>Ga0265780_10003281_pt1 | contig 21359 bp, 17 predicted proteins | sample P1T30metagenome_FD_192432 | JGI IMG/M metagenome (GOLD analysis project Ga0265780, IMG submission 192432) | Plant litter microbial communities from East Loma Ridge, Irvine, California - P1 T30 | ecosystem: Environmental > Terrestrial > Plant litter > Unclassified | place: USA: California...
CACTTATTAGCAATACTACAACACATAAGCTTTCAAAAATTATAGAAAATTTATAGTAGCTTGAAAGCCTGTGCAGTTGCGTTCTGTATAATTTGTCAGGCGAAACAAAAAGCTGGTTCAAAATTTTTGAATTAAAAATGATGGAAAGAGATGTAGCTTGGAAACCTATTATTATTGAAAGAAAAGTTATTACATCTGAAACTTCAATCGTTGGACAATAGAACGATTGACCTAATAAGGGAGCAACAAACCAAAAAATGAAATAAAATAGGTCTTTACCTCTCATATTGATAATTCCGATTTAATCCGCTGCAAAACTGCGTCACTATCAAAAACTCCTTCTGAAGTTCTAGTAGCATATATTGGTACTTTGTTCGTAAATGTATCCGCATTATAAAAGGTCTCTAATTTGTTTTCGTCAATACCACTTACTACCAATTGGGATAACTTACACTCATTTTGTTCCGATTTAAGTTGGTTTAAAAAATGTTTAATACTGTCGTCTAGTTTTAAAGAATACGATGCCGTTAGCTTGAAAGTTGCAGGGGAACTCGTGCCCGTCAGATCAGTTAATGCTCTTACTCGGACTCCATCACTTCCAAATAAGTCGTTATGTGCTGTAAAAGAAATACTACTTAATTCTTTAATACTTGAAATGAAATCCTCATAATTAATTATTAGCCTCTTGATCACAAAGTTAGTTGAACACAACTTGTTTAAAATCTGCTGATACAAATTTTGGTGCTTGCTATTAGACAGGTAAGCGGTCGTATTGTTAAAAAGATAAAAGAAGAACGATTGATTCAATAGTTCTGTTTGATTTGATTGACGTTGGTTTATTGAGGGGGTTCCGGTTTCAATATTTACAACATCATTTCTTCTTGGTTGTGCTCTGCCATACTCCACGCATATCCACAAATAGTTGTCCATACATTCTAACGTTCCGTAATAAAAAGAGTCATTATCCCTGTGTTCAAATTTATTATTAAGCGAATTAAACAAAGTTTTATCGGGAACAACAAAACGTGCACCGAGGGTTTCGGTTTGATGAATTAATTGAAACGTGGAGAATGAGATTTTTTCCATCAGCTTGACTACACAATTGAAAATTGCATTTAGGGTGTAAATTACTTACTTTAATTTTATAAATAATAAATTTCAATAACCTAAATCAATATACAACCGTTGATAAACCTTTTTCAGCCTAAGGTCGATGTTGTCACCGACCTTAACTAATCCTCCGGCTTCTCCTTAGCATCGGCCATCCGCACTATCCTCGGCTGAAAGCTGGCCAGTACGTCTACGAGGTCGTGCTGGGCGGCCATTACGGCGTGGATGTCTTTGTACACCATGGGGGCTTCGTCAAGGTCGGAGCCTAAGAGGGTTATCTTTTTTTGCAGCAGTTCGGCCTGTACCAAATCGCGCTTAATGGTTTTAAAGGCGGCGCTGCGGCTCATGAGTCGGCCGGCACCGTGGCTGGCCGAGTTAATGCTTTGGGCATTGCCTTTACCGCGCACCACAAAGCCGGGCGTGCTCATACTACCGGGAATAATGCCCAACACCCCATTGCCCGCAGGGGTGGCGCCTTTGCGGTGTACCATAACCTCGGTACCGTTAGCCAGTTGTTCTTTCCAGGCAAAGTTGTGGTGGTTCTCTATCCGCAGCAGGGGTTGCAGGTTAAGGTCGCGTGCTATTTTGTTGTGTATTTCGTGGTGGTTGGCGCTGGCATACTGGCCGGCCAGGTTCATGGCTATCCAGTATTCCTGTCCTTCGGCTTCGTTTAAATTTAACCAAGCCAGGTGTTTGGCTTCTTGCGGCAGTTTGGTTTTGGTCATGGCCAGTTTGCTGTAATGGTTGGCCACATTAGCTCCAAACCCCCGCGACCCGGAATGCGAGAGCAGGGCCAGGTATTTACCGGCGGGAATGTTGCCCAGTGCATCATCGGCTATGGTAAGTTCGCCCCATTCTACAAAGTGATTTCCGGTGCCGCTGGTGCCCAGCTGGGTGTAGGCTTTATCTTTTAAGGCGCGGGTAACCGGCAATTCGTTCCACGTGGAGCTATCAAAAAGCGAGGTATCGTAATGATGCTTCATGGTGCCGCCCATGCCAAAATTGGTGTTTTTAAGCAGCAGGCTTTTCAGCTTATCGGCCTCGGTATCTACCGTGGCGGCGGGCAAATCAAAAATGCTGAGGCACATGCGGCAGGCAATATCCACCCCCACGGCAAAGGGAATAATGGTGTTGGCGGTGGTAGCCAGCACGCCGCCAATGGGCAGGCCGTAGCCCTGGTGGGCATCGGGCATTAAGGCGCCTGCTACGGCAATGGGCAGCTTCACCGCGGTGCGCATTTGGGCCAGCGCGCCGGCTTCAATATGTTCAATACCGTAAACGGGGAAATCGGCTATGTCTTCTTTCAGCTTCAGGTTTGTGCGTTCCTGGATCATGAATTTGCCCTGGCGGCGCAGGTGAATTACATCATCGGCCAGGTTTTTAAACTTGCCGCCGTTGGTAAGCGCGTAGGGGGTAGGGTCGTTTATCAGGGCTTCCAGGTTGGCCAGTATTTCGGCCTTATCCATTACGTTGTTCTTCAACAAACCATTGCCTACGCGACTAAAGCTTTCGAGTATCTTAACATCCGTAATGCCCAGGGCTTTCAATTCGGTATTGCTGATCTTTTCCATAACCTTATTTGTTTTTTAATGATACCAAGCAATACAACAATTGCGCAGCCTATTTGCGCACAAAAAGTTTAAAATTATAAAACAGCACTAATCAGGCTAACAAATAAGGTTTGAAGCCCATGAACAGAAACCATTGCCTTTTGGCTCAGGGGTTAAATTGCTTCGCAAATTAGCCGGGCCAAACTACGTACCTCCACAAAATCATCGTGAATAAACTGCGTGTTTACATGCGAGTCGGTGCAGATGAGTTTTTTAATCAATCCGCTGTTTTTGAGCTTGTTAATGCCATCGTTTACAAACAAGCCATGCGTGGTAATTACATAAATATCAGCAGCACCGGCATCCTTGTAAGTTTTGGCCGCGTTAATTATGCTGCCACCCGAACGGATCATATCATCGTAAATAATTACGGTTTTACCGGCTACATCGGCATTAATGGCGCTTACTTCGGTATGGTCGCCTTTAAGGCGGCGTTTTAAAATGAAGGCGGCATTTACGCCCAAATCGTTAGCTAAAGATTCTACCCATTTGGCCCTGCCGGCATCGGTACTGGCCATTACAAAGTTATCGCCACCATATTGCCGTGCTGCCTTAATCACAATATCCTTACAATACACATGTACCGGGTACAGATCATGTTCAAAGTAATACTGAATGCCCTCCGAATGCAGATCGAACAGCAAAACCTTATTGCCCCGGTTTGATTTGGGAATGCTCGACAGCAGCCTGGCCCGCGTTTTGGCGGTCACAATTTCGCCCGGCAGCACTGCCCGCTCCATGGTAGAGTAGCCAAAATAGGGGATAACCAGCGTTAAAGAATTTGCCCCATAGCTTACCAGCGATGATGCCAGGTCGTACAGCTCAAGCGTGGCTTCATCGGTTACGGTACCACCCACCAGCACCACGTCCCGGTTATCGATGCCGGTAATAATGCGCTGGTAGCGCTCACCATCGGTAAAGTGGCTTACTTCCAGTTCGCCTTTTTCAAAATCGGCACAGGTTAGCAGCTTTTGGGCCAGGTATTCGTAGTCTTTAATGGCAAATAGTATTTTTTTCATGAAGAAGGCGTGTTTTGTGTTAGTTGGGTTAAAACAGCAGGCAGGCTGGTTATTCCCCAATGCTCAAAGTACTTAATCAATTATACGCTACAGTTAACCTGCCAAAAATAGGTTAATTATAATTGAGGTATATAAATTTTAGTACTCTGCTTAAGCCGCCTAAAAGCCTTCTATGTTTCTTTTGTTGATAGCTTCTTGCGTGCGTGGCACCAGCATTTCTAATCCAAAGCTTACGGCATTTGCCTGCACTTCTTCAATAAAAGGGCGAAAATCTTTGTTGTAATCCTCAAATGCCAGTTCATAATTTCCTTTGTGTTTTAAAAAGGCATCGGCTAACGCGGCGGCACCATCTATAGCCAACGATCCACCCATGCCGGCAGCCGGCGACGCACAATACCCGGCATCGCCCACCAGGGCAACGCGGCCCTTAGTCCACGAGGGCATTTTGATCTGGCAAAGTTTATCAAAGTAAAAGGTTTTCGATCGTTTTACTTCTTCCAGTAATTCTGGCGTACGCCAGCCTTGTCCTTCAAATTGATCTAAAATGATTTTGCGTTGCTGCGCCTCGTCACGGTAATTGTAAGGAATTTCTTTTGCCGAGCGGAAACAAAGAATAATATCGGTTTTATGGTTGTAAGCGTTCAGCATTACTGCTTTATTGGGCACATTATACATTTGTGCGGTGTTTTCTTTAATAAGCAACTTGTTTACAATGGTGATAGAAAAATACTGCTCCAAAAAATGGAGGTACTGGCTTTCATCACCAAACCAAATATTTCTAACCGCCGAGTGGATACCGTCGCAGCCGAACACCAGGTGAAACGAGTGTTGTGACCCATCTTTAAAAGTAGCCTGTATATCGTTTTGGGTTTCGTTTAAGGCTACAATGCTATTGCTAAAAATAAATTCAACCTCATTTTTCAAGGTATCAAATAACATATTCAATAATATATCCCGCTCAATTTCAAAGTCATCATCGGGCAGTGGCTCGCCCTCTTGTTTCAGCAACATACTGCCTTCGGTAACATCGTCGGCATTTTTAAACTCCCACAGTTCGAGGTTTAACCTGTTTGCTTTGATCTGTTCAAAAAGACCCATACGCTTAACAATATCCACCGTGTTTTCACGAATATTAACAGGCGTACCACCTGTTTTAAGCCCGGCCGAAACTTCAACAATAGTTACCTGGTAGCCTAACTTGTGCATCCAGTAAGCAGTTGAAAGCCCGGCAAAACTTGCACCCGAAATGAGTACTTTCTTTTCTTTTAATGATTCCATTTTTATATAAGATTTGTAGGTTGGGTTTATTGAATAAACTTTTGGAAAGAAAAATCGGGCTGGCGCATCTCTAACTCATTTTGGGCCGATTCATGCTGTGCTGCTGCGGCGTACGCAAACATTTGTTGTTCATAATCGCCAATAGCAGCTTCTATGGTTTCAAATTTGCCGTTGGTGAGGTTGTCTGACAAAATTAGGGCATCTACCAAGCCGGTATTTACCCCCTTACCTGCAAAGGGCGGCATTAAATGTGCGGCATCCCCAATTAGTGTGATGGGCAATGGGCGGTTTTTTTTCCAGGGTTTATTCAAGGGTAGTTTTTTAGTTGGCAATACCCAAAAGGCCGACGTTGCCCGGACTAATTGATGATAACGTTCATCCCAATTAGAAAAACTATCCAAAAGAAATGTGCGAACACTCTCGGTATGCTGAAAGTTTAATGTACTACCGGCAGCCCAGTCCTCAGGCCGTTTAAAGATCACACCGTAGGTTAAAGCGCCATTGTTGTAAGGGTTTGCAACCAGTAAATTGCCCCGGTGTGCGGTCATGAGCCGGTTGCCATCGCATAACGCATAAAATTCCGGGCAATTTATTTCGGGTTGAAGGATATCGCCTTGTATAATGAATGTTCCGGTGTCTTCTGGCTCGCTATCGGTAACATAGCTTCTTATTTTAGACATTCCGCCATTTGCCCCAATCACTATATCGGCTATGGCATCGGGTTGGTTGTCGAAATGCAGTAACCATTGTTTGTTGTGTTCTTCCAGCGCAGTAAATTTGCTGTCCCAAACTACGGTATTGCTTGTTAAACTGTCCAGCAGTATTTTTCTTAGATCGTTTCTATTGATCTCCGGGTTGTCGTATTGATTTTCGGGAGTGGGCCTTTTGGAGAAGAATACATTGCCTTGTTCATCGGCAATGTTTATTCCCATGGGTAACGCTATGGCGTAATAATTTTCCAGCAATCCGGCTTTTTTTATGGCTAACTGCCCCGAATCTTTATGTAAGTCGAGCGTGCCGCCCCAGATTCTTGCTTGCGGGTCTTTGTCTCTTTCGTAAACGGTTACAGCCACACCTTTTTGCTGTAGTAACCGGGCTATGGTCAATCCTACCGGACCGGCCCCAATAACGGCTATTTTCTTATTATGTAGTAACATGATATTGCGTTGTTAATTACGCAATACAAAAGTCTGCAGTGCTTACTGATTAGGCTTGTACAAAAGCGACAAAATTGTCAATCACCCTTTGTTGTCAGTTTTCGCTTTGCGGGCGAAAGCCGCTGGCGTGGTGCCGGTGTAACGTTTAAACTCCCGGCTCAGGTGGGCTTGGTCTGCATAACCTAACTCCTGTGCTAAGCTGGCAAGATTAGTAGCCGGATAGATCATTAATTGGTTTCTTACCTGTTCAAAGCGTATTAAACCCGATACGTCTTTCACTGTATAGCCCGACGACTGCTTAAAGTTCCTTTCCAAGGTACGTACCGTGGCATGGGCTGCGGCCGCTACCTGGCTTACCGGCATAGTGCCATTGGCGTTCCGCATGGCAACTCCTGCTTTGAGTAGCATGCTGTCAGCAGCAGTTTTCTTTCTTGCATTCAAGAAATAGTTTTTTACTTCAGCCAGGGCTTGCTCTATATTACCGGCCTCAATCCACCTGTTAAGCGAGGGTTGTAAGCGGGCTATAGGATGCTCAAATATGCGCACACTATCTTGGCCTGCCGGTAGCCCAAGCAGATCGAACACCGTCCACGGGAAACACCTGATGCCAATCACCTCTAACCGGTTTTTGGCATATAAAACAACAGGCTGGCCCAGCAAGCCCATAATAAACGGAGAAGGTAATGGCTGCAAGCCATCATGGGTAGCAACACTGCAGGCACTGCCAAAATGAAAAATGATTTCTGCATAGCCGTCAGGCAGCACTTCGAAAGTTGATAGCTGCTCCCCAAAGTCTACGCTGATGTGCCAAAAGCACTGTATGGTATTCCGTAGTTCTTCAGGGCTTTCAACTTCTTGGTGCATCATAGGGAAAGATAGGCATTTGGTAAAGACTGGAAAGCAATAAAGCGCCTAAATTATTGATTTAAGCGCTTTAGATATGTTTTATCACCTTTTTTAGCGGAATAGGCGGGCTATAACTATTTATTTATCTAGCTGATTGTTAGTAGTATGCGTTTGGAACTATCCAAAAGAAAACCGAATATCGATAAGAATTGATTGATATTAAAAAACTACTATAAGTAAAACAGAAATTATTTCGCAATTGCAAAGCATGGTAACCATTTGCCGCTAATATATATAGCTTGCAATAATAACACCGGGCATGATGCCATGATAACGATGCCGGTAGAGCTGGCTCAAATGCTGCAATCATTATAATAATTGCAGCATATATGACCACCTCCTGTCATGGCTTTATATCAATCACATCGCCGGCAGTATAAATGCCCAGGTCAATATGTTCAAACTTTAAAAGACCACTTGCCGTAGACCGCGAATTTTGGGGACTTATAAATCGGAGTACCTGGCTGTCGCCGGCCACAGTTGCTTTGTTGCCTTTTACGATAATTGCCGTGCTTTCGTCTATGCCAACTCCCATATAACCGGGTTTGGCAGCTAGTGCCGAGATGATGCGATTGTATCGGTTACGTTTTAAAAAATGCTGATCAATAATGGTATGTTCCAACAAACCCAAGCCCTCGCTAAATTCAATATTTTGATCCCATAGTTTATCAAAGGTTTCCTTGTATTTGCTGTCTTTAATCTGCACGCCGGTAATCATGTATTTACTCATTACGGCTGCACCGGCGCTGGTGCCGGCAATGGTAGAGCCTTTTTGATAGGCTTGGTGAATAGCTGCATAAACCGGCGTGTTTAATACCGCTTTCATAAACCGGTTTTGGTCGCCCCCTAAAATGTAAATGAGTTTAGCATTCGCTACAGAATCCACCCACTTAACATCCTTGGTATCATGTTTATTAAAATCGAAATTACGGATAGGTAAGTTGGTATGTACCCTAAGCTGCTGGCTAATATATTTAAAGCCGGTATCGGGTATCTCGCTGGCCATAGGCAGTACTATGATATAATCTTTAGCGCCAAGTTGTGCGGTTGATACTAATTGCTTAATTAATGCCTCGGAGCGGTTTCCACCACCAATAATAAATAGTGCCCCTTTTGGTTTAGCCTTAGGTTGCGCGTTTAAATGTATTCCTGTTGTAAGCAACAACAGGAAAAACATTAGTGTAAGTATCTGCCTCATTATTTGTAAATCTGAACTTCAACTTTGCCATCGGCAGTAATGGTACCCCTGTACATGCCTTCGGTATTAAACGGCATGGCAACGTTACCTTTTTTGTCTAAAGCAATGAGGCCGCCATCACCCCCCATTTTGCCAACCTTATCAAGTGCAATTTTAGAAGCTTCAGCAACGCCCAAACCTTTGTATTCCATTAAATCGGAGATGGTTTTGGCTACCACATTGCGGATGTAAAATTCGCCCCAGCCTGTACACGAGATACCGGCCGTTTCATTATTGCAATAAGTGCCTGCTCCAATGATGGGCGCATCGCCTACGCGGCCATATTTTTTATTGGTCATACCACCGGTAGAGGTGCCGGCAGCCAGGTTACCCGCGTTGTCAAGCGCAACGCAACCTACGGTGCCAAACTTATAGTCGTGGTTTTTGGTGCCCAGCAACATCGATTTTTTGCTGCCATGATCTAACACGGCTTTGGTAGAGTCCTCTTTAATGGCTTGCTGTAAGCCGTCCCAGCGTTCTTTGGTCCAGTAGTATTTAGGGTCAACAATAGTGAGGCCTACTTCTTTGGCAAACTTATCGGCACCATCACCTACCATCATCACGTGTTCAGATTTTTCCATAACGGCTCGTGCTCCACTAATAGGGTTACGAATAGTTGTTACCCCGGCTATAGCACCGGCCTCAAGCGTTTTGCCGTTCATAATGGCCGCATCCAGTTCATTGCGCCCATCGTGCGTGAAAACTGCGCCTTTACCTGCATTAAATAGTGGTGAATCCTCCAAAACATGTATCGTGGCTTCAACAGCATCTATGCTGGTTTTGCCCGATTTAAGGGTTTTGTAACCTGTTTGCAAAGCCAATGTTAAAGCAGCCGTGTAAGCAGCTTCTTTTTCGGGGGTCATGTTCTTTTTTAGGATAGTACCTGCACCGCCGTGTATTATTAAAACATATTTTTTCTGTTGTGCATTAACAGTTGCACTTATTGCCATGAGTAAGCCCAGGGCTAAACATTGTAATCTTTTCATCTTTTAAAGAGTTATTGTTCAGTTTTATTCAAAACACCGTTATCTGCCCACCACCAATACCACTTACCGCCGGTAGCTTCGGCCTTGTTAAAGTTACCTACATTAAAATTGCCTCCGCCGTTAACCGATGCCGCAATTTCATAAACGGCTACAGCTTTACCGCCTTTATTCCATATCACCGGTTTGTTAGCCTCTAACTGTTCAGGAAGCTTAGTCATATCAGTAAGGATGAAATAAGCATAGCTGTATGGACGTGTTTCGGAGTAATCGCCGTATACCTTGGCTTTGCCATCTTTGTCTATACAAACGGCTGTACGCTCGTCTGTAGCAATCACTTTTGCGGCTATGCTCCAATCCTTTACTATGCGCCCCGCAAATACCAGTGAGCGGCCTTCGCGTTCACGGGTTAAATAATGCTGATCGGTAATTACCTGTTGCAGGTAGGGTGCCTTTAAGAAATCATTGTTATATAAGTTTACGGTATTTATGTAGGGGTTTTGCAAAGCTTCGGGCGAGGTTACACTACCATTTTCGCCGCTGTAATACAGGCCACCTAAAATAGCGCAGCCTGCGCTGGTACCACCAGCCGGTGCTTTTTTTTCGTTTAATAAGTAGTTTATTGCCTTTTCCGTTTTAGTCCCCTTCCAGTAGTTCATGTAGGTGGATTGATCTCCGCCAGCGATAAACAGCATTTCGGCATTGCGGATAATGGAAGCCACAGTGTCATTGTTAGCCAGATCTCTGCTGTCTATTTTAAGCGTTTCCACAGAATTAACCGTTCCTAAGCCATTTACGTAAGGGTTATAAGCATCGGTACCAGTAGTACGGATGATAACCACATCACCACCGCCACTACGGTCAATCATCCATTTAAAAGCCGCATCAACATCTCTGCCGCCGCCCATCAGAACCATTCCGCCCGTAACCGTTTTATTTACATTGGCGCTGTCGCCCACAATACCTATAGATGCAGGGCGGCTTTTAGTTACAATGCCGGGGCCTGTGTTTCCTCCTCCATTTACAGAAGGTGAAGGTTCAGATTTGCCCGATTTACTGCAGGCAACTGCGGAGAACCATATTCCTAAGGAGAGTAGTAAAATAAGATGTTTCATAAACGATGAATAATACCCGGATACGGTTTAAGGGTATCCGGGTAATCCTGATTAATATTTTGGATTTTGAACGGTGTTCTTATTGATCAATACTTCTTGTGCCGGTATAGGGAAGGAGTACTGCGCCTGTGTTGGCAGCAAGGTAACCGCACCTGATGCATTTGCTGCATCCGCAGCCAGGCGCTGAACCGGCAGGTTCCGGCGTTTTAAATCATAAAAACGATGTCCCTCAAAAGCCAATTCCTTATAACGCTCGGTATAAATGGCATCAATTAAGGCCGGTTTATCAGCAAAGGTTGAATTGGTATAACCATTTATACGGGCAGCACGCAAAGCATTTAAATCGCCTGCGGCATCACCGGTACTTTCTGCTCTGGCCTCTGCTCTGATCAAATACATTTCGGCCGTACGGAACAATTTAATGTCGGTTAAGCCTGGTGCGGTTGATGTACCGCCGATATATTTGTTAACCAGATATGGTGATTTGGTACCGGTACGGGTGGCATCAAATTTAATGTATGCAGGGTAACGTAAATCGTTTACCTGGTCAAAAGTATTAATGAGTTTAAGTGCAGGTGCATAAAGCACGATACCTCCTGTTTGGCGAAAGAAGAAATCGCCCACGCGCGAATCGGTTGTTCCAACTCGCTTAAGCTTCCAGATCACTTCATTGTCGTTAGCATCAGTCCATATACCAGGGAACTGTGCTTTGGTAGCCAAAGGTGCTGCAGCAATAACTTCTGAAGAATAAGTTGCAGCATCTGTCCAGTTTTTTTCATAAAGGGCTGTCCGGGCTTGAATTGCAGCAACTATTGTGCGATTGCTAATACGGGTTTTATCTGTAGAAGTAACCGGCATTAGCGTTTTGGCTTCAGCCAGGTCGGCTTTAATATTGCTAACCACCACCTCAAAATTATCACGTGCGGGGTACCCAATATCCGAGACTTTCATGTAAGGTACCCCTAAAGCACCAGCCTGATAGGACGCTGCATAAGCCCTAAGCAATTCAAAATGTAAATAAGCGCGCAAGGCAAGCAATTCGCCTTTATAACGACTGGCAGTAGGCACGTCTGCACCTGTAAAAGTTAAAGCCTCTAAACCTGCAAGCGTACGGTTAGCGCGGTCAATGGCCTGGTAATAAATTCCATAAAGTGAAGTTACCGAACCACTGCTGGGATTGTAGAGCCAGCGGTAGGCATCGCTATTGCCAACGTTGTTTTCTGTTGGATAGGTTGCTTCGTCGGTTACGGTAGCATTCAGGCTGATCTGCGTGTAATCGACCAGGGCATAAACACCCAGGATACCCATATTAATATCGTTGATGTTACGATAGGCTTTGCTTGGGTCGATAATATCTGTGGGCTGCAGATCCAGTTTAGTACAAGAAGCCGATAGTATCAGGATAGATAATACAAGGGTATATGTTTGATATAGTTTCTTTATCATCGTCGTAATCATTAAAAGTTAACATTTAAACCGGCAGTGAAGGTTCGGGTATTAGGATATTGGAATCTTCCATATACACTGTTATTTTCCGGATCTAATCCTCTCCATTTGGTCCAGGTCAGCAGGTTTTCTCCCTGAACAAAAAACCTCACGGTTTTAAACACCTTGGTTTTTTGTAATAGGCGCTGTGGCAATGAGTAGCCTATGTTTAAGTTTCTGAAACGCAGAAAGGAAGCATCCTGAATATCTTTAGAGGTGTAATTACGCGGAATGTCGAAACGTTGCAGGGTAGCAACATCGCCCGGTTTTTTCCAGATATCATTTAGCATCCGGATAGATTGATTGCTGGTTGCATAACGTTGATTTTCGTTATAGAAATCTTCATTATTCCAGCGTTTTACACCCGATACAAAGGAGAACAAGGCGCTCAGGCTAAAGTTCTTCCAGCTTACATTAGTGTTAAAACCACCGGTAAAAGTTGGATACAGGCTACCCGAGTTGGTTGTGCTCTGAGCTGCTGTGTTGTAAGTAGTGGTAATGGAACCATCCAGATTATAATATTGCGCCTCACCAGTCTGTGAATTTACACCAGCCCAATCCGGGGCATAGTACGTACCATAAGGCAAACCCACTTTAAATACACGGGTATCGCCATCAAGCAACATATCGGCCAGCGGCGTGAGTTCCAAAATAGTATTCTTGTTGTAACCGGCATTGGCACCAATGCTCCAGGTGATGTTACGGTTCTTCACAATGTCTCCGCTCACATCAAATTCAACCCCACGGTTACGCATTTTGCCAGAGCTTAAAGGCAGGGTGGTAAAACCCGAGGTAGCTGAAAGCGGCTGATCAAAGAACATGTTGGAAGTAATGCGATTGTAGTAATCGGCAGAGATTCGTATTCTATCGGTCGTGAATAAATGCAGGTCAAATCCTACGTTCAATTCGTTTACGTATTCCCAATCATAGTCAGGGTTTCCAGGCGATGTTGGACGTGTACCGGCAACTCCGCCGTATGAAGTGTTAGCGCTAAATGAAGCAAGGTAACCAAAATCTGAACTCAAAGGGCTGGCTGTTGTGCCGTAGCTTCCACGGAAACGCAGATCATTTATAAAACCAACATCTTTTAGAAAGTCTTCTTTTTTAGCAGCCCAGTTACCACCTACGGAATAAAATCCGTGCCATTTGTTAACAGGAGCAACCCGGGTAGATCCATCATACCGGTAGCTGCCGGTAAGGGTATACTTATCATTATAGGTATAACGGGCAATTCCCATAAAAGAGGCTAAGGCACTCTTTGTTTTGCTACCGCTAACGCTTGGTAAGTAGGTAGCGCTACCGTTAGTAATACCTGCCGGTGTTTCGGGCAAACGGCCGTCTATTCCAAAACCGGTAAAACCAAAGCTATTGTAGTTATTGTAGATGTACTCGTAAAAACCTGATACTTCGAGATTGTGTACGTTGTTAAATACTTTGGAATACGTTAAACCGGTAGTGGATATAATGTTGAAGTTACGACGGGTTGCTTCATCAAAGCGACCTTTGCCACCCAGGGTATTTGCCACACTCCGCGATCCATAATAAGAATCGGGGTTAATATAAAGCTGATCGGTAGAGTTACGATAGTCAATACCTGCCCTGGTCGTGATTTTTAGTTCGGGCAAGATCTGATACGCGAACGACATCCCGATAATGCTTTTTAACTGATCGGTTTTGTTAGAAGAGTTAAGCAAACGCTCTAAACCCTGGCTGCCTTCGCGCAAATCCAGGATGTTGTACTGGTTTTTGTTACCCTGGTGAATAAGTGTACCATCAGGTGCGTAAGGGTTTTCGTAAGGTAAGGCATAATATACCGAAGCCATTGATGTGCCTACACCTGTACCCCCTTCGCCCTCGGTGAAGCTGGAATTGGAGTAACCAATGGAAATATTGGTACTACCTGAAAACTTGCCCGATTTAAAATCAAGGTTGCTCCTTAAGGCATACCGCTCTAAGCCGGTACGTTTGGCAACACCTTCTTGCTTGTAATAATTTAACGAGTTGTAAAACCTTACGCCTTCGTTACCACCGCTTACACTAACCTGTTGTTCCTGAAAGCTACCGGTTTGAAAAAATTCGTCCCTCCAATCGGTATTAATTCCTCTTAAGCTGTCCAGTATAGCATCAGCACGTGACCTGAAAGCCGGGGTACCTGAAGTATAAGCGGGATTTTTGGGAGAATATGTCCAGCCTGGGCCTAAAGTACGGTTATAAGCAGCACCAACCTCTTCTTCAAACTGTAAACGTTCACCAGTATTCATCATAATGAAGTTTGGACGGCTTAGTTTAGAGATGCCATATTGTGAGTTGTACTGAACAGCCACTTTACCTGTTTTACCTTTTTTAGTGGTTAACACAATAACGCCATTTGAACCGCGGGAACCGTACAATGCTTTAGCGGATGCATCTTTCAGTACCGTTGCCGATTCAATGTCTTCTGGGTTAATGGTTTGAAAGTAAGTTCCCTCAATAGGAATGCCATCTAAAACGTAAAGCGGTGTGGATGAACCGTTCACACTACCGATGCCCCTGATTACAACCGAGGCGCTTTGTCCGGGTTGGCCCGATGACGAAATTACGCTCATGCCGGGTACACGCCCTTGTAAGATCTGATCGAGTGTTAAGCCTGGCACCTGGTTTATCTTTTCTGCCGTTACCAGAGTAGCCGCATTGGCCGATTGATTACGTGAATAGTTGGTATAACCGGTAACCACCACATCATTTAACGCACCGATTGAGGGCAGGAGGCTTACCGCACCTATTTGGGCCTGTGCCTTAACCTCTTTGCTGGCATAACCTATATAAGAAATTAGCAGTGTAGCTTCATTATTAACATTAGATAAGGTAAAATTGCCGTTTACATCAGTAACGGCACCTAGCGATGTACCTTTAACGGTTACGGTAACACCCATTAGCGGTTGCCCGTTCTCGTCAATAATTTTACCGCGTACATCTATATTTTGTTGCAGTGACGATGTATTGCCCGGCTTAATGGAAGCGGGTTTGATCAGGATGGTGTTTTCTGAAATTTCCCAGTTAAACGGCTGCGATTTTAAAGCAATATTCATCACTTCTTCAACGGCGGTGTTTTTAACATTGATGCTTACCGGCTTTGATCTTTGCTTCAGCAAATCAGCATCATATAAAAAATAGATACCGGTTTGACGTTTAATCTCCTTTAACACCTGCTCCAGTGGCATTTTGCGTTCGTTCAAACTAACGCGTTGAGAAAATGTTTTTGCACTTATCTGAAGGCAAAAAAGGGTCATGAGCAGCGCTGTCATTTTCATAATCCTGAAAATATTTAAGTGATTAGCGTTGGAGGTAATTGTGGTGGATTTTGTGCCCTTAGGCTTAAATGGTTCAGAGTAAAAGTTCATACATTCCGTTGGGGTTACAGGGTTTGAGTAATTAATGAGTAGCGTGTTGTTTTTATCTTGTTATTGGTTTAACTTAGTATAGTGGATCCGGAAATTACTCGGCCATCACTTTTAGCTGCCGGTTATTTTCAATTTTAAACCTGATGTTGCCAGTTACTTCAAGCATTTTGAGTACTCCAGACAGGTTTGCACTTCGAGGAACCATACCATTGTAGCGTTTTGCCGGAAGACTGCTATAATCAACTTTAATATCGTACCAGCGTTCCAGCTGACTCATGATCAGCCTCAGATTCGCATTGTTAAATTCAAACAATCCATTTTTCCAGGCCACTACTTCTTCGGTATCTACCGCCTTTACTTTTATAGCAAATGAGTTGGTTAATACTACAGCTTGCTCGCCGGGTATAATTCTCTGTGAGCGGCCCTGATGGTGTACGGTAATGCCGCCTTCGAGCAGGGTAGTATTGATCGAGTGCTCATCCATATAACCGTTGATGTTAAAGTGCGTACCGGTTACTTCTACATCCTGGTTGCCGGTAAAAACATGAAAGGGCATCGCTTTATTTTTAGTTACTTCAAAATAACCCTCACCTTCTAGTTTAACCCAGCGCGTTTTACCTGCAAAAGACTGCGGATAGGTTAATGTTGATGCGGCATTCAGCCAAACGTGCGTGCCATCGGGTAAATATATTTGGTACTGCCCACCCCTTGGCGTGCTAACCGTATTGTTGGGAATGCCAGCCTTATCATTTGGTTGATTTGATACCGTGTAAACCAACTCGCCTTTGTGCGTCTTAGTGATGACAAGCCCAGGTAACTCCTTTAAATTACCGTCTGCCTTGTCGTCCAGTATTATTGTTGAACCGTCGGCAAGCGTAAGTGTAGCTTTATTGGAACCGGGAGCTATATCAAGTGTTTTATTAACTGCAACCTCGCCTAAATTTCTTTTTCGAGGTGCTTTCTTCAAAAAGATATAAGCGGTAGTGCTGGCAATTAGTAAACCTGCCGCAATTGATGCAACCCTTAAAAATGCAATGGCACCCCCTGCGGTTTGCGGTGCAGCGTTTAACTGACCGGTTATATTTTTAAAAGTTTCATTACGGAGTGATTCCTGATCTTGTGCGGAAAGTTCAGGCAATTCCTTACCTTCCTGATAGGCATAGTACGTTTCAACAAATGCGGTTTCTTCAGCAGTAGCTGTTCCTTCCACATACTTTTCAATCATTTTATGAATATCTTTACGGGAGTTGAAACCGGGCATAGCAATAGCGTTTAATACTATGTACCATCAGTAGGGAAATCTCCCAAAAGAAATTTAAAAAAATTAATGATCGTTACCGCTGGTACATGGTTGTTAGCAGTGCCGCGAGGCTAAACAAATGCGTAAGTCTCAGCCTCAGTGCATGAGATGCTGTGGTAAGTTGATTTTGCACGGTTTTTTGAGAAACGTTCAATTCACTTGCTATTTGAGCAGTGGTAAGTTCGTCTATGTAGTGCTTTATGAAAATGGTTCGGCGTTTGGAAGGGAGGGCGTTTATAAACTGCTCAACTAATTTCTTAGCTTCTTTGTCCAGTAAAGATCCGTCTGCATGTAAACTCGAAATGATCTCTGTTTCAAAAACGTCAATGAAAGTAATTTGACCAGATTGCCTGGTAACGGCCTTTAACACCTGAAAGCGTGCTGCTGAATGTAAATAAGCCTGTAAATCTCTAATCTCAACCTCGGCTCTTCTATTCCAAAGATCAGTAAATATATTTTGAACAACATCCTGGCACTTTTCTCTATCATGAAGGCGCTTGTGGGCTGTTTTAAAAAGTCCGTACCAGTATTTATTATAAATATTTTCAAATGCCTGGTTGTTTCCCTGCTTTAACAAAGCAAGAAGCATCAAATCACTCTCATTATTTACATTAGTTGACAAATGTGGTGCGTATTTTCCTTAAAAATACACCCTTTTGTTAAAACATTGTTAATAAACTTTAAATTTCCTACAGTAAACCTTAATTTACAAATGACAAAACGGGTTTGACAGTAAGAAAGGCAACGTAATGTTTAAGATTAAACCTGCAAATGATCGTGAATACTGGCTCAGCCAGTTAGACAAAGTAGCACGGCCGGTATTTGCAAACTTGGCCAATGATGAGCTGAGGGCTAATATGCCTGTACTGATGGCCGAGCACCCCGATGATAAAGATACACGCGCAAAAGTTGCCTATTTGGAGGCCTTTGGCCGTACTTTAAGTGGTATAGGGCCTTGGCTCAATCTTGAAGGAGGTTCATTAGCCGAACAAAAGCTTAGAAATCAGTACAGGGAGTGGGCAATTAAGGCAGTTGCTAACGCGGTTAATCCTAAAGCTAAAGATTACATGCAATGGCAGGGTGCACAACCCCTGGTTGATGGAGCCTTTTTTGCTTTAGGGCTTATAAGAAGCCCTTGGCTATGGCTACATTTGCCTCCGGCGGTGCAGCAGCAAACCATTACGGCATTGAAAATTACCCGCACCTATACACCTAACTTTAACAACTGGCTGCTTTTTTCGGGAGTAATAGAGGCTTTCTTTTGCAAATACGGTGCTGACTATGATGCTATGCGTATAGATTATGGCATACGCCAGTTTATGGAACATTGGTATGTGGGCGATGGAACATTTTCTGACGGGCCCCATTTCCGTTTAGATTATTACAACAGCTATGTTATACAGCCGTTTTTAACCGCCATAATGGAGGTTATAAGCACTAAAACACAGGTATATGCTGCTTATATCACACAGCTAATTAAAATAACCCAGCGGTATGCCGAAATACAGGAGCTAATGATTAACAGTGACGGGTCATACCCAACCACCGGACGTTCAATAGTGTATAGGGGCGGAGCTTTTCAACACCTGGCCAATATGGCGTATAAAAAACAGTTACCCGATAAGCTTACGCCATCGCAAGTAAGAGGAGCCCTTACTGCGGTTATAAAAAAAACACTGTCGGCCCCGCAAACCTTCACAGCTGCAGGGTGGCTAAATATGGGAGTATACGGCAAGCAAATAGGCTTAGCCGATTTTTATATTACTACTGGCAGCCTGTATTTGTGTACAGATATATTTTTGCCTTTGGGCCTGCCTTCTTCCGATGACTTTTGGAATAGTGCGCCAGCACCCTGGTCGGCAGTAAAAGTATGGACAGGGCAAGAAGCTGTGGTAGACCATGCTTTAGACAAGCAGTAATTGCAAGATCCAACTCTTGGTTATAGTGATATGTTCTATTTGAAAACATTTAAACCTAACACGATCACTGCTAACTTTACTATTGCTTTGCAGAATAAAATATAATTAAAAGCAATTGCAGTTATATAAACAGGCGCCTGTTTGCCTGATGGGTAAACCATGAAATTGAAGTAACGCGAAACCTAAACCTCTGCACGGGTAATTTGCAGAAAATAGGTGTAGAAATTGCTAAACACAAAGCGCTAAGCAACAAATTTCTTCAAGACTATCTAATGGTCTTGATGTAACTCATTGCAGTATTATGCTCGATGCTTTCCTGAATTTAAAGATATTTTTCAAAGCTGCTTACAAAAGTAAAATCAAGCTCGTCAAGCAATATATCCTGTCTTTTGTACTTCTTTATGATGAACTCGCTTACCTTGCTTCTAATGGTCTTATATTAGTAACATTGCCTTTACATAGTCCTTCCCAATCAGGCTTTCAATCTCCTAATTATGCTCATCGAAAATTTCCAGTAGACTCTTACTAGGAATCACAGCCATAGGTTGACCTGTAAACTCATTTTAATATCATCTGCACTAACATTTTCATCCTTACGCTTAAACTCTGTGTAAATCTCGAATAACTTGTTGCTTACTTCAGTAATATACCTATTAGTGATCCACACTTCCTCGCCGCTTCCTTTCATAAAGCCCGTACATGCATCCCATTTTTTTAAATTCAATTTCTTCTTGAGGGATATTCTGCTCTTTTGCCATCAATTTTGACACGAGTATAAAGGGGCACGAGGAATTGCTGTCTGCTTTTGCTATGTTTATCCAGAAAAGGACCGAAAAACTTTTAGAAATCTTTCATAGACCATAAATTTTTGAGTGACCGAATTAATACGTTTTGAACTACTTTGATTTTCCTTGCAACTCATTCAAAATCAATTAATTATGACTTATTCGGTTACCTCAAATTTAGTGAATCACCATAGGTAACCGAATGATCTTTTCTTGGTATGAAACGGGCGCTTATGACATAAAAAAAGCGCCTAAATCATTGATTTAAGCGCTTTTGGTGGGTTTTGACACCCTTTTAGCGGAATGGACGGGACTCGAACCGGATTCATAATCGCCTATTTATCAGGTTAATATATAGCTCATTTTTACGGACTACACGAATGACGCACCCGCTTTTCATTGCGCTTATTTACCTTTAAATTTTTAACATTTCAAAATCTTGCCTTCATTCAAAAAAAAATTGCACGCTAGACTATCAAATAACTGCAGTATTTCTTGCTATTACAAGATAGGAAATTTTTCCAATTTGTTTATGGTATCTAGTAATTTTTAGAAATAACGTTTCGAATTGTAGACAATCTGTTTTAAAATGTTTGCCTGTAAATTTTAAAAGTGCTTCTTAATGCACTTCCAAGATCATAATTAACCAAAAGAACTGTGACGACCTGCATTAGTGCGTTAAACTGCACTAATATAATTACACATGTTTCAAGAAAGTGAATTAAAACGCACTTTTCGATTCTATTTGATATACTTTTATCATTTTTATATGAAATAGCGCAATGTAATGCGCTTTGAGAAGATTTTAGATATTTTTAAATCGAGAAGGGAATCTCTTAACGTTACCAAAGAAACCCTTGCAGAAGTGTTAGATGCACCGTTTCAGATTCAATAAAGGCGGTTGAATATGCAAGGATGGGTTATTTAAAAGATGCTTTAAAAACTTTAGGTAGATTATTTAATCGTAACAAGACAATTAACAATTCCTGCGGCCTCCAACCTCTTCTGATATTGCCTACCAATGCCCCAAATATCGTCAATGGGAGTGCTTTTCAAAATACGGTTACAAGTACCTTCACTATCAATGTGTAATACGCCTTAGTATTCGTTGTGTCGTTTCGCAAACTTGTTAGCGATCTTAGCAAGTGTTAGTCGCAGCAATTCCAACACAGCAAGGCAAGCCTAAATGTTGCTTTACCGTTTTTAATTTCTTGACCGTAACTATTTAAATTGAAATGATTAACCCCTGCATTCCGGAAAGCATTCATCAATTGAATATATTTCAACTTCTGGCGAAAATGTGGCAAGTGTATTCATCATGCGTGAACTATGTCACCGTAAAGAGTATAATTACTCGAAAACGCTTTTACCCTATGTTTCAGGATAAGAGGCTTCATCTCATGGTAAGGTGCGCCCATATTAATGCCAAATGCTTTCGCCTCGTTACTCCGGGCAATAACACAACCATCGTTGTTAGAAAGAATCACTATCGGTACACCGTTGAGTCTAGGATTAAAGACTCGCGCACAGGATGCATAAAATTGTTACCATCAATTAGCGCGAACACTGAAAAGCACCTGAAAATTCATTGATTGCAGCCGTTACTACTCCCCAAATCTCGGCTCCCGTGTCTTCCGACAAAGCAATGTCTTGAAAATCGGGGTTTGCTGCTTGTAACCAGGTTTGCTGCTTTTCGCGGCGTAAAAACTTTACGGTATATCCATTAATCAGGGCAACAACAACATTTCCGTTTGCTGCATTGAGTGAACGATCAACTATTAAGAGGGCTTTATCTAAAACCCCCACCCCCTGCATTGAGTTTCCATTTGCTCTGGTGATGAAAGTGGCTGCTTCGTGCTTTAATCAGATATTGATGCAGGTTTGGGTTATTATCAACATAATCATCGGCAGGCGAAGGGAAACCTGCCGCCACTTTACAGTAATGAAAAGGAATTGCCCTCAAACTTGGGCTAATGTTGTTTAATAGAAGCTTTGTAGGTTTAAAGACTGAACAAGACATTTTTGACATGTACCTGAGTCGCTTGGCAGTTGTCAATACATTTCTGTAAAATGGA
>Ga0265780_10003282_pt1 | contig 21346 bp, 23 predicted proteins | sample P1T30metagenome_FD_192432 | JGI IMG/M metagenome (GOLD analysis project Ga0265780, IMG submission 192432) | Plant litter microbial communities from East Loma Ridge, Irvine, California - P1 T30 | ecosystem: Environmental > Terrestrial > Plant litter > Unclassified | place: USA: California...
AGAGCTAGCATGGTGGCGTTAACACTTTCCAGGTGACTCCTGCTCATGGTGTCCGGCAGCTTCGTTTTTTCCCAGGTAACATCGGAAAGTTCATCAGAAGTCATGATTTTTTCAAGGACCTCTCAGCTGAAATGTAACGTAACAGTGTCTTGATGCGATGAAGTCTCGCGATGTTTGGTTGTGGCGCAACATATGTATATGTGTGACAGAGAAAAACAAAAGTTATGCATCTATCATCTTGTTGGCCTAGGAGAGTGCATAATCTCTCAAATCACAGCGCTTAAACTTTACTTTCTGCACATGCACTAGGAAGACGCCCCTGAACGGAAACATTGATTTGTGGCACAGCATAGGTTCACCCGTAACTACAACGATTGACTGCCGTTGTCAGTTATGAGTCAAGCAATGAGGTAGCTTCAGATGTGATCGCTCACTTGATTTCAGCCGCTCTGACTTGGCGGATATGCAAGGTGCCGCCTATACTCCAAAAACTATCCAATGTTGGAAGTGCTTGATGGGTAATTCAACTGACCATGGATCCTAATCACAACAGAACTGACCACTGGGGTAAAAGTGTAAAAGGATAAATCTTGCCACGAGTGTATATCACAATGTGTTGTCTGCCTCCCGACAGGATTCCTGATGAAGCGAAAGGGATCTTAGACCCTGCTTGCCACTCGAGCCGTACCGGCGCGCTTGGCCGCGAACATGCCGCGGCTGAGACTTTTATCTCCTATCCATGTCTTACCAACATCATCATCAAGTGCACGGAACTGGTTCCCAGCCACTAATCACTTCAGCTACGCTACCGGCGTAGGATTACAGAAGCGAGACGTTGAGCTTCGGAGGAGCTATGCGACGGGGAACTCGGGCTCCCGTGGGGCACACTAGCCAAAGACAGGGATAGCGTGGCATCCATCTGTGCAACCGCCAATAAGTCGCCTCGTCGACTACGCCTCATACACGCATGCAGCATCCACCCACCTTCCGCGTACAGGAGTTTTAATATCGCATGAATAATTGGACTGGGTGCCTCGACCCTTATTCCAAACGGGTTAAACGAGGCGCCAGCGGATCGAGTTTGTCCGTCATGCATCCCAAGGAACAGCTGACGGCGGAAGCTTTCAGACTCCACATCTTTGCGCGCTCCTTCAAAAGGCGTCCATGGGCCACTGCCACACGGACTCTGTGCCAAGTTACATTTCCCTTGACCTTGACACGTGAAGAGTTCCGATAATGAGGTGCGCGCGGCTCGCCTCAGTGGCAGCTCTTGCAGCAGGCGTAACAGCCCAGACCAGCAGTAGCACCTTTGAGCCCCAGGATTTCAACGCCACTGCGGCCCTTGAGCAGATTGGCGTTGATGTCTCATCATTACCAGAACTCAACAAGCGCTCTAATACTGCAACATGCACACTTGCCGTAAGTCCACGTCCAAGTCATGTGAACAGAGTGCATCTTGTCACATCTAACAATACAACAGTGCAGCGCTTTGACTATACTTTACGGTTCGGAAAAGGTGTTGCCTGAAGGGGTAACGGGATATGCAAACTTTACGGGAGCATACTGGTCTGCCCAGCAAGGCTTACTGCGCCCTGCTTGTGTGTTCAAGCCCGCAAAAACCCTGGACGTCTCAACGGTGGTGCTACTATCGCGAGTATATCAATGTCCATTTGCCGTGAAAGGTGGCGGACACGCAGCATGGGCTGGCGCATCTAGTATCGAAGACGGGATTACCATCTCCATGGAAAACTTCAAGCAAGCCGTGATCGCTTCGGATAAACAAACAGTTGATATTGGGCCCGGACTGCGCTGGATAGATGTATACAAGGCTGTCGAGAAGGACGGTCTTAGCGTATCAGGAGGTCGGGTAAGTTCAAGCATCCTCTACATGTTGTAGTGTGTGTTTTTTTCTCGCTAACGGCGAATCCAGATGGCACCAGTGGGTGTACCTGGGCTGATCCTTGGTGGAGGCATCTCACATTTTGCGAGCAAGCGTGGCTGGGCCTGCGACAACGTGGCGAGTTTTGAACTTGTTACTGCATCAGGCATTGCCATTGAAGTCAGCCCGACATCCTATTCGGATCTGTTCTGGGCACTAAGAGGAGGTGGTAACAACTTTGGAATTGTAACGAATTTCAAGCTTCTTGCCTTTCCTCTAGGTCAGATGTGGGGAGGTCAGCGAGTTTACCTCGAGGACGCGTTTCCTGCTGCAATGGATGCAATTTATAAGTTCACCGTCTCTGGATCAGTCAAGGATGAGGATGCTGCACAAATCTTTGTACGTTTGCTCTGCACATCTGCTGGATTTCAAGCTTCGCAGCTAACTGATGCCACACAGACTTTTGCCACCGCTCCTGGAATCGGAAAGGTAGGCTTTGCTAATCTTCACTATGCCAAGCCCATCGCCAACGCAACAGTCTTCAACGACTGGAGCAACATCACCGCCATCGATGATACTACCGGCTTGCGTCCCATGTCTGGGATGGCCGACCTTCTCAACCAAGGTGCTCCCGCGCCCGGGGCTTACGAAACCTGGTGGGGAATCAGCTTGAAAATGGACCGACAACTTCTCCAATTTGTCGTCGACACATTCTACGTCCAGGACGCTACCGTCGCAGACGTCGAGAAGATCCTGCTCATAATGGCTATCCAACCTATTACTCAAAGCGCAACCAAGGCGATGCAGAAGAATGGAGGAAACGCTCTAGGTATCGACCCAGCAAACGGCCCATACTTTGTCCTCAACTTCAACGCTGCCTGGAATAACGACAGGAACGAACCAAAGTTCCAGGCTGTTATTGCTAACATCATTCAGCTTGTGAAGGCGGAGGCCAAGAGGAGGAATCTGGACAACGACTTTGTATATCTGAATTACGCTTCCGAGTATCAAGATCCTATTGGGAGCTACGGGGCCAAGAATAAGCAAAGGTTAATTCAGATTTCGAAAAAATATGACCCCAGACAGGTCTTCCAGTATCTTCAGCCGGGTGGCTTCAAGTTGGTGCATGGAGCCCCGGATCAGAATGTACCGGGTGCGTCCACATAGTTCAGTCGGATTATCCAATCAACGCATGCGATGATACTTGACTACCAAAGTAATGAAAAGTGGCGATGGTGATACCTTATGATAGAGGCAGATGAACTTGAGCGTCTGTCGAGTGTAAATCTGGCTATATTTGGACGGTGAACCGATTACAACAGTACCACCGTACACGCCATAGATTCTCTACATACCGTTACCTCACTATCACCTTGCCTCCATAACATGTCGCCTAGAGCAAGAGTACATGCTAGCTTGATCATTCCTCGACCAGCTCTACAATGTCGCCAAACTCTTGGAAAAGCCACGGCTCAAGATCTCTGAATCCCTCTGGAGCAGCCGTCTCTTTGGCCGGAATATCTTCCTTCTGCTCACAGTCTATAACTTCGAGATCATTCAAGTCGTCTTCCTCGAAGTTCACCCCCTGAATGTCCATGTGTGGTTGCGAAGGTGGCGGTAGGGCCTTTTGTGGGGCCAGGTTTCTCAGCCTCGGGCCCCGGCGCATGGTGTCTGCTGGCTCCAGGTCATTGAATTCCGCTTGAGAACTGCTCATGCTATTCACGAAAAGCGATGGAGTCTTCCTGGTGTCGCAATTGACCGGATGACCATTTTCTTGGGTATATCGTCCTCCTGGGGAGCTGTTACAGACATTGTTTCTATATTCCGTAAATTCGTTGTATGTCTCTGCATCGTACTCGACATGTCCCATCTCATCAGCACAGTTTATAACTTTCTCTAGAGATCGATCCATGTCTACATCGCTCGGTTTCGCTGTTTGTAAGTTTTGAGAGTCCGCTAGGCCGACCATAGCTTCTCCTAGGAGGGAGTCGTCATCGCCATAAGTATCAGATCCATGAGAGATAACAGGTGTTGCAGTTAAGTAGCTTATGTGATCGCTCTGCGTTATTTCGCCACTCATTCGGGTAGACTCTTGCTGCACAAGCGAATGATGAGAAGACATGGAATGGGGAGGTGAGTCTTCGAAATGGATACTTCCGTAGTCGCTAGGAGTGCAAGGCTGCTCCATTGCCAAATCATTCATGAATGAGAGGTTGTGCTTATCCCCAGCTGAGTAGCAATAAGCAGGCTGCTTGGGCATGACTGAATGAAGGGAAGGGGAGAAATCGTTTCCTTGAATCGTTTTGTGCAGTCGATTTAGATCGCGGTAATCTTTCGGTCCATTCCTCTCGTAATTGGTCTTTTTCTTCTTTTCTTGCTGGGTAAGATCGAGTTCCTCAACCGGTGCAGCGACCTTTCGCTTGGTAGTGGTAATTTGAAGCTTGGTCTGTGTCTCTTTGCCTTTCGAAGGCAGCGTTTTCTGTTGTGGTTGTAGTCGCAGCTCACCCGATAGTATCCTTTTGGGCACAGGTTTCTTCTTCGGTGGTTTTTCCATACCATTCTTGCAACAGAAGTGTTTGCATGTGTTCTTGTCCTTACATGCGTGATTACAGGCCCACTTCCCGTTGGCGAGCTGCACAGGCTCTTGCTCATTATCCTCCGCGTCTGCTTCAACAGATCTCGGTATTCCCTTTCCACCACGAATATCCTTGGTTGGCTTATTCTTTGCAGTGTTTTTTCGTGTCATAGCGTCGAAGGGATTCAGATAGTTGTCAATGTGATCAAACTCGAGATCAGCAGCAGCAGCGTTCACGAGCGTTTCGTCGTCGAGATCGTCGTCACCAAAATCATCGCTGGTAGCTGATGGCTTCCGAATCGCTTTTGCCGTGTCGGTGCGACGCTTTGACATATTGGACTGGTGCGTTGTTGTGTCTGGATCAAGGGATCCTGGTTTGGGGAACATGGATGGACTGACTCGAGGCTTCATAGTAGCAACCCGCATACTTCCAGCTAACAAAAGTCAGTTATTGTCGTAGAACGAAATAGATCATCTATACCGATGCTATCACACATAACGTAACAGTTAATGGACTGGTCTGGACTAACTAGGAGAGCTGGGATCACGATGCTCTGGCCGGAATCTAGCTTCGAACCACTACATATCTCTTAGCAATTTAACCATCAAAAGAAGCGGCTACTGACCTAATACGAGCGAAATGTATCTTGCGCCCATCGGAAGTCTCCACTAACAGGCAAACGTAGATGATCTTCGCGTTGAAGCGTTGGGGTGGTTGCTCGTTGATGAAGCCAATATCCACCTGTATCTCAACCTTGACTCCATTGTCGGTTGGGACAATCTTGGTGTTCGTCAGTACATGTTCCTTAGATGAAGGAACGGCTAGTTACAGTAGACGGTCGCGCATGAATTGAAACGCGAAGCTTTGGAAATGAGCGGACCTTCTCGAGCACTCTGAGACCGTAGGGTGGGTTTCTACCAATAAGAGTTTCAATATGATGAGGTTTAGAAGCTTCGAGATCTTCTATGCATTTAATGCCAGCATTGACAAGCTTCCTGACCGCTACCACGCCTATGGTCTCGATTTGCTTCATTTGGAGCGGACTGTCATCCCAAGCTTTTGCCCCTATGCTGCGCTCAAGCATTAGAGCACTGCGGATGCTAATAGAGTCTCCAAGGGCAATCTGGCAGTCAATGATGCAACGGATCAGGCTTCCAATGCTCTTAAAGACCTTCAACGTCTCCATCGTGTACTGTGACTTGTGCTTGCTCATCTCACCATCCCAAACAATATCAGCGGAGCCAAGGACAGATTGCACAATCAAGGACACTTTCTGAGCTGGTAGATCCAGATTAACAGGAATGGGCCAGCGAATGGAAGGGGATTTGTTTAGAAGCTTGTAAAAAGCCTTTTCGCCTTGACGAAATCGTATACTCGAGTATTCGGTGGCTTGAGCTATGGCTGAGAGCTGATGAGAGAATGTTAATAAGGTAAAATAGCGGTGAGCAGAGACGTACAATCTCAGAAGGAGAACATCGAGAATGAAGCCCCATGAATACTTTCATCGTCTCGTAGTGAGTATAGTACCGTGCCATAGCATGGCCAAATTCGGTACATGTGAGATATTCCTGACCAGACACAAGATTGATCTCTTGTAGAAGCGTAATGTTACGGGAACAAATTTCATCCACCTGTTCTTCGATGCTCTGTCCACTTCTAGCACCTTCTAGTTTGTAATATTCAGGGTTTTGCTGCAGTCGAACGTAAAGGAAGGTTCCTCTGAGCCACGTTCTGGCAGACAGTAGGTCGCGAATTGTTCTCATTTCAATCTCGGCATTCAAGTGATCCACCAAGTTGAAATGAAGCTTACTCTCTATGAGCTGCTGGCCAGCGACTAACATTTCATAACGGCGAGCCTTTGATTGGCGGGTCATGATCACTGCAACGGCTGTGTCGTCGAACTGAGGTCGGCCTGCGCGGCCAAGCATTTGCATCATCTCTAGATCGGAGTATTCTTGGAGCCCTTCCGCTCCCCAAGCCATCGTATTCTTGATGACAACGAGATGACAGGGTAAGTTCACCCCAACTGCAAGAGTGGATGTGCAGCAAATGACATTGATCTCGCCAGCAATGAAACCTCTCTCAACCTGCATTCGGTCTTCCTGGTCAAGCCCGGCATGATGAAATGCGACACCGGAAGCGACAGTATTACGAAGCTCCTTGTTGAGCAGCGGCAGTGGCTTGGAAGGGCGATCCCAGATTCGATCCTGGCCGGCTTTTGAACCCCACCAATTCGCAATCAGCTTTGCTGTGTTGACGGCAGAGTTTCTGGTCGCACAAAATACCATGAGTGGCTTCCGCTCGGAATAGGTAGAAATAACTTCTGGAAGCTTGCCGTCAAGAAGCTTTTCGAAGCCGAAATCGTTACTGAGGCTATAAGAATATCCACAAACATGCTTCTTCAGTTTTACCGGCCGAAACCCTTCGCCGAAACTCTCGTTTGCGGCGGGAGCATTCGGTTCCGATGAGCTTTTACCCAGCCATACTGCGATATCCTGAAAATTGGGTACGGTTGCAGATAGGGCAACAAACCGGACATCTGTGCCAATGGATTTCATTCGCGATACAACTGCCTCAAGCGTGGCGCCGCGATCTTCCTTGAGTATGTGCACTTCATCAATGAGAAATACCTTGACAAGCCTCATCAACTTCTCGTGATCTTTCCATTTTCTGGTCACGCTATCCCACTTTTCGGGTGTGGTAATGATGATGTTGGCGCTCTGTACGTTGCGGAGATCTGAGACGTCACTATCACCAGTGAGCTCAGCACATTTCAGACCGAGCTTTGTAAATTTGGATTCCCAGTCTCGCTGGCGTTCGGAACACAAAGCCTTAGTTGGCGCTTGGTAGACCACTTTATATTGTCCGGTAGCATTTGTAGCAATTGCCCGGCATACAGCGAGCTCCAGGATAACAGTTTTACCACTTCCAGTAGGAGAAGCAAGTACAAAATTATCGTCAGTTCGGAATATTCTCTCAAAGCATTTTGACTGGATAGCATTGAACGTTGGATAGGGGAAGACTGTTCGCAGCCGATCGGGTAGAGTTGTGACGGGAACCAGACGGATGCCTTGGCACATGGGAGGAAGGTCGGCTAGGCCCATTGGGTTACTCTCTGACCTTGAACGATTCTGTTGGCCATATGATCGGGACATGCCCTCCATCTGTTGTATAGCAGGTGCTTGTTGCTGAAGTTTGTCTTGTAGAGGTTCGATGGGTATGATCTGCTGATAAGGATGCATGTACTGTTCCTGTTGCTGTTCAACACGGCGCTGACTAGCTTTGAAAGCTGGACTGGACGATGGGCCCAATAGCACATCAGAACTTGGCTGCTGGGTCTGTGTGGGATTATAGGCAAAGCTCCCTGACGCATCATCAGCATGTCAATCGACATCAGCGCTAAGATTTGAACTCACTCAACTGACCACCCATAGTTTGCTCAGTACGCGGCTGGTAACCGGCTTGTTTGTCAGTAGCCGTACTTTTCGTGCCAATGGTAAAGTCTTACCACGATAATTATATGTGTCGTTGTCACAAGTAGAGTATGGAGGTTGCGACTGGGTAGCTGCAGCTTGATTGAAGAACATGGCCGGGGCTGGAGCAAGCGATAGCCTTGCTCGGCCTTGCATAGCTTGCCGGTGGCGATCGGGATACGGTTCTTGTAGTAGTTTCTCATCTTGGCGATATAAGTGGAATTCTGCAGGTAGTGAGGCGATCACGTACCAAAGGAATCGAGCTGCAAACCTTGGTCATATGTATTGTCATCCTCGACTACATCGTACATAGGATCACAGTACTGGGTCGCACGGTACCGGTCCCGCTGAGCAACTGGTCTTGCCGGCTGCTTGAACTGCGGCTGGAGGACATCGTAGCGCGACGCACGACGCGGGCCTTCGGGGAGGTGATGCGCATCGACCATGGCGGCTACATGGGAGGTTAGCTGGATGAGATATGGACAGTTATGTAGCGATAGATGAAAGAAAGTTTCTTTGGACTAAGGTTGCGAAGACTACTTGGAGGGAGAAAGACGCTGGCACAAAACGAGAAGGAACGATAGAGGAAAGCGCGGCCTGATGTGTCATCGTGAACCTTCCAAAATAGCACCTTCAATCATCGCAGATTGCTACCATGAGGTGAGCCACAGGTCTTCGAGGAATCGTTCAGCCCAGCATTGTTGCATCCAAATTCACGTTCTGTGCTCTCGCCGAGTGTAATATCTGGTCACTTGGAAAGCAGGTGGCCCTGCGACCCCGCCAGCACTTCAGCGGCATCTGGGTTTATAAAACCCTATGTAAACTGGAACAAACTGCCGACACTCACTCTCACACCTCAACAGAATTTTTGGGCACACACTCATTCAGCTTTGCATTTCTAAGGATTTAAGCATCTCGCTTATGGGAATGCCTTTCTATTGTCGGTGATTCAGATGTAGACCCAGACGCTTTGTGAAACATCGTGGGACTTCTTGTTCGGCCATCATGCAGTTGATCATCGTAGGAGCGATCTACAGTGGTCTTTTCAAAGTCGGCAATCCTCACCGTTGAAGTTTGCGAGCCTCTCTCAGGCTTGGTGTACAGATATGTTGCAAATAGTACAACGCAGGTACCTAAGAAGAACTGCGGGTCGTTAGTCCTGCGGGCTTCATCGGGCTCCCCTGTACTTACTGATGGCGTCACCTTGAAGTTAAAAAAGTAGACACTGGCAACGCAGCTGATGAGGATCGAGATGGAAGTAGCGAAATTCTTCGCAATATTATCCGCATAGTTTATTACCAGAGCAACGATGACACCGCCTGCCGCCTGAAAGCCAATAGCTAGCCACACCACCCAGTTGTATCCAACGAAGAAGCCCGTCTTGGCAATTATCTCGCCGTCCTTCCATATTACGCCAAGGAATAGCGATGGAAAGAGCGACCAGAAGGAAAGCTGACAGTTGCGCACCCACAGTGTTGTGGTCTTGGAACTGGTGGAGTCCTTTAGAATCTTTTCAAAGCTAACACCCGCCAAGCCTGATAGTGCGCAGGCAATCAGAACGGCCATGAGACCAACATTACGGTTCATGTGCGGCACCTGCGCGGCGCGATCCTCATGTATGCCTTCGTATGATCCTGACCGCTTTACCATGCGCGCTACAGCAGGGTTTCCAAGATTTTGCAATTGCTCGAATGACTTGGTCCAAGACTCTGCACCCGCTCCCTGTGTGACGGGTTCGGAAATGGCTTGCGGTACTTGTATGATGGATACACCAACGATGAGCAACAGCAACGAAAGCCATTGACGCTTCGACAGTTTCCTACCGAGCATCAACACACTAAATATGGCTGTCGTCAGGATCTTAAGCTGGTATGTGACTTGGAAGGTCGCCGCGTCGAGATTGCTGACTGCGAGGTATTGAAGTGTGTTTTGAATCGTGTATAGGACAGCAGGTATCGCCAACTTCCAGCTTTCGTTTGTAAAGATAGCGGTCGTCATGGTATGGAACAAGGTCGCGACGGTGGTATTCGAAGGCAGGGTTTTGGACATCTCGAATAGCGCCTGTGTAATGTGTAAGCACGATACCGAAGCTTTCCTTCGCATCGTTGTTGTACCATGGTCAAGCTGATCGCTAGTTTAATGACTTCGTTTAGAAATACGCTCGTGCTTGTGTGATATCTTTGACCCTCAGTCAGAGGCATTATCCTTGAGTAATGCATAATCTGGTGTCGGGTCAGCCATTGATCCTCTTACTCTAGCAGTATTGCCATTTGGCTGCGCTGCGGCTGTGATGCGCTGTAGAGGACAATCGTACCAAAATGAGGGCAGAGTTTTGGAACGTAAGCTTTGTAGTGGTTAGCTCATATACGTAGCAGCAATGGATAGAGATGTGCGCATACAGTAACCAGTGAAAGATGCTTCATCGGGATGCCGCCCAGCGTCCCAGAAGCAGACCTAACAACCATAACGTTTGCCAATTCGCGTCGCTATGCCGCTTTGAACCCAAACAAAAACAGCAGGCAAGAGGAGGGTGGGGATATTGGAAGTTGGGTGAGCGACGCTGACCAATGCATCTACAGTGTGGGCAGCCGTCGATGTCTTGCGCCAGCTCTGGCGGCCCGAGGCATGCACGCAGCTACAGGGATGCTTAGCGCCGATCATAGCTTGGCGACGCGTCAACCTTCAGAAACAATCAGACAACTCACTTTGTCAATTGCCACGCCTCCAGGTGTTCAGTTTCTATGGAGTTTTGTTCTCTGTTCTTTGTTGTTCAAAGGTCTCTAAAATCGATGACAGTATGCATTCTAGCGCGTCATTCGACGATGGGATACCAAAGAGCCGTCCCCAGTCGCATCATGGGCTGCAATACCGTCTCGATAGTATATCATGGAACTGACAAAACACAAGACGAGACTACAGAAAGCTCGGATACTGGTGAATATTCACTTATAATAGCAAACTCCAAGTTCTCAATCCGCTACAACATCTGAATCTATCGTAGCATAAAAGCAAGCTAATCCTTGGTTATTGGAGGCGCCCTATTTGTTTTGTTAATTGTTCTAGAGGTATATACCGAAATCCCCCGTCAAACCCCAGAGACGAGTTCTGGTTGATTGTTTCCAAAATGCGACGTCCCCGGTTACTGGCAGACAGCAACTTCGGTAAATCAACTGTCGATTTTACCAAAGAAATTTCCATCCATTTGGGAGGCTTTGCCGGACTCGTGAAAAGTATACCATCCTCAATATTGCTTGAAAGATATGAGGATCAACCTCTGCTACTCTGCGTCTCGAGTGGGGTTTCTCTAGGATGTTTAGTAGCGTGGTTGGGGCATGAGATATTGCGGTGTTACTGCGGTGAAAGCAATATAGACCATGGCCAATTCCGAGGAACGGCATGTGCTACCTGTCTTGTAATCATGGCAGAGTCAGGGGCTAGGCTACGTTCCTAGTGAGGCGTTGAACAAGCAGTCAGCAATTGTGTGGCCAATGAGACGGAAACCGTTTTGCAGCTATTGGCGCGCTAATTAAGCGGCAGTTAAACCTTGGGTCTGTTGGCAAGACTCAGTTCCAAGAGAAGAAACAGCTGCATCTTTGATTACAGCCTTAATCGAGCGCGTCTTTCACTCTGCGTGTGCCAACACAGAGCAAGCACAGTCCGTTGCTGCCATGCACACCCAACTCGATGTCTCCCGTAGAGAGATTCGGCTACTACATCTCCACCCTGGTACCTGGAGCGATGACATCGAAACCCACCTGGAGACGGTATCACTAGACGACTACCCCAATTACAAAGCCATCTCATATGTTTGGGGCGATATGAGCCAAAGGTTTTCGATTAAAGTTGATGGCGAACCACTCTCTTTGACGCTGAATCTTTATACTGCATTACGAAGATTACGTAGCCCGGAAAGCACACTTGTGCTGTGGACCGACGCTGTGTGTATCAACCAATCAGATCTCAATGAGAGGTCTCAACAGGTGCGATTCATGGGGGAGATTTACAGTCGCGCCGAAGAAGTGATGATCTGGCTAGGCTATAGTGTTCGATTGGGTGTTCCCAAGGAGCAGCCTCACACGGTTCAATGGAAAGGGGATGATACGGATATGGAGCTGGTAAATGCATATTTCGAGCGAAGCCAGACCGTAGAGATGGAAGAGGAAGAGGAGGAGGAGGAAACAGAAGACATTCTAGGACTTTTCGTATTCCTGAAGTTGCGTGCTATGGGAAAACATCTACACGAGATACCATTCTTCAGTGTCGACAATGGCAAGTTGCACGCCCGGAAGATTTGGCTCCCGACTATCCGTGCGATGGATACATTGGGATCCAATCCTTGGTGGACACGCATGTGGGTTATACAAGAGACCATTCTCGCTCGCAAAGCCATCGTTGCGTACCACAACGTCACTGCCCCATGGAATATGCTTGCGGATGCTAGTAGCAAGTCTATAGTTCACGACAGCTCATGCTGCATGGACCTAGTCAACACTCGGCATCCAAGAGAAGAACAAATCATCACTAATCTGCGAAGACTCGTGTATGACGACGTGGAGTTGCTGAGATCTACCAGGTCACACGGCGGAAATCTCTCCTTGAAACAGCTCATGAATCTCACTCCACTACGAGATGCCACCGATATCCGTGACAAGGTATATGCTCTGCTCGGATTGGTGACAAACTGGCGGGGGATGCCACCATTGATCCCGGACTACAATCTTGCTCCGAGAGAAGTCTTCGCACAGGCCATAGTTACTAACATCCAGAGCACGTTTTCACTGCAAAATCTGATGGGCACAACCCTATCAGACATACCTAATGTACCTTCTTGGGTGACCGCCCGAGGCCGTTCCCGACATCTCAATCTAGCAGAGGGGGCCAGGGCTACACGCGCCTCATTGTTTTCCACGGCAGGTGACACAGTGGCTCACGTCACAAGAATGGGCGATATCCTGAGTGTGGACGGTTTCGAGCCGATTCATAAGGTCGCTCAGGTAGGACCGACAATGACTGAAGCTGACCATACTTGGGAAGGCATCATTGCTGTTACTGAAGCATGGTGTAACATGGCCAGGCCCGAGGAAACGCGTTATGGGGGAGAGCAGTCTTGGAAAGAGGCGTTCTGGAGGACTTTGACCAACGATAGCTGGGAATGGAACGGCCCCATATCGACGAACGATGTAAATGAAGCCAACCCCAACGGTAGTATTTCCAAGATCTTCCGAAGATTTGGCGACGCTGCTATCACCAGTCTAGCAGATGACTTTTGGAAATGGCTCCACTTCCAGCTACCGGGTAGCGAAAAGAATGACACCCACTTTGAGAATGAACTTGCCAAAATCCAGTTCTTTTGTCAATCCGTTCTCGTATCAACAACTCTTCGGAGTTATTTCTTCACTACAGATGGCTGTCTTGGTATGGGCCCTCCAGAAACACTACCCGGAGACTTTATTGCCATCTTGTGTGGGGGTGACGTACCGTTCTGCATTCGAGCTATGGAAGATGTACCCCACGGTCACTACAAGCTCGTGGGAGATGTGTATGTGCATGGTTTGATGGACGGGGAAGAAGTTTTTCCCGATTCGAAAGAGAAGACTGTTCAGATACATCTTCACTGATTGTATAATTTCTATCCTTGGCAATATCACGTCAATCTACCGCAGCTTCATCTATTCTCGTCTGCGTATGTTGAGGTCCCAACTGAATGCCGTCGTCCTCAAGCTGCCCCACCCCAGGTCTAGTTTGAAGTGACTAGATATTCCAGCACCTAGAGTGCCGTCCTTATCCTCGGTTGTATCCATGAACGGACATTCTATGATAGTCCACTCTGAATCGTCTTCCTCTTCCGCATCCTTGTTTGGAAGGGACTTCAACGATTCTTTGTCTTGGGCTACTGCGGGGGATAGGTTCAGCATTCAATACGATATTCGAAATGTTATGCGTACTATATTGTTTTTCCGTAGGCGGAGAGGCAGGACCCCTCTTCCCCGTATTTTCACAGGGAGAAGATGGATGATCTGATTGCAATCGAGGAAAGCAAGTCCCGCCGCTTTGCGCCATGTTCGATCAATACTCCTCTCCGGGTCGCGAAACCTTGGAAAAGCAAAACCGAAGAGAACCAAGCGTTCTACAAGAACGATCAGGACAGTCAGGGTGTTGTTCACCATGTCATATTGTCCAGGAGTCATTTTTGGTGGCGACAGGTACGCTGACGTACGCTGACATACCCTGACAAGACACGTCATTGCCTGATGCGACTGCGCTGCAGCGGCGTGTGCAAGTCATGTGATATGCCGACACGACTGTCTTCGCATGTGGTTGAAAGAGCGGGCTCGTCAAACACGTTCTGCGATGGGAATTTGAGAAATGCCGTGTTATTTGCTACTGCCAGAATTCCTTATTCCGACAGGCAAAGTTGTTGAGCAGGAGCAAGCGTTAGCATGGTTGCTTTGTCCGGTGTAAACCACCACATCAGACGACGATGCTGCTCTGCAAGACTAGGCTCGGAACGACCTATGCACCCCTGGAAGAGCAGATTAAGGTGTGCCGCTGTCCATTGAAAAGAAACACGGCAACGACGGGATGGAGAAGATGCTAGAAAGGGATGCCAAGTTGGCTGCAAGGACAAGCATCGCTTGGCGGTGTCCTGTTGACGCAACAATAAATCGGATTCTCGCAAGAATCGCATGTCTCTCAACCTCAACAGAATTCTTTCCTTCCGCGCATCTTACGCCTATAGGAGGAAATGAAGCTTCCAAGGGGGACGCGTTGAGTTGAAGCCCCGGCGCAAACATTGCTTTTGAAGCTTGGGATCCTTTCCCCGTGCCCAACTTTGGCAGTGTTCTCTATTCCCCGCGGACACCTAGCGTCTCCACAACCGGCAGCAGATCGATTAGATGTAAGGCTGAAATGCGACGAATGCGATGAATCGCGCATCGATCAGAGTGCTGTCTCGGCCTTGACAAGCTTCCGACGCGAGACTAAGATCCGACAAGACAACCGACTCACGTTAACATGACATCACCATTTAAACATTGCACCATGAACCATCGACGCGTCGCAGAGCATGGCGGCAACGGCCAGTTATTGCGCGCAGGCTTGCGCTCTAGTTCATATTATCAGCGCTCGACTCGTACCGTTTTTTTTTCGATCCCCTACAAAGCCTGCACCGGTCGCACGTTTCTTCTGCAAACGGCCACTCTTAGTTATCTTTGTTTATCGTCGATCACTTGGTACTGGCTTTTTCCCTGGTGACTACTACTTGACTGCCGCCGACTGGTCAGTTCTAGGCCTGGACAGCCATCGTAATGGCTTCAAATAATGCGACTCCCGGTTTATCGCACCTGCCTGGAGGATGGATAGAGACACCTGCAGATGCTAGTCGACAACAGTCATATATCGGATCACAGAACGGGGTCAATGCCGACGGCACCTTCATCTCCAATGTACATCACACCACTAGCCAGAGCTACTACGGCGCAGATGATGCGGGTGCATCTTCGGCCTCGAGTAACTCTACTGCAGTAGCATCAACAGACGCCCAAACGTCGCCAAATGCCACCAACGACCACCAAAGACAAGACAGACTCGCTCAAGATGGCGTTGCAACACAATCTGTTCCAAGTCACAACTACCTCCATGAGACATCGGGAGGACCTGTTGAGCGGCAGGTAGAACTGGAAAATGACACCTCCGACTCTGAGCTCGAAGGAGATCAGACAACAACCAAGCAGACCGGACCTGCGACAAGACCAAGTTTCAATTCCCGGAGTTCGAGGCCCATGACCGAAGACGACCTGTTCCGTGCGTTGTCTAGACGAAGAACGAGCCAGAGCAATGGTTTGAGCAAAACCAATACTGGCGCGACAGGACATAGCCCCGAGGAAGAGGATGAGATCAACAATCTCATGTCGAAGATGTTCGGCCATACTAGACGGGAAGCATCAGAGGAGGAGAAGACTAGACATCAAGGTGTCATCTTCAAGCACCTGACAGTCAAAGGCATGGGTCTCGGTGCAGCACTGCAGCCAAGTGTTGGCGCACTGTTCCTGGATCCGATCAGGTTTATCAAAAACCTTCTCACAAAAGGACCGCGTCAGGCTGCTGGCAAGCCTCCAGTGCGCACCATCCTAGACGACTTCTCAGGTTGCATACGACCCGGCGAGATGGTACTTGTTCTTGGGTAGGTAAATCAAACCGACTTGTTTACAAGTATGCTAATCCCTACAGGCGTCCAGGTTCTGGATGTTCAACATTCCTCAAAATGATCGGTAATCAGCGTTACGGCTTCGAAGAGATCACCGGTGATGTCTCGTACGGAGGCACCAATGCAGACGAGATGGCCAAGAAGTACCGGAGCGAGGTGCTCTATAACCCCGAGGATGACCTACACTATGCGACACTGAAAGTCAAGGACACTCTGAAGTTTGCTTTGAAGACAAGGACCCCAGGCAAAGAGTCGAGGAAGGAGGGAGAGTCTCGAAAAGACTACGTCAACGAGTTCCTACGCGTAGTAACCAAGTTGTTCTGGATCGAGCACACTCTTAGCACAAAAGTTGGAAATGAGCTCATCCGCGGTGTATCTGGCGGTGAAAAGAAGCGTGTTTCAATCGCAGAGGCCATGATTACCAAAGCTTCAGTTCAGAGTAAGTATATGAAAGATCATTAGCAATGCTACAGCTGACAGGAATTAGGCTGGGATAACTCTACACGTGGTCTCGACGCCAGTACCGCTCTCGAATACGTTCAGAGCTTACGGTCCCTTACCAACATGGCCCAAATTTCTTGTGCAATTGCCCTTTATCAGGCCGGAGAGTCTCTATACGAACTCTTCGACAAGGTTCTTCTAATTCATGAAGGACGATGCTGCTATTTTGGGCCGACGGAGAAGGCTGCTGACTACTTCAAGAGCCTCGGCTTCGTCAAACCCGATCGTTGGACCACCAGTGATTTCTTGACATCTGTCACAGATGAACACGAAAGACAAGTAAAAGAAGGGTGGGAAGATCGTATTCCACGCACCGGCGCCGCCTTTGGGGAAGCATTCGCCAATAGCGAGCAAGCTAGTAGCAACTTTGCGGATATTGAAGAATTCGAGAAGGAAACCAAACGTCAGGCTGAACAGCGTCACGAGGCACGCACAAAAGCTACCAAGAAAAAGAACTTCACCATATCATTCCCAGAGCAAGTCATAGCATGTACCAAGCGCCAGTTCCTTGTAATGATTGGCGATCCGCAGTCTCTCGTTGGCAAGTGGGGTGGTATTTTCTTCCAGGCACTCATTATCGGATCTCTCTTCTACAACCTCCCAGATAACGCCCAGGGCGTGTTCCCACGTGGAGGTGTAATCTTCTTCATGTTGCTGTTCAACGCCCTTCTCGCGCTCGCAGAACTCACAGCTGCATTCGAGTCCAGGCCGATTCTCCTAAAACACGCATCGTTCTCTTTCTACCGACCGGCAGCTTACGCCATTGCGCAAACGGTCATCGATGTGCCGCTTGTGCTGATTCAGGTTGTCATCTTCGACATTGTGGTATACTTCATGGCGAACCTGTCACGAACTGCCTCTCAATTCTTCATTTCTGTCCTATTCTTATGGATCATTACAATGACCATGTATGCCTTTTTCAGGGCTATAGGTTCATTGGTTGGATCCCTGGATATTGCAACTCGGATTACTGGCGTGGCTGTTCAGGCATTGGTAGTATACACTGGCTACTTGATCCCGCCTCAGAAGATGCACCCTTGGTTCTCTTGGCTCAGATGGATCAACCCCATACAGTACGGTTTCGAAGGCCTCCTTGCCAACGAGTTCTACAATCTCGACATTGAGTGTGTACCTCCATTCATCGCACCGCAGGTTCCAAATGCGCAGGAGCAGTACCAGTCCTGTGCTATACAAGGGAACAGGCCGGGATCCCTCACAGTCGCCGGTTCGGACTACATCTCGGCCGCCTATGGGTACACCAGGTCTCACTTGTGGCGTAACTTTGGATTCATCTGCGCCTTCTTCTTATTCTTCGTAGCGCTCACGGCGTTCGGTATGGAGATCCAGAAGCCAAACAAGGGCGGCGGGGCTGTGACCATCTATAAGCGTGGCCAGGTTCCAAAGACAATCGAAAAAGAAATGGAAACGAAGTCGTTGCCCAAGGATGAGGAGTCTGGAAACAAAGAGGCAGTTACCGAGAAGCACTCTTCCCGCGATAATGACGAGTCGGACAAGACAGTCCAGGGCGTCGCGAAAAACGAGACCATCTTCACTTTCCAAGACATCACTTACACAATTCCGTTTGAGAAAGGAGAACGCACCTTGTTGAAAGGTGTACAGGGGTATGTAAAGCCTGGCAAACTCACTGCATTGATGGGCGCTTCTGGAGCCGGTAAGACGACATTGTTAAATACTCTCGCCCAGCGTATCAACTTTGGCGTCATTCATGGAGATTTCCTCGTCGACGGGAAGCCATTGCCACATTCCTTCCAGCGCTCAACCGGGTTTGCGGAGCAGATGGATGTTCACGAGTCGACGGCTACAGTACGGGAAGCACTACAGTTCTCGGCGCGACTAAGGCAGCCAAAGGAGGTGCCGATCGAAGAAAAGTACGAGTACGTGGAGAAGATCATCGACCTGCTCGAGATGCGCGATATCGCTGGAGCAGCGATTGGGACTACAGGAAACGGCTTGAACCAAGAACAGCGGAAACGGTTGACCATCGGCGTAGAGCTCGCTAGCAAACCCGAACTACTCATGTTCTTGGATGAGCCTACATCTGGCCTCGACTCTGGCGCGGCTTTCAACATTGTCCGATTTTTGCGCAAGCTCGCGGATGCTGGACAGGCTATCCTCTGTACTATCCATCAGCCGAGTGCTGTGCTTTTCGAGCACTTTGACCAACTTCTGCTCCTCAAGTCGGGAGGTCGGACAGTCTATTTCGGCGACTTGGGCCACGATTCTCAGAAGCTTATAGGATACCTCCAGAACAACGGAGCAGAGAAATGTCCACCAAACACGAACCCTGCAGAGTACATGCTCGAAGTCATTGGCGCCGGCAATCCCGATTACAAGGGTAAAGATTGGGGGGATGTTTGGGCGAAGTCGTCGGAAAATGCAAAGTTGAGCCAGGAGATCCAGGAGATCATCGCAAACAGGCGCAACGCAGCCAAGAACGAAGAGGCCCGCGACGATCGAGAGTATGCAATGCCTTATCCACAGCAGTGGCTCACAGTCGTCAAGCGAAGCTTTGTAGCGATCTGGCGGGACCCTCCGTACGTTCAAGGCATGGTGATGTTGCACATCATCACCGGTCTATTCAATGGATTTACCTTTTGGAATCTCGGACAAAGCCAGATCGACATGCAGTCAAGACTCTTCTCGGTCTTTATGACTCTCACTATCGCGCCTCCCCTGATTCAGCAACTGCAGCCCCGCTTCATCAACGTGCGCGGGATCTACGAGTCGCGAGAGGGCAGTGCCAAGATCTACTCGTGGACGGCTATGGTGTGGGGGACCATCCTCAGCGAGCTGCCATATCGGATTGTGTCTGGGACCATCTACTGGTGCTGTTGGTATTTCCCACCGGGCTTCCCGCGTGACACGTACACTGCGGCGAGCGTGTGGCTCTTTGTCATGCTCTTCGAGGTTTTTTATCTCGGGTTTGGGCAAGCCATCGCTTCCTTTGCTCCCAACGAGCTCCTGGCGTCGCTGCTTGTGCCGCTGTTCTTCACGTTTATTGTATCCTTCTGCGGTGTGGTGGTGCCGTATGCAAGTCTTCCCAGTTTCTGGCAAAGCTGGATGTACTGGTTGACGCCGTTCAAGTACCTGCTTGAAGGCTTCCTTGCCCTGCTTGTGGAGGGACAAGTGATCAGGTGCGAGACCAGAGAGCTGGCGATTTTCCCTCCCCCGCCGGACCAAAGTTGCCAAACATACGCTGGTGGATTTGCTCAGCAATCTGGGGGCTATGTGGAGACGCTGCCAGATGGCAACTGTGGATTCTGCCAGTATGCGACTGGCGAAGCCTTTGCTGCATCTTTCAACGTTTTTCCGCGATACATCTGGCGCGATTTCGGTATGTTTACTTTTTTGTGTGTGAAAATTCTCTGCATGTGCGTGCGCTAACAATAAGGCCAGGCATCATGTGGGCATACATCTTCTTCAACTTTGCTGTCGTCTTCATATGCACATGGCTTTACTTGGGTGGTTTGCGCAAGATCAAATCATTCGTCAGTCCGGCTGCTCGCAAGCAGAAGAAGGAGACGAAGAGCAAGCAGGGCGGCGATGCAGCGTAGGGGGAGGGGTTTGCGTTGGGTATCATTTCGCGGTGAGGCTCGATGTTATGAGCATTTGGGACCGGGAAAACTCGGGCTTGCCCGCGGCCGGGATGCCCAAGGGGAAGGTTCAGGCTTGGAGCGGGCCATGCCAGTGCCAGAACTAAGGGGCTCGTGTCCGTGGTGTGCATGTTTCCCCGCGAAATACCGTGTCTCGGTCTAGACGTGCTTGGATTGTACGTGTACATGTCGTAGAATGGTGTTTGAGGTTGCTGGCGCATGATGTGGCGGGCCATCACGCGGTGCCTATACTAGTTTCAATGATTAACCATTATGAGATTTTTTTTTCTTCTCGGCACAGCTGTCACCGCTGTTTGCACATGCCTTGCACATGCAGAGACGGGAGCTATTCGTCCTGACATTCCAACCGTTGTGATGCTTACTGCGACGACAAGCAGAGCGACAAGTACCGTGTGCCGTCAACTGCGCGATTAACGGGGGCCATGTGCGGAAACGCAGTCGGCATCTGACACATGCAAAACGCAACGGCAGTTCTGTCAGAAGAAACGGGCGACGAAATGCCTCGTCTTTTTCCGATGATGGTTTTCCGATGAGCAGCGCCATCCGTCCGAGGGCGGTGATTTGTTGCATGGTTAGATGGATGGCTAGGCCGAAAGAAAAGTGCATGGTGGGGGCATCTCAAACGGCCCACGAGCTGGAATCGGAACAAGCGTTTGCACCGCCTCAATTGCGGCGGCCAGCATGTGCCGTGCGAGCGCAACGCGACCATGTTGGCTCGAGCGTGTGCTCGTGTGCTCGTGTGCTTTGCTGCCAGCCTGCCAGCGTGACGGCCAACGCAGCGTCTGGGCCTGTTGATGTTTGCCTTGGACTGCCGTGACGAAGCGCGCAGGCTCTGGTCACGGGACGCGAGCGGCCGACGACAAACTGCCACAAGGCCAGAAGAAGAAGAAGAAGAACAAGAAGAACAAGGGCTGGGAAATGGGAAACAATGGGGAAATGTAGGCCAATGAAGAACAATGACGAAAGGCGGTTGAGCGTTGCCGTTCCCGGCCATGGTGGTTGTGGGGTAAGAGTTGATCAGCCCCGCGCGTCAGGCCAATGCTAGGCCTCGAATAGCGGTTTACGCTGGCTTGGAC
>Ga0265780_10003283_pt1 | contig 21345 bp, 15 predicted proteins | sample P1T30metagenome_FD_192432 | JGI IMG/M metagenome (GOLD analysis project Ga0265780, IMG submission 192432) | Plant litter microbial communities from East Loma Ridge, Irvine, California - P1 T30 | ecosystem: Environmental > Terrestrial > Plant litter > Unclassified | place: USA: California...
CATCCCGCGAGAGCCGCCTGGCCATGTGGCAGGCGGAGCACGTGCGCGCCCGTCTCGCCGCATTATATCCGCAGTGTTCGGTCGAGATTCTCGGCATGACGACGCGCGGCGACCAGATCCTCGACCGTACGCTATCGAAAGTGGGCGGCAAGGGCCTGTTCGTGAAGGAGCTCGAAGTCGCCATGGCCGAAGGTCGCGCCGACCTGGCCGTGCACTCGCTCAAGGACGTGCCGATGGAGCTGCCCGAAGGCTTCGAGCTGGCCGCCGTGCTCGAGCGCGAAGACCCGCGCGACGCCTTTGTCTCGAACGATTACGCCAGCCTGGCCGAGCTGCCAGCGGGCGCCATCGTCGGCACCAGCAGCCTGCGCCGCCAGTCGCTGATCGCGGCGCGCTATCCGCAGCTCGTCATCAAGCCGCTGCGCGGCAACCTCGACACCCGCCTCGGTAAACTCGACCGCGGCGAGTATGCGGCCATCATCCTGGCCGCCGCCGGCTTGAAGCGGCTCGGCCTGCAGGGACGCATCCGCGCGCTGCTCGAACCCGAGGACAGCCTGCCGGCCGCCGGCCAGGGCGCGATGGCGATCGAGATCGTACGCGGCGAGCGCAGCGACGGCGTCGACCTCAAGGCGCTCTTGGGGCCGCTGAACCACGACGCCACCGCGCGCGCCGTGACGGCCGAGCGCAAGGTCTCGAAAATCTTCGGGGGCAGCTGCCAGATTCCGCTGGCGGCGTTCGCGACCGTCGAGGGCACGACCATGCGCCTGCGCGCCATGGTGGCCACGCCCGACGGCCTGCGCAGCGCCCACGGCGAAGTCGCCGGTTCCTGGGACTACCCGGACTTCCTCGGCGAGCAGGTCTCTATCCTGCTCGACAGCCAGGACGCGCACGGGATCCTGGAAGCCTGCCGCCTGGACGCGGCGGCCGCCGACGCCAATCAGGATGCCTGAGCGAACGGTCGTCGTCACCCGGCCGCGCGCCCAGGCAGACAGTCTGGCGCAGGCTATTGCGGCCCTCGGACGCAGGGTGGCGGTGCTGCCGCTGCTCGAGATCGCGCCGCTCGAGGACGACGCCGCCTTGCGCGCGGCGCTACAGGACTTGCCGTCCTACGACCTGGTCGCCTTCGTCTCGCCGAACGCGGTGGACGCGGCCTTTGCCCATCTCGATGGCTGGCCGCCCGGCGTCGCGGCCGCGGTGGTGGGCGAGGGCAGCCGGCTGGCGCTGGCGCGCCATGGTGTCACCCCCGACGTTTGCACGATTCATTGTCCGCCGGACCCGGCCAACAGCGATTCGGAGGCCTTGCTGTCCAGCCTCGACCTGGCCGGCTTCGCCGGCAAGCGGGTGCTGATCGTGCGCGGCGAGAGCGGGCGCGAGCTGATGGCCGACAGCTTGCGCGCGGCCGGGGCGCAGGTGGTGCCGGTCGCCGCCTACCGCCGCAGCGTGCCGCAAATGGACGCCGCGCTCGCCAGCCAACTGGCCGGCTTGCTGGCGCAGCCAAACGACTGGATAATCACGAGCTCGGAAGCGTTGCGGGGGCTGGACGCCCTGGTGCGCGAGCTTGACCCGGTCGACGGACCGGCGCGCTTGCAGGCGCAGCACCTGATCGTGCCCCACCCGCGCATCGCCGAGACGGCGCGCGCCCTCGCTTGCAGCCGAATTACGCTTACGGGTTCTGGCGACGCTAGATTAATTGCCGCGATACAATCACAAGAATGAACGAATTGCCGAACAATCCAGACCAGATTCCATCGACCAGCGTGGCCCTGCAAACGGCGCCGCAGCGCACCGGCGGCCTGCTGCAGACCCTGCAGCGTCCGCTGCCGCTGGCGCTGACCGTGCTCGCCGTGCTGCTGGCGGTGCAGACCGTGTCCTCGCACAGCCGCATCAACTCCCTGCGGCGCGACATGGCGCAAAGCCTGCAAAAGGGCAATGCCGTGAATGCCGAGACCGCCGCGCTGGCGCGCGAAGTGTCGGACACGGCCAAGGAGCTGCAGGTCAAGGTCGGGGTGCTGGAAAGCCGCCAGGTCGAGGCGCAGACCCAGCAACTGGCGCTGGAGCAGCTCTACCAGGATCTGTCGAAAAATCGCGACGAGTGGGCACTGAGCGAAGTCGAGCAGGTGCTGAACACCGCCAGCCAGCAGCTGCAGCTGGCCGGCAACGTGCAGGGCGCCCTGATCGCGCTGCAGAACGCCGACCGCTCGCTGGGCCGTTCCGATAAACCGCAATTCCTGAACATCCGCCGTGCAATCGGCGCCGACATCGAGCGCCTGAAGGCGATGCCGGCGGTCGACCTGGCCGGTGTGGCGCTGCGCCTGGACAATGTGATCGGCCAGGTGGACAGCCTGCCGATGCTGTCCGACGAAAAGCCGCTGCTGCCAACCGCGCCGGTACGCTCGACCCGCAAGAACGAGGCCGCTGCGGCGAACGAGAACTTGGGCCTCGGTCAACGCATGACCCAGACCTGGCGCAACTGGATGCAGGAGATGTGGGACGACGTGCGGCAACTGGTGCGCGTGCGCAGCGTCGAGACGCCGGAAGCGCTGATGCTGTCGCCGGCCGAATCCTTCTTCGTGCGCGAAAATCTGAAATTGCGCCTGCTGAATGCGCGCCTGGCGCTGCTGTCGCGTAACGAAGCGACCTTCCGCGACGACCTGGCCAGCGCCCAGGAGATCTTGCACAAGTACTTCGACACCCGCGCCCGCGCCACCCAGTCGGCGCAAGGCGCGCTGCGCCAGGTGCAGGCGAACAACCTGAACATCGAGATGCCGACCTTGTCGGACAGCCTGAACGCGGTGCGCAACTACAAGGCGAAGGGGTAAGCGATGCGGCTTCTTCTCTGGCTGGTTGCGCTGATGGCGGCGGCCATCGGCATCGCCGTGACGGCGCGTTTCAACCCGGGCAATGTGGTGCTGTCCTACCCGCCCTACCGGGTCGACATGTCGCTGAACCTGTTCGTGGTGCTGCTGGCGCTGCTGTTCGGCGTGCTATACGTCCTGGTGCGCACCATCAAATCGACGATGCGCATGCCCGAACGCGTGGCGGCCTACCGCCAGCGCAAGCGCGAGCGCGAGGGCAACAAGGGCTTGCGCGACGCATTGAAGGCCCTGTTCGAGGGACGCTTCGGGCATGCCGAAAAGGCCGCCATGCGCGCCGCCGAGCTGCCCGAGAACGCCGGCCTGGCCGCCCTGATCGGCGCCCGCGCGGCGCACCGCATGCGCGAGCCGAGCCGGCGCGACGCCTGGCTGGCCGGCATCGTGCACGACAACGCGCTCAAGACCGCGCGCCTGATGACGGTCACCGAGCTGCTGGTCGACGACCACCAGCCGGAGGCGGCGCTGGAAGCCGTCGCCGAACTGAACGCCAGCGGCCAGCGCCACATCCACGCCCTGCAATGGTCGATGAAAGCCAACCAGCAGGCGCGCAACTGGCCGGAAGTGCTGCGCCTGGTGCGCATCCTGGATAAACGCAAGGCGCTGCACCCGGCTTTGTCAAACCGCCTGCGCGAGCTGGCCTACCAGTCGCTGCTGGGCGAGGAGGGGCTGGACGCCGAGGCGATCCGCCGGCTGTGGGCGGGAGTGCCGCCGCAGGATCGTACCGTGCCCTTCATCGCGGCGCGCGCGGCGAACGCCTTCAATGCCTGCGGCCTGCACGACGAAGCACGCGTAATCGCCGAGGAGGCGCTCAATGCCAACTGGGACGACTGCGTGGTGCGCGCCTACCGCGAAGCGGCCGGTCCGTCCGGTTCGCCGTCGTTGCTGGCGCAGATCGAGCATTGCGAGGCCTGGCTCAAGGAGCGTCCGCGCGACGCCGAGCTGGCGCTGACCCTGGGTTCGCTGTGCCTGAAACAGAAACTGTGGGGCAAGGCGCAGCGCTATCTGGAGCAGGCGCTGTCGGATGCCACGGAAAGCGACATGGTGCGCGAGGCGCACCTGAAGCTGGCGCAGATGCACGAGGCGCTGGGGCAGGAACAGGAAGCGGCCCGGCACTACCGCCAGTGCGCGCTGGCCAACGTCCTGTCCTGATCTCGCTGTCCCCGGCGCCCCGGGGACACCCTGCTACAGTTCGAGGCTGGTATTGATGCTGCCGACGATGGCCACCGTTTCGGCCAGTTCGGCCACGTTGAGCAGCACCTGGCCACGGTCGTACACCCCGGTTCCCAGTTGTTCCACCAGCAGCGCCTTCTCGCCGGACGAAGGCGCGCGTCCGAGCGCCGTCAGGTAGAGGTGGTCGACGAAGCCGGCGTCGCTCGCCTGGCCCAGCAGCGCCCCGGCTTCCGCCGATGCCGCGAAGGCATCGGCGATCGCCCCCATCGACACCCCGTCCTCATGGCGCGCCAGCCAGAAATTCAGTCCGCCCTCGTCGGCCGCGCGGCCGAACATGGCATGGTACATGCGCGCCATCACCGCCACCTCGCTATGGTTGACGGCGACGTCGAGCGAGGACGCCAGCTTTTCCGCCGAATTGACGAATGCCAGCGCCACCGCGGCGCGGTCGGCGCCGCGCGCCAGCGCATCGGTCCAGAACGCCCGTTCGGACTCCGGCGCCATGCGGGCGAGCACCGTGCGGTACAGGCCCGCCACGAAGGCGTCGTCGGTGGCGTGGCCGGGCAGCTGCGCCGCCTCGGGAGAGCCGACGATGGCGGCGGCGATGTCGTGCAGCGAGACGCCGCGCTCGTGCATGTCGTGCCAGTAGCTGGTCTCCGCGGCGGACGCCTGGCGCTGCAGCACGCCTTCGTAGAGGCGGGCCAGCACGGCCTCGATGGACAGGCTCTGGCCGCCGGTGAAGCGCAAGGTCTCCACCGCCGCCAGCGTGTCGCTGCCGTCGCCGCCCAGGCGGTCCGAGATCACCACCAGGCCATCCTTGACGCGCATCGCATAGCCGGCGACCGCCCCGGAGAAGCGCGCGATGTCGTGTCCCGTTCCGCCGTCGAGATAGTCGTCGCCGGCGCCGCCGAAAACGAGGTCGTCGCCGTCGTCGCCGTAGATCATGTCGTTGCCGCCCGCGCTGCCGACGATGTCGTCGCCCGCGCCGCCGTGCAGCACGTCGTCGTCTGCGCCGAGGAAGATGGTCTGGCTGGCGCCGTCGCCCCACACGTGCTGGCTGCCGGCGCCGCCGGTCACGGTGGCGGCGCCGATGATGGCGGCGAATTCGACGTGCTGCAGTTCCAGGTGGGCGCCGGACGCCAGCGAGCGCGTGTCGATCACGAGCGCCGACTGCACGGCGCCAGGGCCCTGGGGCTGGCCGATGACGCCGAGCGGCGTGCCGCCCGTGCCGCCGTTGCCGCTGACGACGATGGTCTGCACCAGCAGCGGCGTCTGTGCGGCCAGGCCGCCGAGGAAGCCGCTGCCGCCGCCCGTCAGCTGGTTCTGGTCGGCCGAGCCGCTGGCGGTATGCGCCTGGATCTCGCGGATCAGGTCGGTGAGCGAATCGCCGGCCCGCTTCGGCGCGCCGCTGCCGGTCGCCTGCAGCCCGGCGCCGAGCGGCACCTGCACCGCCAGCAGGTTGCTGCCGTCCGCCGCCTTCACCAGCGGGATGTCGGCGACGTCGTTGTTGCCCACCTGTTCCTGGCGCGACGCGGTTACGACCGGCACCGTGAGGACCTGCGCGACGCTGCCGTCGGCACGCACGATGGTGCTGGTGCGCACGGCCACACCGTCGACCGTGTCGCTGCTGGTCGGCGGCGTGGTGGGCGGATTGGGCGGATTGACTGGCGGCGCCGGCGTGGTGTTGACGACCGGCGTTGCGCCGAAGCCGGCGGCGTCGTTGCCCAACGCGTCCTGGATCGCCGCCGGGTCGTCGCCACTGGTCGGATCCGCATATGCGACCGTTACCGCCTGACCGCTGGACACCGCGCTGGCGAGCGTCAGTGTGACGGTGCGCGCGGCCGCATCGACCGCCAGGGCGGTCACCGCGACCGGCGTTCCCGCCACCAGCACCGTCAGGCTGCCGGGTGCGGGCGGATGCGCCGCATCCAGCATGCCGGCGTCGGCGAAGCCCAGCACCAGGGTGCTGCCGTTGACGCTGGCCGTGCTCAGGGTCGGGCCAGCGGTGTCGATTCGTACGCCAGCCAGCGGTGGCAGGTGCCCGGCCAGCGCCAGGCTGGCATCGTTGCCGACGTTGTCGCGGATGGTGCTGCCGTTCAGCGCCAGGGCGGTGATGGCAAGGCCGTCGGCGTCGTTGTCGCCGGCTTGCACCGTGTAGGCATAGGTGATGCTGTTCGCGGTCTTCGAAACGAACGCCGCGCTGCGCGCGGCGCCGCCGATGTCGAGGCCAAGGGTGCTGGCGTTGCTGCTGACGTCCACGTTCTCGCTGAATGTCACCGTGAATGCCAGTGTGCTGCCGGCCTTGTAGACGCCGTTGGCAGGCGCGGCGACGGCGCCGGCGACGGTGGGCACGACGCCGTCCACCAGCACGCCTGAGGTGGACGGCAGGTGGTCGGCGAGCGCTAGGTTCGCCGCGTTGCCGGCGGCGTCGCGGATGGTGCTGGCGCCAAGGGCGATGGCGCCGACCACGATGCCATCGGCGTCGACGTCGCCGGCCTGCACGGTGTAGCGGTAGGTGACGGTGTTGCCGTCGGCCCGCAGGAAGGTGGCGCTGCGCGCGGCGCTGCCGACGGTCAGGCCGAGCGTGCTGCCGCTGCCGCTGACGGTGACGTTCTCGTCGAAGGCGACGGTGAAGTCGAGCGCCTGGCCGGCCACGTAGGTGGCGTTGACCGGCACTTCGACGGTGCCGGAAACAGCCGGCGCGGTGGTGTCGACCAGGATGGCGGCGGTCGGCGGCACGTGGCTAGTCAAGGACAGCACGGCGTCGTTGCCGGCCGCGTCGCGAATGGTGCTCTCGCCCAGATCGATGGCGCCGATCATGATGCCGTTGGCGTCGTTGTCGCCGGCCTGCACGGTGTAAGTATACGTGACCGAATTGGTCGCGCTGGACAGGAAGGTGGCGCTGCGCGGCTTGCCGCCAATGTCCAGGCCGAGGGTACTGTCGGCGCCGCTGACGGTCACGTTCTCGTCGAAGGTGAGCGTGAAGCTCAGGGTTTGCCCGGCGCGATAGCTGCCGGCTGCCGGCACGGCGATGTTGCCGGCGACGGAGGGCGGGCCGCCGTCGACCAGCACGCCCGCCAGCGATGGTAGGTGGCCGTCCAGCCCCAAGCTGGCATTGTTGCCGGCGGCGTCGCGGATCGCGCTGCCGTTCAGGGCCATGCCGGTGACGGCGATGCCGTCGGCATCGTTGTCGCCGGTTTGCACGGTGTAGCGGTAGGTGATGCTGTTGGCGGTCTTGGAGAAATAGGTGGCGCTGCGCGCGGCGCCGCCGATATCGAGGCCGAGCGTGCTGGCGCTGCCGGTCACGACCACATTTTCGTCGAAGGCGACGGTGAATTCCAGCACCTGGCCGGCGCTGTACAGGCGGTCGCCCGGTACCGAGATCGTGCCGCTGACGGCGGGCACGGTGCCGTCGACCAGCACGCCGCTGGTGGGCGGAACGTGGCCGGACAAGGAGAGGTTCGCCGCGTTGCCGGCGGCGTCGCGGATGGTGCTGGAGCCAGGCGCGATGGCGCCGATGTCGATACCGTCGGCATCGATGTCGCCGGCCTGCACGGTGTAGCGGTAGGTGACGGTGTCACCGTTGGCCAACAGGAAGACGGCGTTGCGTGCGGCATTGCCGACGGTCAGGGCGAGCGTGCTGTCGCTGCCGCTGACGGTGACGTTTTCGTCGAAGGTAACGGTGAAGTCGAGCGCTTGGCCGGCCACGTAGGTCGCGTTGGCCGGCACCGCGACGGAACCGGAAACGGCCGGTGCGGTGGTGTCGACCAGGATGGCTGCGGTCGACGGCAGGTGGCCAATGAGCGACAACGCCGCATTGTTGCCGGCCGCGTCGCGGATCGTGGTCGCACCGAGGGCGATGGCGCCGATCGTGATGCCGTCGGCGTCGTTATCGCCGGCCTGCACGGTATAAGTGTAGGTGACCGAATTGGCATTGCTCGACAGGAAGGTGGCGCTGCGCGCCGTGCCGCCGATGTCCAGTCCGAGGGTGCTGTCGGCGCCGGTAACCGTCACGTTCTCGTTGAAGGTGACGGTGAAGCTCAGGATCTCTCCCACGCGGTAGCTGTCCGCAGTGGGCACGGCGATGTTGCCGGCAACGGCAGGCGCGCCGCCATCGACCAGCACGCCCGCCAGCGACGGCAGGTGGCCAGCCAGCGCCAGGCTGGCATTGTTGCCGGCGGCGTCGCGAATGGTGCCGCCGTTCAGGGCCAGGCCGATGACGGCGATGCCGTCGGCGTCGTTGTCGCCGGCCTGTACGGTGTAGGTGTAGGTAATGCTGTTGGCGGTCTTCGAGTCATAAATCGCGCTGCGCGCTGCGCCGCCGATGTCGAGGCCGAGCGTACTGGCGCTGCCGGTGACGATCACGTTCTCGTCGAAGGTGATCGTGAACGCCAGCACCTGGCCGACGCTGTACATGCCATTGCCCGGCACCGAGATCGTGCCGCTCACGGCGGGCACGGTGCCGTCGACCAGCACGCCGCTGGTGGGGGGCATATGACCTGACAGCGACAGGTTCGCATTGTTGCCGGCGGCATCACGGATGGTGCCGGCACCGAGGGCGATGGCGCCGATGTCGACACCGTTGGCATCCCGGTCGCCGGCCTGCACGGTGTAGCGGTAGGTGATGCGGTTGCCGTCGGCGAACAGGAAGACGGCGCTGCGCGCGGTGCTGCCGACGGTCAGGCCGAGCGTGCTGTCGCTGCCGCTGACGGTCACGTTCTCGTCGAAGGTGACGGTGAAGTCGAGCTGCTGGCCGGCCACGTAGGTGGCGTTGGCCGGCGCCGCGACGTTGCCGGCCACGGCCGGCGCGGTGGTGTCGACCAGGACGGCGGCGGTTGACGGCAGATGGCCGGTGAGCGAGAGCACCGCATCGTTGCCGGCCGCGTCGCGGATCGTGGTCGCGCCGAGGGCGATCGCGCCCACCGTGATGCCGTTGGCATCGTTGTCGCCGGCCTGCACGGTATAGGTGTACGTGACCGAATTGGCGGTGCTCGACAGGAAGGTGGCGCTGCGCGCTGCACCGCCGATGTCCAGGCCGAGCGTGCTGTCGGTGCCGGTGACGGTGACGTTCTCGCTGAAGGTAATCGTGAAACTCAGGACTTCGCCCGCGCGGTAGCTGTCGGCTGTCGGCACGGCGATATTGCCGAGAACGCCAGGCGCGACCGCATCGACTCGCACGCCTGCCAGTGCTGGCAGGTGGCCGGCCAGGCTCACATCGGCATTATTGCCGGCGGCATCCCTGATGGTGTTACCGTTAGGTAGCGTCAAGCCTCTGATGGCGATGCCGTCGGTGTCGAGATTGCCTGCCTGGACGACGTAGCGATAGGTGATGCTGTTTGCCGTCTGGGAGAGATGGGTGGCGACGACCGGGGAGGCGCCGATCGTCAGCTCGAGTGTGCTGTTGGTTCCGGTAATGGTTACGTTGTCGTCGAACGTGACCGTGAAGTCCAGGTTGCTGCCGGCCGCATAGGTGCCGTTGGTTGGCGCAGTGATTGTGCCGGTGATCGCGGGAGCCACGCCGTCGACGCGCACGCCGGCCGTGGCGCCCACGCCGTTGAGGGTGAGCTCGGCGTTGTTGCCGGCCGCATCGCGGATGGTGCTGCTTCCGATCGACAGCGCGCCGATCGTGATGCCGTCGGTGTCGGTCTCGCCCGGCTGCACCGTGTAGCTGTAGGTGATGGAAGTGGCCGATGCCGATGCGAAAGCCGCGCTGCGTGCAACGCCGCCGACCAGCAGGCCGAGCGTACTGCCGGTGCCGGTGACGGCAATGTTTTCGTCGAAGTTGACCGTGAACACGAGGGTCTGGCCGGCGGCATAGGTGCCGTTTGCCGGCGCCGTGACGGAACTGACGCGCGGGCCTGTCGTGTCGGACAAAGGAACGCTCACAGCGATATCGTCGATCTGGAGGTCGGTAATGCCGTTGAATGCGAAACGGACTTCATCGACGTTATTGAACGCGGACGTAGCACTGAAGTTGAGGATGCCGTACCGATCAAAGCCGGGAAACCCGCCTTCGAGTGTATAGCGGATATTGCCCACCGAGTCGGAAGTGCGGAGGTCGACGGTTTCTGCCACCACGACGATCGCTCCGTTGCGATAGCCAGTGATCGTCAGGTTGGGCGATGTTGGCAGGCTGGGATCACCCACGTATTGACCGATTCGGAACGATTCCAGCTTGAACTCACTGCCGTCGGCCGATCCCATGGAGAAGTTACGTGAATCGATCGGCATGCCTTGGTCGTCCACGCCCTGATAGTTGAGCCACATGATGCCGTCGCGCATGCCGCCGTCGTACTGCATCGACGCGCCGAGACCGGAATCCTCATCCAGAACGGCCATTTCTATCGCGACTGTGGACGTGAACTTCCAGCCGCCTTCCGTGACTTCGAAGACCTTGCCGAATTGTTTGTTTCCGACACCATTGAAATTCTGGTTGCCGACCGCGAGCAAGCCGCTGAAGCTGGCCTGCACGTCGTGCGTGAGCGCGGGACGCGCCTCGATCAGACCGCTATTGGCTTCCAGTTCCCAATTCCCGCCCAGCAGCGCGCTGCCGCTCGGATCGACCGACGCAGCCACGTCGGCGCCGGTCGCGGTCGACAGGGCTTCCAGGAAGCGCGTGCCCGTGGCGCTGGCGGCGACGTCGCAGCCGTACAGCAGCAGGTCGGCGCCTTCCGCCAGCGCGCCGCGCAGTACGGCCAGCTCCGCTTCGTAGCGCGTCAAGCCGGCTTCGTCCAGGCGCGTGGCGCCCAGCTGCAGCACGCCGGGTGCGCCATGACTGAACACGTGGACCGCCTCGATGCCGCTGCGGCCGGCCAGCGCCGTGGCGATCTGGGCCATGCCGTCGCGGCCGGCATCGATCAGCACGACATCGACTCCCTCGCGCAGGCCGTCGACGAGGGCCAGGTAGTCGGCGATGCCGGTGTCGATGAAGGCAAGGGCGCGGCTGGCGCCAGGGGCGATGGTTGCGGTATCGGTAGTCACCGGATGCTCCAGTATGGTCGAGAAAGATGCGCGTGCCCGGTGCGTGTTCTTGCAAGTCCGGATCGAACAACGACGGGGTTTTATTAATACAAAACTTTCTCACGGAGCGGAACGTAATGCAAAGAAAATGCTTTGCGGCAAGCATCATTAATTTTTGGTTGTGGTAAATATGACTGATTGTTGCAAAGACGTTCGAACGAACAGGCATTCCTCGAGCCATAGAATATGGAATATTGGACGTGACAACATGTTCCGGGCGCCCGGGCGGCGGTCCGTTGCAAGCGTGCAGGCGGGGGTGGGTCAGGGGTGGCAGCGGCAGGGGGAAACGGCAGACGTTCTCAACGGACTGTGACGGCACCATTGATAACCGCCACGCCGCACATGCATGACTGTTTCGCTATAATGGCGGTCTATTATTGACTCTTGAGCAACCAAGGACCATCCATGAGCCTGAATAACGTCCCAGCCGGCAAAGACGTGCCGAACGACTTCAACGTCATCATTGAAATTCCGATGAATTCCGATCCGATCAAGTACGAGGTCGACAAGGACAGCGGCGCGATCTTCGTGGACCGTTTCATGGGTACCGCCATGCACTATCCGTGCAACTACGGCTACGTGCCGCAGACCATCGCCGACGACGGCGACCCGTGCGACGTGCTGGTCATCACCCCGTTCCCGCTGCCGCCAGGCGTGGTCGTGCGTTGCCGCGCGCTGGGCGTGCTGAACATGACCGATGACGGCGGCGGCGACGCCAAGGTCATCGCGGTGCCGGTCGAGAAGGTGCTGCCGATGTACAAGAAAATCCAGTCGCTGGACGACGTCCAGGAACTGGCCCTGCAGCAGATCCAGCACTTCTTCGAGCACTACAAGGATCTCGAGCCGGGCAAGTGGGTCAAGATCGAAGGCTGGGCCGACAAGGCTGCCGCCCAGGCGGAAATCACCAAGGGCGTGGCAGCGTTCAAGGCCAAGGGCGAATAAGGCGTTCCTGGTTTGTCGGAAAGCCGGCGTCCCGCGAGGGAGCGCCGGTTTTTTTACGTCCGCAGCCCGGCGCTGCTCACCAGCCGATATCGCGCAGCAGCGGATAGGTGAGATCGCGCGCCGGCTTGACCGCGTGCTGCAGGTCGTCGTTGATCGACGGCTCCATCAGCTGGTTCGGCTTGGCCTCGGTGGTGTAGTGCGACACCGAGGAGCCCGGCGCGTTGACGCTCGGCGTGTACATCAGGATGCGGCGCTGGGCGTCGGCGCCGGCCAGCTGCTTCAGGTCCAGGCCGAGGCTGGCGATGACGCCGGACTTGGTGCGCGAACGCCCCTGCAGTGCGGCCTTGATGGTGTTGCCGTCGGCCAGGGTGATCCGGATCGCCGGGATGGCGATGCTCGGGTCCATGCCGCTCAGGCCGATGACGTCACCGGGTACATTGTCTACAACCACCATGCCGATCGCGCCGGCCGCCTGCACGTTGGCCGCCTTGACCGTGAAGTCGCAGCTGCCGCGGTCCACAAGGGCGATGTTGTTGCGCACCGCGAGCGCGTTGGCGGCACTGAGCGTGGTACACGCCAGGCCGGCGCCGTTGCCCTGGTCGATCACGGGCATCAGCTGGCCGCTGACCGCCTTCTTCACCAGCGGCGCCCCGAAGGTGGCATCGCCGACGTAGTAGTCGCCGGCGGCGGCGCCCGCGTTCGCGCCGCCGATGTTCAGATTGGAGCGCGGCCCCAGCACCTTGGGCACGGCGGCGGTCACGATGGGGCCGTTCCACGACAGGCCGCGCCAGGCGATGGCGGAATCGACGCGCTGGGCGTCGGTCATGGCGGCCCAGGCCGTGTTGTTGCGGTTGTCTACCAGATAATGGTCCCAGACCGAGGGGATGCCGAAGAACAGCTCGCCGGTGCCGTCGTCGGTGAAGGTCTGGAAGCCGAGGCCGTGCGCCATCTCGTGCAGCAGCACCGTGACCAGGTCGATCTGGTCGCCGTGGCGGTTGTCCAGGCCCAGGTAGAAGGGCGAGCCCGGCAGGCAGTCGGCGAACAGGCCCAGGCGCGAATTGAAGCGCGCGATGATATGCGGGTCGGTCGGTGCGGTCAGGTCGGTGTTGGCCAGCTTGCTCGCCAGCGCCGACGGATACCAGGTGTTGGCCCGCGGCGCGTTCGGGAAGTCGGACCAGATCTCGTAGGCGCCGGCCGAACCGAGCACGGCGCCGGTGGCGTTGCAGGACAGGGGCACGAAGGAGGCCCCGATGCGGACCGTGACCGTGCTGCTGAGGGTGGCGCCCCAGATATTGGCCGCGTGCTGGAAAGCGTTCAGGCGCTGCTGGCCCAGGGTGACGCCGCGGTTGCCCCCCACCGGCGTGGCCGGGGTCGGGTCGTTGAAGCCCTGGCCGGGCGCATTCTGGTTGACGATGACGATGGTGGCGGCGGCCTGGGCGGCCCCGCCGGCGCCGAGCAGCCCCAGGCCGGCGAAGGCGAGGGTGAAGGCGGCGGCCAGGCGGCGCATGGGCTTAGCGGCTTTCATGGCGATGCTCCTCTGGCTTGGCGGCGGGGACGGGATGGTCGATGGCGTTCTCGGCGGCGTGCACGCCGTGCACGCACTGGTCGCTGAGCTTGCCGTCGGCGCCGCGGGTCACGACCGAATACACCATGTGGCGCTCGCCCAGCTGCACCGAGCGCCGGCCGCCGGGGCCGGTGACCAGCTTCGGCTGCACGGGCGGGCGTGCGGCGCCGGTGGCCGTCTTCGGCTGCAGCGCGCGGATCTCGGCGGGGGTGGGGGTGCGCAGCTGGCCGGTCTGGGCGTCGCGCACGACGACCATTCTCTGGTCCGGCGCGGATTGGGACGGGGCTTCCTGGGTGGCCTGCTGCACGGCTTGCTGGGCTGCCGCCGGCAGGCACAGGACGGCGAGCGGCAGCAGGAACATCGGTGGTCGGATGGGCATGGCTTTCTCCTGGCGGTACGGTTGCAGGCGCGCTGGCGCGCCCGGTCGAACTGTGGCGGCGCGGGGCGACTGACGGCGCCCTGCGCGCGCTGGTACGCGCTAGCGCGCCGCGCCCTGGCTCGGTGCGCGGCGCAGGCGGCGCGCGGTGGCGCCGAGTGCGCCGAGGCCGCCCAGCAGCATCAAGTAGCTGGACGGCTCCGGCACCGCGGTGACCACCCGCACGCTGTCGAGGCCGACGTAGTCGAGCGTGGCGGCGTCGCCCAGGTAGCGGAAAGCGAACCGGCCTTCTCCTTCGACCGTCAGATCGGCGCTCCATTGCTGCCATTGGGTCGGGTAGGCGAGCTCGCCGCCGATGGTCAGCAGCAGGGTGTCGAAGTCGTCCGCCGTGGCGCCGCTGCCGGAGGCAAAGCGCACCTCGAGCAGGTCGGAGAAGCCGGCGGCGCCTTCGCTCCTGGTCCAGAACGACAGGTTGGTGATGCCGGACAGCGCCAGGGTCGGCGTGATCAGCCAGTTATCGACCACGCCCATGCCGTTGGCAGCGCCGAGGTAGTTGGCGGCGGCGTAGGAATTGGCCGGTCCGCGCTGGGCGCCGAACACATCGGCCGTGCCCTGGACCCAGCCGCTGCCGGGCGGAATGCTGTTGTTGAGCTGCGACCAGCCGGACAGGTTCGAGACATTGCCGAAGCCTTCGTTGAGGACCTCGACGGCGTGGCTGGACAGGGGCGCCAGCGCGGCGCAAGCGAGCAACACTGCACCGCCAAGCCGGGTGAGTCGTTTCATGATCGTCCTTTCATGCTGAGCCAGATGGAAGAGGGACGGCGGCTCGCGCTGGCTGACGACGAGGCCTTTGTTGTCTTTATGGTAGGAGTAAGCGAACAGACAATATTGACTTGTATTTAATGCGGGAGGACGAAGGCTCGGGTCGGCTCAAGGGTGGGGTGGGAACTAAAATGAAAACGGCCTCCGCGATGGAAGGCCGTTGGGTGTTGCGAGTTAAAGTCAAATTAGGCCCCGGCCTGCGCCGGGGCGACGGTCTTGGGTGCAACGATATTGTTGGCATCATCGTCATCGCACACGCAATCAACGTCGCCCCGGCGCAGGCCGGGGCCAAGTTAATGAAGACCAGCCGCTACGTCTTCTTTTGCCGCGCCATCCACCCGCGCAGCCGCAACTTCCCGACAATCCCAATCGGGAAGAAATAAATCGACAGAATAAACAACACCCCCAGCCACAGCATCCACCGATCCGGATGCAGCATCGCCGCCAGCAGCGGCACGCCCTCAAGCGCGCTCGACCCCACGCCCATCAGCTCTTTCAGATAGTTCTGCGCAATGATGAACAGCGCCGCCCCAATCACCGCGCCGTACATCGTCCCCATGCCGCCGATCACGACAATCAGGAGGATGTCGGTCATCACCTCAAAGCCGAGCGAGGTTTTCGGCCCGACATAGCGCAGCCACAGCGCCATCAGCGCGCCGGCCAGGGCGGCGACCAATGCAGCCAGGCAGTTGGCCCAAATGCGGTAAACCATGGTGCGGTAGCCCAGCGCCTCGGCGCGGAACTCGTTCTCGCGCACCGCCTGCAGCACCCGGCCGAAGGGCGAGTTCACCAGGCGCAGCAGGAACAGGAACAACATGAGGCAACCGAAGAACACCAGGTAATAGGTCAGCAGCTTGCCGTCGATCGAGCGCCCGAAGATCTCGCTTTCCATCAGGGTGAAGCCGGGCGTCAGCACTTCCGGCACGCTGAAGGTGATGCCGTCCTCGCCGCCGGTAAAGTCGGACAGTTGCGAAGCCAGCACCGCGAAGGACGAGGCCACGGCCAGTGTGATCATGGCGTAGAAGATGGCGCGCACCCGCAGGGCGAACAGGCCGACCACCAGGGCCAGCCCCAGCGCGACCAGCAGTGCGATGCCGAGCCCGCCGAGCGCCGCGCTCCAGGTCGGCTCGTCGACGCGCGACAGGCCGATCCCGATGCCATAGGCGCCGATGCCATAAAACATGGTGTGGGCGAACGACACGATGCCGGTGTAGCCCAGCAGCAGGTCGTAGGACGCCACCAGCACGATGTAGACGCAGATCGTGGCCGCCGTGTTGAGCGGACGCGCGCCGCTGGTGAGGAAGGGCGCGAAGGCCAGGCCGAACAGGATCAGCAGCAGCACGGCGCTCAAGGCGCGGCTGCGCGGCAAATCTCCGGATAAAAGTCGGTGCAGCATCGGGTTCAACCTCGCATCTTCGAATACAGGCCGGCGGGACGCCACAGCAGGATCGCGATCATCAGGATGATGTTCGAGACCAGCGCGACTTTCGGCGCCAGGAAGCCGGCATAGTTGGCGACCAGGGCCATCAATAGGGCGCCGATGAAGCAGCCGCCCACCGAGCCGAGGCCGCCGATGATGATGACGATGAAGATCATCACCATGATCTCGCCGCCCATCGCCGCGTTCAGGGTTTCCTTGTACAGGCCCCACAGCACGCCGCCCAGGCCGGCCAGCGCGGAGCCGGCCGCGAACACGGTCACGAACAGGCGCTTGATGCGGTAGCCGAGCGCCTCGACCATCTCGCCGTTCTCGACGCCGGCGCGGATCAGCAGGCCGATCTTGGTGCGGTTCAGGGTCAGGAACATGCCGACGAACACCAGCAGCCCGACGACCACGGCGACCAGCCGGTATTTCTCGATCGCCGCATCACCCAGGAAGATGGCGCCGCGCAGCGCGGTCGGCAGCGGCAGGGCGATGGTTTCGGCGCCCCAGATCACGTGGATCAATTGCTCCGCGACGATCATGCCGCCCATGGTGATCAGGATCTGCTTTAAATGCTGGCCATAGACCGGCATGATGATGATCCGTTCGAAGGCCCAGCCGATGATGGCGGTGACCAGCATGGCGACCGTGACGGCGAGCAGCAGCACGCCCAGATTCAGCAGCAGCGAGTCGACCTCCAGCCAGCCGCGCATCGGGATCAGCACGGTGGTGGCGGCAAAGGCGCCGACCGACACGAAGGCGCCGTGGCCGAAGTTCAGCACGCTCATCAGGCCGAAGACGAGGGTCAGGCCGCTCGCCATGATGAAGATCATCATCCCCATCGCCAGCCCGGCGACGGTGAGGGTGACCCAGGTGGGGAAGCTGCCGATCAGCGGCAGCATGGCCAGCATCAGGACCGGCACCAGCAGCAGCGGCGCGATGTCGCGCTTCGCTTTCGGCAGCGGCGTGTCCTTGGCGGCAAGGGGTAAGGTTGCGCTCATGGTGTTCCTATTGGTGTGAGTCGAGCGATAGGCCGAGCAGGCGTTGCTGCAGTTCCTCATCGCCGGCCAATGCGGGCATCGAACCGGCATGCACGACGCGCCCATCGTCCATCACGCCGACCGTGTCGCCCAGCGTGCGCACGAAATTGAAATTCTGCTCGACCAGCAGGATGGTGGTATTCGTGTCCTTCAGCTCGCGGAAGGCCGCCATCAGGCTGCCTACAATGGCTGGGGCCAGGCCCTTGGTCGGCTCGTCGACCAGCAGCAGCTTCCTCGGTTCGACGATCGCGCGGGCGATCGCCACCATCTGCTTCTGGCCGCCCGACAGGTTGCCGGCCGGGTAGTTCCAGAATTTCTTCAGGGCGGGGAAGAAGCCGCAGATCCAGTCCACCCGCGCCTCGTCCAGCGCACCGTTGCGTGCGGCCAGGTACAGGTTCTCGCGCACCGTGAGGTCCGAAAACACGGCCATGCTTTCCGGGACATAGGCGATGCCGAGGCGGGCGATGTCGGGCGTGGCCATCTTCGTGATGTCGCGGCCGTCGAACACGATCGATCCGGCGCTGGCCTTCCACAGGCCCATGATGGTGCGCAAGGTCGTGGTCTTGCCGGCGCCGTTGCGGCCCAGCAGGATCGACATGCCACCGCGCGGGACGACCAGGTCCACGCCCTGCAGGATGTGGTACTGGCCGATGTGGGTGTGCACCCCGGACAGGGTGAGCAGCGGCTCAGGCGACTGCGGTTTCAGGTGTTCCAAGATAAGCTTCCTGTACGATCTTCGATTGCATCACTTCAGCCGGCTGGCCGTCCGCGACCAGGGTGCCGTTGTGAAGCACGATGATGCGGTCGGCCAGCGCGCGCACCACGTCCATCTTGTGCTCGACCAGCAGTACGGTCTTGTTGCGCTCTGCCTTGACGGACTGGATCAGGTCCAGCACCACCGGCACTTCGTCGACGCTCATGCCGGCGGTCGGTTCGTCGAACATCATGACCTCGGGCTCCAGCGCCAGCAGGATCGCCACTTCCAGCTTGCGCTGGTCGCCGTGCGACAGGGTGGCAACGAAGGCATCGCGGCGCGCAGCCAGCGCCACCCGTTCAAGGTAATGCTCGGCGCGCGCGATCAGTTCCTTGTGGCTCGACCAGATCGAAAAGAAGTTCAGGCCCATGCCGGCGCGGCTCTGCACGGCGAGGCGCACGTTCTCGATCACCGTCAGGTTCGGGAACAGGTTGGTGAGCTGGAAGGCGCGTCCAATCCCGAGCCGGGTGCGGCGCGCCGCTCCGGCCTTGGTGACGTCCTGGCCGTTCACGAACACGCTGCCGGAAGTCGCCGGCAGCTGGCCCGAGATCAGGTTGAAATACGTGGTCTTGCCGGCGCCGTTGGGGCCGACGATCACCGTCAGGGTGCCGGGATAGAAATCCGCCGTGACCGCGTTCACCGCGACGTGGCCGCCGAAGCGAATGGTCAGGTCGCGGGTGGACAGGGACGGCTGGGCGCTAGGAACGGTCATCTCAGCGCTTGTTTTTCACGGGCAGCGGCATTTCGCTCGCCGGGATCTCGCGCACCAGTTCCAGCAGGTCCCATTCGTTCTTCTGCTCCTTCTTGATGCGGAAGTGGTACATCGGCTGGATTGCCTGGTGGTCTTCCTTGCGGAAGCTCATCGTGCCTTTCGGCGTCTCGAAGCTCATGCCCTCCATCGCTGCCACCATCTCGTCGCCGTTCTTCGCGTTCGGCGCTTTCGTCAAGGCCGAGACCACGGCGCTGGCCGCCGCCATGCCGCCGGCGGTGAACATATCGGGCGGCATCTTGTAGCGCTTGGTGTGTTCAGCGACGAACCAGTCGTTCATCTTGTTCTTCGGGAAGCCGTGGTAGTAGTAGATTGTGCCTTCGGTGCCGGCGTAGCTCTTCCAGGTCTTCATCACCGGCAGGATGTTGCCGCCCGGGGCCAGCGCAATGCCGTAGCGTTCCGGCTTCATGTCGGCGATCTTGTTCAGCGGGTTCGGACCGGCCCAGACGATGGCCAGCACGCGCGGCTGCGGTTTGTCCTTCAGGGCGTTGAACAGGCGCTGGGTTGGGGCGGTGAAGTCGGCGGTGGCGGCCGGCGCGTATTCCTCGTGGACGGTGGCGGCCTTGCTGCCGGCCGTCTTCAGGGCGTCCTTGCCGGCCTCGATGGCGTCGCGTCCGAAGGCGTTGTCCTGGGCCAGGAAGCCGATGCTGCCGCTTTTCAGGGTACTGGCCGCGGCCAGCGCGTCCTGCATCGAGCTGCGCGCGGTGCGGAAGATGTACTTGTTCCACTTTTCCTGGGTGATGGCGTCAGCCACGGCCGGCTCCACGATCAGCACCTTCTTGTATTCCTTCGCCACCGGCAGCATGGCGATCGCCGAGCCGGACGAGGTGGTGCCGACCGCGATGTCGACCTTGTCGTCGCCGTAGGCTTCGGCCAGCAGGGTGCGACCGAGGTCTGGCTTACTCTGATCGTCCTTGACGATCACCTTGATCTTGCGGCCATTAATGGCCATGGTGCCCTTGGTCAGGTACTCGAGGCCCATCATGAAGCCGGTTTCGGTTTCCTTGGCGTAGGCTTCGAGCGGGCCGGTCTTGCCGGCAATGAGGGCGACCTTGATGTCCTTGCCCTGGGCGAAGACGGTCGGTGCGGCGCTGGCGGCGAAGGCGGCCAGCATGGCGACAGACAGGGGTTTGAGCAGGTGTTTCATACAGTCTCCTTGTTCTTTCGTGATTCTCATGGCACCCGGGCCAAGAAGGCGCGGATCGCATCCAATGCCACCGGCTCGGTGAGCATCGGGGCGTGGCCGACCCCGGGTACTTCGGCGTACTGCAGTTCCGGCGCCGCCTTGCGCATCCAGTTGGCCTGGTCCAGTTCCACCAGGTCGGACAGCGCGCCGCGCACCAGCAGGGTGGGGCGGCGCCGCGCCAGGCGGCGGAAGGCCATGCGCGCCGCCAGCGAGGTTGGACGCAGCTTGCCGGTCTGGATCGCGGTGGCGATATGCGGATCGTAACGCAGCGCCAGGCTGCCGTCATCCTTCGGTTCGAAGGCGCGGCGCGCCCACTTGTCCCACTCGGCGTCGGAGTTGGCGGGGAAGGCGCAGGCATTGATGTCGCGCATGTAGTCGGCGGCCTCATTCCAGGAAGTGAAGGTGTTGCAGCGGCCCGCGTAGCCGGCGATGCGCTGCAGGCCGCGTACCGACAGGGTCGGGCCGACGTCGTTCAGGACGGCGGCGGCGATCAGATCGAGCCGGCGCGCCGCCAGGGTCATGGTGATCAGGCCGCCCATCGAGGTGCCCACGAACACCGCGCGCGCCAGGCCCAGTTGGTCCATCAGTTTGACGATGTCGGCGGCATACACCACCGGGTTGTAGTTGGCCGGGTTCGGATCGTGGGCCGAGTGGCCACGGCCGCGCACGTCCACCGCGATCACGCGGCGCCCCATGGCGGCCAATTCCGGGGCGAGTTCGTCGAAGTCGGCGGAGTTGCGTGTCAGGCCGTGGATGCAGATGACGGGCAGGCGCGACGGCGCGCCGTCCAGGGCGGCCGCGGTGGCCGCGTAGTCGCGTGCATACAGCGCCAGCCCGTCGCTGCTGGTGTAGCTGATTGGTGTGAAAGTGGACACGCTGGCTGATCCTGTGTTTCGTTTTCTCGTGCGGCGCAATGCCGTTTGTTCAGGCCGCACTTCCCCCGGCCGGCGCCGGGAGGGCGCCGGCCAGCAGGGTGCGGGTGATGCCGGGGAACTTAGAAGCGGTACTCGAGCGTCGCCGACCACTGGCGCGGGTTGCCGTAGAAGGCGGTCAGGGTACCTTCGTTGCCCAGGGTCGGGAACAGGTAGCCGCCGGTCTTGTAGTGCTTGTCGCTCAGGTTCTTGCCATGGATGCCGGCGCGGATCTTGCCGTCGGTACGGGTCCAGACGAGGCTCGCGTCATACAGCTTGTACGATTCCTGGTCCAGGATCGATGCGGTCTCGAACTGGGCGGTCGCACCCTTGTAGGAGGCGCTGCCGATCAGGGACAGCTTGCCGGTGTAGCCGGCGATCGGCATCGCGATGTCGTAGTTGAAGCGCAGGTTGGCCGAGTTCTTCGGGGTGTTCTGGAAGGTGCGCTGGCCCGCCACGTTGACGCCGGCCGAGATGTATTCCTTGTACTCGGCGTCG
>Ga0265780_10003284_pt1 | contig 21343 bp, 16 predicted proteins | sample P1T30metagenome_FD_192432 | JGI IMG/M metagenome (GOLD analysis project Ga0265780, IMG submission 192432) | Plant litter microbial communities from East Loma Ridge, Irvine, California - P1 T30 | ecosystem: Environmental > Terrestrial > Plant litter > Unclassified | place: USA: California...
CCCGTGACTACCCAGATATTGACGTACCCAGAAACTGTGCGCTTCGTTGGTATTGCAGGCGGCTTTACGTTTGGTCAGGATACACTGAAATAGCAGCAAGTGCATTTGACCCAACATCGTTGCGCCGTAGAGCTCATCGACGTAATCAAAGCCAGGGATGTACCAACGCTGTTTATAGTGGTCGATCCAGGTTTGAAGTTTCTCGATTAAGGTGTATTCGTTTTCTTCTACTAAACCTGGAGGATAAGATAAAATTTGACCATCTTTTGCTTTAATAGCAAATTGAATGTCAGCGGGATACAAGATCCCGAGAATGAGTTGTTCCTGGTCTGGGTAGGCTGCAACGAGCTCGGTGTATTTCCGAGTGCCGTACTGATATGCCCGTGCCGTGGCCAAGTGAATCAAGAGATTCGCTTTGGTAAACTCGATGGTTTCTAACGTATCCATAGAGACGACAGTCATCACTTTGTCGATGCTATGGTATTCGCCAGCTAAATTGCGATAGTATTTCCAAGTTGTTGGATCAGGTCCTACAGGGATTGTGTACCCACTGGATCCAAACACCCAATCATTGAGAGCTTTGGCCGTGTAAGACGATTTGATGACGATCGTCTCCGCCAGCTGTAGCGTTTTGTTAATGTAAATCTGATAGTTATTTGAACTCACGACTATCCCTAATGAGAAACTGAAGAGGTTTGTATGCCACCGAATGATCGACTGCGCACCAGTGATACGCTCAATAGCGGTCAACGTGTGCCCGCCATGCGTCTTGTAAAAGACAATCCAAAATCAGCTGCGTTAGTCAGTAAGCTGGTAGTGGATCATCGCGCCCCGACGCAGCAGAAAGTCCTCGAGCCAACTGGCGCCGGGATCAATGCTTCAGGGTTGCGCGCGATTGCCAATGAAGGCATGCAAAGCGTTAACGATTCAGAAACGGTACGCCAATTGTTGTCCGATACCGATCTGGCTGCCCAGATCTTAGTCTCGGTGATTCTTTCGCCTCAAGACATGATGGGCGTCGAAGTTGGTTATCAATCGAACCTCACCCACTGGAATGTACCCCATGAGGTGAATACGACGATGACCAATTCGGTCCGTGATTACCTCGAAGAAGTCTATAAAATAAAGCCGCGTCTGCCGACCATCGTCGAAGACATTCTTTTTCGTCGTGGTAGCTACCCTGTGGCAGTGTTGCCAGAGAACGCCATTGACGACATGATTCATAATAACGGGAGTGAGCTCTCGAATGAATCGTTGAACGAGTTCCGGAAGAACCTCGACAATTCAGGCAATATCAAGTCGCTCAGTATCCTGGGCCCGCTGGACGCACAGATGCCGCAGCGTAGTCCAGCTGCACCAGGTGGTTATAAAGCAGGGTTGGGTCTGGCGCTGGAGCATCTCATCACAGCGCGGGAAGACGCCACCTGGAACACCAACATTAGCGTGGAGTGGTTCAAGGACGACGAACACGAAGCGAATCGCAAAGACCCGCAGATGTTCGACACCCACATCTCGGTGACCGACAACATTAACTTGTTGAAGTTTCCGCAGTTTAGTACCAAGCTGCGTGAAGTGAAGATGAAGAAGACGCTGGGGAAGTCGACTGCGTTGTCGACGGAATCCATGATCCGCCGGATTGATGCTACCGCCAATTCACCGATCGGCAGTTCAGGCAATATCACCGGCACCCACTTCCACCGTCAAAATCAATCCCAGACGATTGTCAAGGAAATCAAAGGCCAGGATAAACTGAAGCGTCGTTCGATCGGTCCGCCACTGGAAATTCATTTCCCGTCTGAATCGGTTATTCCGGTACACGTTCCAAACCAACCTTCCAAGCAAATCGGTTTCTTTGTTCTGCTCGATGCGGAAGGTAATCCGATTAATCGCGGTCAGGGTGTCAACCACTTCCGTGAACTCGGCCAGAGTTTGACCAACTCCAGCTTTGCGTCATCGATGATTCAACGAGCTGGTTCGGCCATGAACGACAACTCCAGCGTGCTCTCCCGCTCGTCAGGTGGTGCGACGATGGGGCGGATGTACGGCCAGATGTTGGAACGTGATCTGTACCAGCGTTTGAAGAACGGTTCGGTGGGCGGTAACGTTTCCTTGGCGGGCTCCGAAGAAGTTTACTTCTTGATGTTGACCCGCTCCCTGGCCAACCAACAAACCCAGGTGTTGTACATCCCTGCGGAATACATGACGTACATTGCGCTGGAGTACAACACCAGCGGCACGGGTAAGTCCCTTTTGGATAACACCAAGATCATCGACAGTATGCAAGCGAACTTGTTGGTGGGGACGGTCATGGGTGCACTCAGGAACTCCGTGGGTCGGACACACGTTGACTTGAAACTCGATCCGGACATGCCGGACCCTTGGAAGTCCATTGAAGTGGCCATGGGTGAGATCATCCGGGTCAACGGTGACGGCTTTCCACTGGGCACGATCAACCCGCTCGACATCAAAGACGGTTTGATCCGGAGTCAGTTCGAGTTTGGTTTCTCCGGTCATCCGAAGCTGCCGGATATGTCGGTGGAATTCACCGAGAAGAACACCAACTACAATCCGCCTGATCAGAAACTCATTGACGACTTACGTAAGCGTCGTTTGATGGCGTTTTATCTGACCCCTGAGATGGTCGATGCTGCTTCCGGTGCTGACTTCGCAACGTCCGTGGCAAACAACTCGACGCTGCTGTCAAAGCGGGCGATGGGGATTCAGCAAGAGCTCACACCTCAACTGTCAGCCCACGTACGCAAACACATCAGTAACTGCGGCGATTTGATCGACGAACTCATTGAAGTGATCGCGGGTAACTACGATGACATCATTGCCGAGTTTGACGACAAGGACGCTATCGAGATGTTCGATGGCACCAAGGTCACCAAAGACGAATTGAAGACGGACCGTGTCGTGAAAGCGCAGTTCATCAAAGAACTGGTAGAAGACTTCATTGGCGGCTTTGAATTAACGCTGCCAGAGCCAACGACCACGAAGATGGAGAACTTGACGGATCTCTACAGTAAACAGAGCTCGTTTATTGAAGAGGGCATCAAAGCGTGGATCTCGCCAGATATGTTGGACGCATCGATGGTCGGTGAAGAATTGGCTAACCACAACCAAGTGATCGCCGCGCAACTGAAAGCGATGTTCTTGCGTGATTGGCAAGTCAAGAATGGCATGTTGCCAGAACTGACCCAATTCACGTCGCGTGATGAACATGGCGAATTGGAATTCGACTTAGCTGGCATTACGTCACAACACACGGCCACGATGATGGATGTCATGCTGGAAATGTTGACGTCAAATAAGGCAGCGAAAGAGAAGGCCAAGAAAGCGCTGGAAGATGCAGGCGTAGAAGAATCTGACTCCGCGTCAAGTTCAGCCTCGTTCGGTGACAGCGCTGACAACAACGGAGGTGACGGCGGTTTCGGTGGAGATGACTTCAGTTTCGACATGAGCGGCACTGACGAAGCTACCCAAATCGACGGTGAGACGCCAGTAGACGGCGAAACACCGACTACCGATGAAGAAACGCCAGCGGATGCTGATGCTACCACTGACACAACGGACGCTCCAGAAGCAGAGACCCCAGCTCCCGCAGCTGAGGAATCTGAACCTGAAGCCGAACCTGAGCCAGAGGAAGAAAAGAAAGACGATGACAAAGACGAAAAGAAATCGTTGACGTAATCGAAAAAAAGATAGACCATACACCTCCCTCTCCTCCGTAATGGAAGAGAGGGAGGCTATGCCGTCATTTGGGTTTATGGGCAACGACGAAACTGTCGGTGGGTAGTTTAGGATGCATGCGAAAGATTTGGTGGATCTCCGTGACGTTGTGCACTTCACCGTCGACATAGTTGATGTGTTCTGCGTCAGCGATCGCTGTGACGCTTCGCACACCTTCTGCAATGAAAGCAGCAGCGATCTTTTTAGTGATCTCTGATTCTTCTTCAGGTGTGTCGGCATTGACAGTAATGAGAAACTCAAGGTTCATCATCGTCCTCCATATCTGCCGTGTTAAACGCCGGCATGGTGGAAGTGATGTGAGGTTCATCTTCGCCGGAGAAGTCAGACTGCAAGATAGCGAGCATGGCTTGCGGGGATTGGACGGTAACGTGATTAATCAGCTTCACCGTATCGACATTCATGTGGCGCCCCAGATAGAGCGGCTCGCCAGTGTTGCCGTCAAAGATCGCAGACGAACCGTACTCTTTCCTCAGAGTTGCGTCGATGATAGTGGCAACAAAGTTCTGCGCCTCCCCTAATGCTGGAGTGCCTTTGTCAGGTTCAACGGCGCGAAAGCGAATGCGAATTTCAGGTGGCATAGTAAACTCCAAAAAAAGATCATAAACAAGCAAGCCGCCCGAAGGCTAAGCTTACCTGTCTATGATCAAAGCACAACACCTCTAACTTGGATTACTTGATGAGGGTCACCAGGTAGTTATCTTCCACGAGCGCTGTCTGGGTGAATTCCAGAATGCGACCGTCCAGCGTGACGACCAACTGCCGTGCAACCAGCATGCCTTGGTTGTCGGACTTGAACACCGTTTGCGCCAGCTTGTACAGCCCTGGCGTATGCAGCTTGGTCAAGATGTTACCGATCTTTGGAATGCCAGCCAGTTGGAGATCATGCGACAGAACGTTCAGCATCGTGAAGCGTACGGTGCTACCGAAGTAGGTAAACTCTGGCAGATCTTCCCGGCCATCCCAACCGCCGGTCAACTGGTTTTCCACCATCAGGTCGTGAATGCGACGACCACCTTCGTCGTTGACGTCCGGCGCGAGCAGGATCGACTTGATACGCATGGCTTGGTCTTTTAGGAAAGCTTTCAGCATTTTATCGCCGAACGCTTTCTTCAGGATCGGCAGCAACTGATCGATGTCGGCCATGAAATCGTCGACCGTGATTTCGATTGGCAGGATCGACAGCGTCCGGTGCAAGATGTGGTTCATCAGGTCCGTGAAGCGCAGATTGATTTCGCTGATCAGTTCCGGGTTGGTGGTGCCGGAAGCTGCTGCCAGCTTTTCACGCAGTTCGATAAACGTGGAACTGTCTTCCAGGCGTTTAATGAGCGGGTATTCCGACTTCTCACCGACAACGACTTGGTAGATGTGTGCGTAAGCCTGGAACACCATCGGCCGATTCTCAGGATCGATCTTGGCCAACATCTCCGTCTTGACGTCTTGCAACGCCCCTTCGAAAGAAGTCGCCGTAATGACCGCCCGCAACCCCATGTGTTCTTCTTCACGCAGGTTATGGTCGTTCAACACCTTCTCTTCTTCGGCCGCGTCATCTGTTCCCATGACGAGCTCGTTCATCAGTTCGGTGTTGTCGCGCACCACAGGCAAGTTCGCAGGTGGCGTGCCCATCAGGGTGACGATGTTGTGGCGGTCGTAGTCGATCATGTTGATATCCGAGTTGATGGGAGTAGGGTTGGTGGCACCGCCTTTGATCTTGTACATCATCGTAACGCGTACAGGATTATAGGCCATCGGATAGGGCATTTCATCGGATGGCTTCCAGGTCACCGAGTCGATGGAGACCAGTGCGCCTTCAACTGGCCCTTGTGGTACAGCTACTGCGACCTTGGTAGGTGTTGCCACAGGCGCCGGTGTCGGTGTTGTTACCCGAACGTCTGGCGCACTGTTGCTGTAATCGCGCCCAGCGCCGCCCGAACGATTGCTCGACACTGGCGCACCGCGGGGTTGATCCACGTTTGGTTGCGCATAACCACCGATACGGCTACCAACACCTGGACTCGCAGTGGGGATTGACGCCGTGCGAGGTGTGTTGCGGAACCGATCGATCTCCGCCATTTCCCGTTCAAACGTCCGGTGATCTTGTTGCACACTACCCTGGTCGTTCTGGTTGATGTACCCCCAGAGCGCATCGCAAAGACGTACTTCGTAAAGCGTACGCAAACCCAGATACGCTGGCACCAACCGCACAATCGCGTCACCTGGATTGACACGTTGGTTGCCAGTCTTCAGGAAAATGAAGTCAGCGCAGTTGGTAACTTCCTGCACGAAGTCGTTGTTGTACCAGGGTTGGTTACCGTTGACCATGCGGTTGTAGAAGTGGATCGACACCGGCCCGACGGCGTTGTTGGTGATCTCCTGCATCATCACGCCAGTCAGGTACGGCAGATACGGCATGAAGTCTGGCGCCCAGTTGATGTCCGGCACGACGGGCGGATTGTTGATGTCGTAGTTTTGAAGCGGGTAGATAACCGCGTCAACTGGAAATTGAAGGTTCATAGAGGTTCTTCCTTATTGATTTGTTTTAGTTGCCAAAGACTTTGCGGAACGCTGCTGCAACAGCGACCTTGATACGGGCCCAACGTGTAAGCGGTTTGACTGGCTCATGATCCATTGCTTTCATGATCATCGCCTCAGTTATCTGAGGCCGTACTTCTACTTCACCCATCGTCCGGATAGGTTGACGTCGCAAGTTGTCGTAAGCGGGGTTTGGTACCAACTTGCGACGTTGCTCCTCCAAGAGCTCATCCACGCCACGCAACGAACGGTCACGTGCGCGGCGTTCACCGTGAGAGGTCAACTTGATGGTCGACTCGGTGTAAGGGTTAATCCGAGACTGTCCCGAAGCTTGCGACTTCGGTTGGTTTGGATAAGCTCCGATTTCAGCGACACTGACATGCAGGTTACCCAACGATGTCAGTTTATCGGAACTCACCACCGGCAGTTGACTTGGATGGTCTGGATACGTGTTAGGGTGTGGAGCGCCCTGACCATCGCATTCCATGTAAAGACGCCAGCGACGATCCTGTTCTTCTGGTGAAATTTCTGGTTGTTGTTGATTGTTATCCATCTCGTTTACCTCAAGTTAGCGTTTAGCGTTCGATTTCGAGCTGAGCCTTATCGAACGTTTCAACAAATTGTTCGTTACGAAGGATCACGTTATCCAGCGTCGTCCCCACGAATGGGTTGATGCGGAAGTGACCAGATGGTTGACTCTTCGGAAGGTTCGAATAACCACCCACTTCAACGACTGAAATGTGCAGTTGATTGATTGGATCCCGTAACTGCAGACCACCCTTCTTGCGTGTCAACTTATTGGTGTGTTGCTGCGGCACCAACAGCGTTGTGATCTTCATCACCTTGTTGTCACCTGGGTAGCTATTCGCCGATACGGCACCAGAAGACTTGTAGATGTGGAAGATCGCCCCGGTGCGGATATGGTTCCCGAACACGTGGTTGATTTTCTCAGGCGTCAAGGTTTGTTCTTCGCACAGTTTCAGCATGCGGAAGCCCAATTCCATAATCGCCTTACTGATGTCAAACAGAACGAAGTACAGCACGTTCAGTTCTTTGTCGTACATCGACGACAACTTCTTCCGATTAGCCAACAGCATCGGATCGAAGTCTTCAATCATGCGCGAGAAGAGCTGGTAGATGTTGTCAACGTCGTAGCCGATATTGCGCAGCTGCTCTTTGACGATCGGGTCAATGTATTCATCCAGCGAACGCATATGACTTTCCATCTCTTTCCAGGCTTTACCAGGGCCTGAAGAAGGCGCCACCAAATGTCCCAGGATCAAGATCCACATCCGCTTCTCGTTCACCAGGGCCGCTGGTGTCTGATTGGTGGCGTAATCCAGCAGATACGCCGTGTGGCTAGGGAAGCGGTCAGCAATATAAAAGAAAGCACCGATGAGGTTGTGCGCCATGGCCGAGTATTGATCCCGGCGAATGGCGATACGCAGTTTGGTGGGTTGGTAGTTTTCTCGCTTCTGTCCAGCTGGTGCGCCCATTTCCAGATTACGCGTGGTGCGAGCGATGTGCCACTCCGAGGCAGGGTACTTCTCCGTCGTGATACTGGTCGCGTCGCCGATCACCACCTCAGCTTTAGCGAACTGGCGGAACGCTTCGAAGATGCCGTGCTTACAGAAGAGGTAATGGGCCAGGGTCGATTCTGCCACTACGCCGTCTTTGTCGCTCTTGTCCCGGATGATCTTCTTCTGGTGAATCTTTGACCACACCACATGCGCATACGTCTCAGCGTCATCGAACACGAAGTGCTGGGAGATACGGTTGATGTTGAAACGCGTTTTGATCAATCGCACGAAAATCGTTTTACGCATCACCGAGATGACCCGGTCCGCTAACACGGGAGAGATCGTGTAGCGTGAATCGCTGATCGTAATGAAACCAGCGTCGTCGACATATGGCAGATACAAGAACCGGTCGCGCAGCAACTCGCCTTTGTACTTGAACTGGTAGCGCATCATGTAAACATTCGACTTGGCAATGTCAAACGAGGATCTCTGCGAGGTCTTCGTGGCTTTTTGATTATGCCGCTTCGTTTGTTCCATCCACTGTTCACGAGGTGTGCAGCGCACACCTTTGACGAACTCCAGGCCAGGCGGAAAGGTGTCTTTGATCGATTCGAACAGCATCTGAACATAGCGTTCCGATTTTGGAATCTCTGACACCGCAAAACCTTCTGCGATCTTTTGGTTGAATGGGGGCATGTCTTCTTTGATAAATGCCCGCAGTGCTGGGTCCATACACTCTCCTTTTTCTATTGCGTTGTTCGGAGCGCTTTCCACGCCATCAGAAGTGTTCCAACTCCGGCTAGAATGGTGGGCAGGAATTTGATCAACTCTGATGTGTCTTTGCGATCCGTTGATTTCTTCTCCATCTGATCTTTTAGATGAAGACGTTGCACATCGGCCATGAATTCTTGATTGCGCTTCAAGTCATCCAAAGCCCGATTGGTCAACATGCGTTCGTGTTCTAGGTTCTTTAGTTCACGGTTCTTCTCTTCCATCTCCGCGTCGTGCTGTTGCTTTTCACGGAGATACTTTTGACGTTCAACTTCGTTTGCGTGGATCTGGTCTTGCAGTTCCTTTTTACGTAACCCGGCGATGTCGCCGTTAGAAGCTGCTAAGACATAGGTGCGATACAAGCCATTATCTCGTTCGGCGTCTTCAAAGGACTTAAACTCCGTGACTGTTTCGTTGGGGTTTAAGGTGCCGTTAGTCGCTGCGCTGGATACAATATACACACCGTCTGCTCTATTTTTATCGGCTTTTGCGGCGATTTGATAAACTTGGTTACAGATCGACACAAACCGATTGCCTTCTTTACCGAGATTGTCGATCAGTTCAATCCAGTAGATGAAACCGTACTCTGAGCGTAAGGCGTCAGCTGCCGCTGTTGTTTTTCTTTTGCGACCTTCTGCGCTATTTGGATGCGCTTGCATAAATGCTTCTGGTCCAAACTTGAACAGAGTATCTAGCTCATCGTGATAAAAAATACCTGCATTCTTTTGCAAGTCGCCTTCTGTGAACATAAACTCAATGACGCAACTCAACTCTCTCGCTGTACCGAAGCGATAGACGTCGTCGTAGACTTTTAAATACACCTGCCTGAAAGCGTTTAACTCCGCACTGATGTTTTCATCTAAGCTTTGGAGATAGTCCCGCATCGGTGTGACGCAGGTGGGTCCGACAACTAATTCTTTCCGTACTAAAAACTGACGGTCATGGGAATGGTTAGTGCGACTAGGAACAGCAGGAAAGGACATTTCTAAGCCACTACGCAGCTTAGCCCGAACGATCTGGGTGGTGTTGTTGATGTATCGGGTGTTAATACGGAAATGCGTCAGGCCGCCAGATTCAGGTTGACCTGCGCGAACAACAGGAATACTGACTTTGCCGTAGTGGGTTTGGATGTTCTGTTCCATGGTAGTTTCTCGATTTCTATTTTGGTTTAGTAAGAGGGCAACACACTCATTACTTCTCATCTAAGTGATATAGTCGTAAAAAGAAATAGAGAAAGATTTGACGGCATAAAGCAAGCCCGCTACCGATCCGAAGACCGGTAGCGGGTAAGCCCCAATGCTTGTGCTAAGGAAAGCTTACAACCATGCACTCAGAAAAGCCCAGATTTGCTGAAGCCTTTCCAAGTTCCCAATTAAGGGTTGACCGATTGCATGAAGATTGGCAGCTTGGCGTTCACGACGTCTTCGATACCGGCAACGTCGATTTCCACCAGCAGTGGGAGGTTGACGTGGTGACGGAACGCAGGCGACACGGTGATCTCTTTCGAGGTCTGGCCGTCACGCGACACTGGCAGGATGATGGTCATCTCTGGACGGTATTGCGTGGTGCCGAAGTGCAGCACGTTGGCGACGCCCTGGGCAGCCGTTTCCATGTTGCCGAAGGTGATGTACATCTTGCCGCGCAGACGGATGTTGGTGTCCGACACAACCTTGACAGGGAACTTGTCGCCCAGCAGACGCAGGTCACCGGTCACGTTCAGGTATTGCTCGATACGTGGGTCGGTGGCGATGATGACCGTTGGGATGATCTGGTTGCCGCCGTTTTGCGATGCCGAAGCAGGGCCGTAGGACGACAGTTGCCACATCTTGAAGACGTGATCACGGATCAGGTTGACCAGGGAAGCCTGGATGTCGGCAGCGCGTTCGCTCGATTTGATCGAGTCCACGACTTCCGGTGCGGTGTAGCTGTCGTTGGCGTAGTACGGATCCAGCAGGAAGCGGGCCAGGCCGAAGGTCTCGACCGTCTCGCCAGGCTGGTGGTACTGGCCTTGCATCGACTTCATCAGCGCAGCGTGCGATTGCAGAACGTCGACAGCGTCGATGCTCGAACGCGTTTTGGTCGTGAAGACCAGGAACGACAGATCGCGGGCATCGTTGACGTCGCCGGCGCTGTGCGGGCGCACGATGGTGATTGGTGCCAGCAGGTTCAGCGGGTAGAACTGACGCTTGGTGTTCGTGTCCATGGTCTGGCCACGCAGACGACGGTTCAAGTTCGAACGTTTTGCAGCCAGGGTGTAACCGACGATAACGGCGCCAGTGAACAGGTCAGCGATGGTCTTGCCAGCGCCGCTGGTGGTTGCCACTGCCACGCCAGCTTTCGACAGGGTGGTAACGCCGGTGACAGGACCGTAGACCGAACCTTGACCGAATTGCAGGTTCAGACGACCCGACAGAGCCACGCCCAGGCGAGCTTCGTACGCACCGGCAACCAGTGGAGCCAGGATGGTCGATGGATCGCCGTTGGCTTTGCGGATGCTTGCATCGATCTTCAGCGAGCCGTTTTCGAACGACAGCACTTGATCTTTGTAGTCGCCCTGCGACGCAGCGTAGTAGGCAGCGTATGGCAGATCTTTGACTTTGAAGCGCAGCACTTCAGCTTGCGCGCCGGCGCCGATTTGGATCAGGATTTCGTCGAGGTAAACGCCCGGATCGATCGAGTCGGTTTGGTCAGCCAGACCCTTTTGAACCATGGCGTCCGATTGGGACAGGGCCAGGATGTCGAACTTGACGCCAGGCTTCAGGAACGAAGTCGTGACGACGTCGCCGTTGTTCATCTGGCGAGCGATTGGTGCGTAAACAGCGGCGTCAACGAAGAAGCCTTTGTTTTCGTCACGGTAGACAGGCACCAGGTCGGACGCGTCGTTTTGCAGCAGTTCCGGATAGGTCTGCGCGCGGATGACGTTGACGCGGTTGAAGTTTGCAGCGACGCCGGTGATGGCGCGTTTGGCATCGTCTTGCAGCAGGGCCAGGTCGATCGACATGAACAAGCCGGATTCGTTTGGCGGAATCACGACGGTTGGGAACAGGGTTTCTGCCAGCTCGGATTGGCGAGCGCATTCCAGGTTGAAGCCGATCGAGAAGGCGACCGAAGTGGTCGTCGATTGCTCGTCGTAAGCTTCGTTGGCGCCGCGGCGGGTGAACGGGGTCGAATCGGCGACTTCGCAGACGGCCATGCCTTCGGTTGCCATCGATGGTTTCGGTTTCGAAGCCAGGGCGCCTTTGAGGTCACCACCGAGCATACCGGCGATGGTCGCCGCTTGCATTTGCTGTGCGTTGTAATCGTGGGTGCGGCGGCCGGCGTCGTCGTCGATACCGAACGATTCGGTGGCGCAGGTGTCCAGGAAGTTCAGGAGCGTCGTGGCTGCAGTTTGCAGATCGGCGACGGCCATCGGGTTGGACTGCATGCTTTCGATATTCAGCAGATTTTTGCCGAGCGAAGCGGCTTCATTGCTGAATGCGGTTTGTTCGACGTGACGGGCGGTTTGCTCCAGGAAGCCAGCCAGACCGGTTGCGGCGTGGGTGCCAGCGAAGATGATGCTTTTCATGTTTGTAACCTATCCTTGTTAAGGAAAATGGGAAGAAAGTTTTTGCTTGGGGCTTATTCAGCTCAAACTATTAGATAATTATTTATTCAAATTAATGAGCACAAAATTAAACTAACGATTCGAGATACTTCCGGAAGTATGGTGACTGGCACCCTGCGGAGGGCGTGTTGTACACATACAATACTTTTAACACTGCCGTACACAAGGCGAATACATGCTTACTGTATTGCGCTGTGTCAAAGAATGCCGGGAACACTTCAACGATCAAAGCTTCACGCTCCACGTCATAAGTAATAAAGGGGTGGGTATGGTTCACCCGTGCGCCGTTCTCAGGATCGAACCGCTCAGCCACTTCATTCTCAGTTACTGCACCGTAGGATAAGTCTTCTGCTGTGACGATGTCGGCCAGCAGTTGTTTATCATTTGCATCGGTCGAATTTGCAATGCTCTTTCGCCATACAGATAAGAGAGGATTGTAACCGAGACCGTTCGTGATGCTGGTGTCCCGTGACATACCCGATCCATACGTTGGGTAGTTACGACCGCCTTGGGACTTCACGGTGAACGGATCGAAGTTTTGGAACAGGACCAGATTGGCACGTTCTTGTGCACTCAGGAACTGGGCCATCTTACGCAGGTTCAGAATATCTGATACTGGCAAGTTGTTACGTTGCAACATTCCGGCAATCCAGAACGGAATGTAGATAATGTCTTTTGTTTGTTCCACGATACGCGAACTCCCGTTGGAAACCAGATTTAAAAAAGATGAGACTAGCCTTTAGTATGATCAAAGGCACTCATAGAAGAATAACCATACGCCTAGTCTAACCCTTACAAAGAAAACAAGCATGGATATCAATTTGTTGTTGGTCAATTCAATTACGTTACTGTACCGCGAAAGTCAACAAGTAGGTCATACCAATAACGCAGCAGAAGATGTGTTAAAGGTTGTCGACGAAGTCAAGTCGTCTGAAGTGCAATTAGGTCGAGAGATCAAGGACCGTTCCAGCGAAGTGCTGATTGGTCTAAGGGACACCGCCAGGTACATGGCCCAGCAAAGCTTTGACGCTGTCTACGAGCCTAATGAACTACTCCAGCGCTTGAAGATGAACGTCGGTGATGATGACATCACCTTCGAAGCTTTGCAAGCTGGCATTGTACCTGAACTGTCAGAGAATTCATTAAAGCGAACTGTCTTGAATTTACGGAACCAGATCCGTAACCACTTCCGTGAGAAAGAGGTGGTGGACGTCATTACCAAAGCGTTCAACAAAGTCAAGTTCCAAAAGTCCAAGATCTCTTCTATGCACCATTTTGCCATGGAGCTTACGGAACAGCTCTCGCCGTACATCAGTAACACGCTAGAGAAAGATCCTGCGGTCATCGATGAGGTGGATTTCGATCATGTTGATCAGGTCGCTGGTGTGTTCAAAACGGTGAAAGAAGCTGATGAAGGCAGCATGATCATGCGTACTGGCTTCCAAGGTAAGAACCGTTTCTTGGACGGTGGGTATCGTCGCGGTGAAGCGGTGCTCTCTTCAGCTTTACCGCACAACTTTAAGACCGGTGGCAACTTGACGGACTTCCGCCAGATCGCGGTTTACAACAGCCCAGTCCTTAAGAACCCCATCAAGAAGCCGTTGTTGTTACGGATATCGTTCGAAGACTCGCTGCGTGAGAACTTCACGTTCATGTACGAACAGTTCTATACCAACGAACACAAGAACGATCCAGACCTAAAAGGTAAGCTTCCAGACTTAACAGTACTGACTGACAAAGAACTGGCGGACTATTTCATGCCCCGTATGAAAGCGACGGGTTTCTCAGTTCGCATGCTGCGGGTCAATCCATCGGCCTGGACCTATCTGGATATCCAGAACAAAGTCTTGTCCCTGGAAGCGGACGGTTACGAAGTCCAAGCGCTGTTCTTGGACTACCTGGCCATGGTCCCGACCACGGGTTGCATCATGACCACTGCCGGTTCAGACATCCGCGACATGTTCCGTCGTATTCGTAACTTCTGCGCCCCGCGTCACATTCTGTTCGTCACACCGCATCAGTTATCCTCCGACGCTAAGAAGCTGATCCGTGAAGGTCAGAACAACTTCGTCAAAGTGTTGCCGGGTAAGGGTTACTACGATGGCTCGCAGCGTCTGGATCAAGAGGTCGATCTGGAGATCTTCCAGCATATCGAATACGTTGGCGGTAAGCCTTACCTGACGTTCCAACGTGGCAAGCACCGTAAGACCCGTCAGACGCCCCGTATTGACCATTACTTCGCTCTACCGCTCCATGACGTCGGTAATCTCTTAGACGACCTGGACGGCCCGGATACGACCTTGCGTAAGCCAGGTGCTGGTCCAATTGGTTCACCCCGTGAAACGCCTGCCTGGTCCTTTAACGAAGACTTCTTGCAAAACCAATAAACACACGTTGTACCCCTATCTGTTCGCTCGCCTATTCTGTGGCGTAGCGAACAGATAGAGTGTGTCGCTAAGATTTTCACTAATAAAATACAAGGCTTAAGATGCTTAGCGGCTTACGTAAAATGATTGGCAGTATTAACGTGGAAGAGGAAGGTAACTTCATCCGCATTGAAGGCTTGCCAACCTACCAATACATCAATGATTTGGCCAGACTGTGGAAGACGTCCAAGATCGGTCTGAATATGTTCTCGAAAGTGACGTCTTCGTACGTCGTCTTTCACAAGTTCTTTCTGCCGGAGGTGCTCTACACCTTACAAGGTGCCTTGGATGATCCGAAGCGCGGTTACAGTTTCAACTACCGCGCCATGCGCAAGGCGGTGGACGAACTCCAACGGGAGACCTGGTGGCGTCACACCCAAGAAACTCATCCAGACATTCTGGATTACAGCCAGCTTGATAAACTGACGAAAGTTCTATTCGATTACCAGCAAGAGTTTCTGCACATCTACAACGAGCGGGTCCCTAAGTTAAATCTGGGAGGGTATATCCTGGCTGCCGACCCAGGGACTGGTAAAACGATTAACAGCATCGCCTTGGCCACTTGCCTGCGCGCTGACGTGGTAGTAGCCATCGTGCCTAAAAACGCCGTAGACCGCGTCTGGAAGGCCACCTTGGACACGATCTTCAAGACCCCTGTCGATTACTGGCTCAGTTCAACCGATGAACCTCTGCAATGGGGTAAAAAGTACTACGTTTTCCATTACGAACAACTTGACCGAGCTGTTGAGTTTATGGCGAAACATCCGGGCACCAAGCCCATGGTGATCCTGGATGAATCGCACAACATGAACGATATCGATTCACTGCGCACCCAGCTCTTTATCAAGCTGTGCCGCGACATGCGGTGCAAGCACGTGTTGTGGATGTCGGGTACACCAATCAAGGCCATGGGCAAAGAAGTGGTGCCAGTCTTAAAGACCATCGATGCGATGTTTGATAAAACCGCTGAAGAGCGTTTCCTGGCGATCTTTGGTAAGTCGTCAGCCAAGGGGTTGGATATCCTGGCCAATCGCCTTGGGATGTTTGTGCACAAAGTCAAGAAGGTTAATCCTGTCACCAACGTCGTCGAACGTGTTGAGATGAAAGTGGCGACCCCGAAGGGAAAACAGTTCACGCTGGCCAACGTCTCCGAAGAGATGCGTCAGTTCGTCGCTGAGCGCACGGAATACTACCGCATCAACTTCAAGAAGTACGAAGGGCAATACGAGCAAGGCTTGAAGGTGCATGAGAAAGTCATTGCTCACAACCGTCAAGCTCAGACGGACTACGCCATCTACCAACGGTATATCCTGATGATCCGGGCAGGGTATGACCCCGAGTCGATGATCGCCGAGTCGAAGTATTGCAATCGCTACGAGAAAGAGATCGCTGCTAACCTCGCTCAACCTTTGCGAGAACAATTCCGCAACGCCAAGTCAGTGGTGAAGTATTGCAACCTGAAGATTCAAGGGGAAGCTCTGGGGCGCATTCTCGGTAAGCGCCGGATGCAGTGTAATCTCGAGTTAGCCGAACACATCAACTTTGAAGAAGAGATTGATGGTGCCAGAAAGAAGACCATCATCTTTACGAGTTACGTGGAAGTGGTGGACAAAGTCTTTGAGCGTTTGACAGCGCAAGGTTATTCTCCAGCGCGGGTGTATGGCTTGACCAACAAAGACCTACCGAACATTATTGGTAAGTTCGAGAAGGATCCAGACTGCAATCCCTTGATCGCGACCTTCCAGTCACTCTCGACTGCTGTCCCACTCACGATGGCGTCGACGACCTTCATGCTTAACTCGCCGTTTCGGATTGGCGAGATGGAACAAGCGGAAGCCAGGATGGATCGGGTAGGTCAAGATGGCTCCGTGAAATTCATCAACGTGTTCTTGGACACCGGTGGTGAACCGAATCTTTCCACTCGCTCAAACGACATCCTAGTTTGGAGCAAGGAGCAGGTAAGCAAAATTATGGGGATTGCAGTTGTCGATGACGTTACAACAGAATCGCTCTTCAGTGATCAATTCCAAAAAACGATCGACCATTGGTTAACCGTCACTCATGAGTCAGATTCGATAGAAGAAGAATTGATCTTTATCAATGAACTTCAAGTCACCCCTGTCGTTAAACCTTTGTCGTTAGGCTGGTAATGGATAAGCTTTCAACTATTCTGCTCACGAGCTTAAACCCCCGTCAACAGATCGCTTTCAAGAAGATCTTAAAGGAAGCCTGCGAGAACCAGTTCCTCTCTCCCGATGAAGATCAACAGGTTCTCAAGAAAACGTGTGTTGTGATTCTTTACGGGAACACGGATGACCCCGTTGGCTTCTACACGCCCAAGTCCCAGACATGGGGTGAGCAACGGTGGTGGCGTGCGGGAACGATGTTCTTGGCATTGCGCTACCGTGGCAAGGGCATCATGAAAGCCGTGCTGGAAGAATACTTCTCGCACCACCCAAGGAACTTAGCTTGGATCGAAGACAAAAACAAAGACTCCATCAAGTTGTTCACTTCGATGGGCTTTACCAAAGACGAACCGAAAGAATACGCTGAGCGACCTGGGCATTGGTTCATCCGGGTCAATCAACTCGCCCAAGAATCAGAACCCATGTCAATACGCTGGTAAGGAAACAAAATGGATTACGAAGACTTAGAACAAGCCGGCCCATATCTGCGCCGGTTCTTTCACGAAGAAAGCAACCGCTGGTTTTACTACCACCTCTGCCCGGCTTGCGACATGCCGCATCAGTACGTGGTAGGGATCGACCGTAAGGGCTATGGTTGGGACTTCAACAACAACACAGACAAACCGACCTTCAGTCCGTCGATGCGTCTGGAAGGCTTCCCGTTGCAGATGGTAGGGTTGGACGACGTCAAAGCCGACCGCACGCTTTGCCACTACTTCATCGTTGACGGCCAGATCAGTTATTGCTCCGATTCACCCCACATCTTTGCCGGTAAGATCTTCCCGTTACCGATGTGGCCAAAAAAGAAATAGACCATACACCTCCCTTCTACCCCGCAAGGAGTAGAAGGGAGGCTGTGCCGTTAAGCTACGATTGCTTTGTGGGATTGCATGGCGTACTTCAGAGCCGTGTCAACGATCTGGCTGTTGCAGCGAATCAGTTTGACCGAGAACGAACTGAACAGCGTGTTGAGCTTTTGGTTAAACTCGATCAATGCGCGCAGGTCTTTGTCGTTGCCGAATTCCAGATCGCTCTGGTCTTTGCGCTCTTCTTTCAACGCGGCGTCGAGTGCCTTGCGGGACTTGTTTGCATCTGCGCTCATCTTGTTGAAAACGTCTTTGAAGGCGGAGATGGAATGGATCCAATCTTCGCTGACTTCGACGATACTTTTGATACCCCCGATGTCGCCAGTCAGAGGAACCTTGGTGATACCTTCTTTGGGGTGCAGACCACGGTCAGCCAAACTGACGTCGAGTTTGATCTGGCTGCTGTATTGCAAAGCTTCGTGAAACGTCCGATTAGGTGTGAATTCGTTTAGGTGGACTTTATCGAGGGTGCCCGTGAAACGCAAAGAACCCAGATAGTTGCCATCAGATTTTCCGTCGCTAAGACTACTTTCGTTCTGTTTGATGCCGGCGCTCTTTTCGATATTAGCCAACGCCTCCGTGATGAACTTGAGATCGTCCATAGCGCTCTTAGCGCCACCGCTTTTGAATTCGTTAGCGATATCGAAAGCGCGGGTAAAGACAGTCGAACCTTCTTTCTTCACCTGCGCCAAAACGGCGGTGGACATGTGCAACACACGCTCGAGTTCTTTAGCTACGTCGCACGGTTTGTTGTTAATCAGCAGCAGATTGGGTTTGCCCTGGTACACCGCGTCGTCGCCGAGCCGAGCTGACTGAGTGGTTTTGCTGTCGCGCAGCGCTACCTTCAGGGCGTCGATCTTGCCTTGGGTGGAACTGAAGAAGTTAATCAGCTTTTCCAGCATCTCTTTCATGACCGCCCACATGCCTTCGATGGCATACTTGACGGCTTCCCACATCTTCACCAGTTTCTCTTTGATGGCGCTGCCGATGCCTTCTGCGCTCAAGCCTTCAGCTGGTGGCATGATGTCCGAGACCAACCCTTCTGGATCGCTGTCCGTACCCGCTACCGCCATGTCCGCAACCGCGGCTACCAACTCTTGGTCCATCGTACCGATCTCGGGTGTGTTCGAGACTGTCGCTTGTGCATCACCGAGCGACACCACGATATCACCCAGACGGTTACTGTCTTCCAGAATCCCGTCGAGCTCAGCCGAATGCAGACCGGTTTCATCGGCGAGGATCGCTTCTTCTTCCACCGACAGAGTAACCACTTGCGATTGTTCTACAAAATGCCTGCGCATAAAAAACCTTTGAAAAGAAATAGGGGAAAACCTCTACGTCGTTTAAACTTAGAGGTTGCGCTTTTTAAGCAGCTTGTTTGAGTGGCTTCAGTTCGCAGGATTGAATACAGTAATCCAGCACACAGTTGGAAGTGCGGTTGACGGTTGAGAACGAGTCTTGCAGGGCTTTAGTGAACATGCCCGACATTTTGCTATTGATAACCAGCAGCTCTTTCACGACAGCCTTTGAGTCAGCATCGAGTTTCTCGCTCGTTGTCGCTTCAGCCACCAGTTTGTCGAGAGCGTCGCGCGTCTTCTTGTTTTCATCGCCCAGTTCAGCGATCAAACGACCACGGCCTTCCACCAGCTTGACGTAGTCCTGAGCGGCGCTCAGAGCTTTCTTGATCTCATCGATCGAGTTGGTCAAGGGAACCGACTTAGGTCCATTGGTCAGGTCAGCCACAGCCCGATTCTGACGCAGGCTAAGCGAGCTGGTAACTTGCTTCAGGCTAGCCAGTGTCGTTGGTGCGGTGTAGGAGTGTTTGTCGTGGAAGGGTTCTGATGGCAACCAACCCCAGACGTAGATCGAACCGATCAAGTCTTTGGACTCTTTTGCTTTGTCTTCACCGTAAACCCATGTCACGCCCAGACTTTTCCCCAGTTCTTCGAGGGGGTTGATGAGGTCGTGCGTAAAAACCTTCAGGTTGTTGTCAACCAGTTTTGGGTTACGCAGGAAACCTTCCAGCACCTTTGTACCACCCGCCATGGAGTGTTTGGAGGCGTCAACCATGCCATTCGCGGCATTCTTGAACCAGGCCACGAGTTCACTGTAGTCTTTACCGACGGCTTTGGTGGCTTCATTACCAACAGCGAGTTCAGCCTTGATGCCGGTGTAGACGTCTTTGGCGTCGATGGTGCGATCTTTCAGCGTAGCGCCATTTGCCTCCACGAGTTCTTCGAGCTTGGCGATACGGCGCTTGGTTCCGGTGATGAATTCGCCGATGCGCATGAAGAAGTTCTTGATGTGGTCCCACATCTTGGCCATCAGCGCTTTGATGCCTTCCCAGATCTTCTTGATCATTTCCCCGGCGGACTCCAGGATGCTCTCAGCGCTCAGGCCTTCAGCGGGTGGGAGCATGTCCTTTTCCAGGTCTTCTGGGTTGGCATCGGAACCAGCGACAGCCATGTCAGCTACGGCAGCGACGAGCTCTTGTTCCATGGTGCCGATTTCAGGCGTATTCGACACGGTCGCTTGGGCGTCGCCCATAGTCACGACGATGTCGCCCAAGCGGTTGCTGTCTTCGAGGATGCCATCGAGTTCAGCAGAGTGGAGGTTCATTTCGTCTTCGAGGATTGCTTCCTCTTCGATCGAGAGACGCAGAACCGGAACCACTGGTGCTACTGGGGCAAAATGCTGTTTCATAAATGTCCTTGTTGTTCAATAGGGGATGCTTCATAACTATTAAACGAAAAAAAGAGATGGCATAAAAAAACGACCTCCTGAACCCGAAGGCTCAAGAGGTCAAAATGTTCCTAAGGAAAAACAAGCACGAACCAAACCAAAACCTCTACCGCTTCCAGCAAGCCATAGGGAGAGCGAAGTTGCCTTCACTCACCCACGATTCCACCTACACCTCATGGCAAAGGGAATCGCGGTTGCACATTCAGACATTCGCGCGTTAACGCTGGACCGAATTCTCTCCTGACAGCTTGGTTCCGAAGAACCCGTACCGTTTGATGCTCAAGTTAGTCTCGCCCTTGCAGGGGCAATACGCTCGCAGCACACGTTCATTTCCTCGACGCTACACGATGAGTTACGCCGGGACTTAATCAATTCCATACTATACGCTGTTTCTCTAGCGTAAGATCTTGGACGTATGATCTCGGATCACCAACACACCGTTATCTAACATGGTGCAGTAGTCCCCTGGCAGTGTGCCGTCTTGACGATACACCCCTGCTTCAACGAATAACTCCGCCACTGCCAAACCAAAATCAGCGACGACCTTGACATGGTCGAGCTGGTCAGCGGTATGCGGCACGAGGTAATCCATGACCTTGCCAGTTTTCAGCTTGAGCTGCTCTTCGTTGATCTCGGTGTAGTCTTCCAGAAGATTGTTAGCGTGCGCTCCAAGTTTCTTCTGTGCTTCACTGCGCTCATCTAAACAGGCTACAATCGATTCCAGTTCGATGTCGAGCATATCCTCAGCGGTAAAACCGCAATCGTCTTGTACGCCCACCATTCTCACTGCGAGCGGAACTTGGAGATACGCTTCAACGGCAGGGGAAATATCAACGAGATAATAACGCCCTTCTGATAAGGGCTCTTTGGTGACTTCAGGTTTGTAGGTAGAGTCCATCGGGTAGCTCCGGGCGAATCTCAAGGTATAGCGTGCCGAGATGGATGG
>Ga0265780_10003285_pt1 | contig 21342 bp, 17 predicted proteins | sample P1T30metagenome_FD_192432 | JGI IMG/M metagenome (GOLD analysis project Ga0265780, IMG submission 192432) | Plant litter microbial communities from East Loma Ridge, Irvine, California - P1 T30 | ecosystem: Environmental > Terrestrial > Plant litter > Unclassified | place: USA: California...
CGGCACGAAACGGGCGTTTTGGGCGTAAAGGCGACAATAGCAGATCGAATCTCAGCTCCCGGCGCCGAGCAGCTGCACCTGTTCCACCACGGATCGGGGTTTGGCGCTTTCCCTAATTCCCTGGTTTCGAAGCACGGGCCTTGCCGCTAGCGCCTCGTCTACCACGGCTTGCAAACACGAACCTCGACTGACACCCTGTGGTTGACGTTAACCTGGGACACAACAATTCGCCGGCCAATCGCGCGATCACTCTTGAGATTACACACAACGGTACATCAAAGGAACCCTTTTTCTTTTCTGCACCATCCGTTTGCTACGACCACTGCACGCGATCCGGGCCTGCGCTTACGACCGAGATTTCCAACCCGCTTTGACATACGACCTTTACCTGTGCCCATGCCGCAATCGCAAGTTCTTTGTACAGTAAGCAACCACCAACATGTCTGCTTCACGGTATCCGGAGAACGGCAGATATCCCCGCGACAGGTCGCCGCCCTACCGGGATCGAGATCGAAGACCATCCAACTTTAGTAGCGGTTACCCCCCAAGGGGTAACGAAACCTTTAGACCAAATGCAGAGCCTGGCGGCTTCTCAAGAGAAGTTCCGAAAGGTCCAAAATCTCTTTCCGATGCGCCACGTGGCCCGCCAGTGGGTCCACCATCAAGTGCATCTGCAGCGCCACGCGATGATAGAGGCCGAGGATTTGCTGGCCGAGGTGAAGCTACACCACTACGTACTGCGCCACCATTAAGCAGCGGTCCTGGGTTTCCACACAACTCCCAAAATTCCTGGAGGGCAGATCGTGACCGAGACCGCGACTTTGATCGACGCGAGCGACGGCCGACCCCACCAAGGCGCTCACCTATCCGGGACTCGAGAGATCCGCGCGATCAGAGGGACTTTGTACCGCGAGATTTGGATGTCAATCGCGCACGACGAAACTCACGAGACGGCCCCCCTTCAGCTGGTTCCACCTACTCTGACCCCCCACTCCCCGGTACAGCTTCATCGTATCGTGGCGGAGGCATTGGCCGCGGACGAGGCGGGTTTTCTGGGCGCGGTCGAAACTTCCACAACGATGACCGGGAAAGACACCACGACTCACGTGATCGCATTCCGGAACGGACATATCGGCCGCGGAGTCGGACACCCCCAAGGCGCCAGGAGCGAGACATTCGGGAAGATCGCGATTTCGACAGGAGAGAACGTGACGATCGAAGGTTCCCCAGAGAGTACGACTCCTACATCGGCCCAGCAGGTGCTGCGAAACCAGGACTACGGGCGTTGGACACACACCGAGGTCCGGGCCCTTCTGATCTGAGGCATCTACCTGGTACGCCTACGGGGCCAACCCCGCACTCATCTCACCACGCCTCTCCGTCCGACAGGCTAGGGCCTCAGGGAGATACTTACTCAAGACGATCTTCTGTTGCTATCGATCCTCTCTCTGCCAAGGATCCTCGGCGGGAGCCAGGGAAAGACGAGGCTCTCCTGGCCAGCCGCGCTGAAGCGTCCAGGGAGAGGTACGCTCCGCGTGCTTCATCGCCTCCTGCTTCCATTCCAGCCTTCGGTGGGTCCAATGTTTGGAGGGCGCCCATCTCTGACAACAAGCCAAGCGTTTCGACAGTAGCACCACCGAAGCCTGCTCAGCCTACTCCTGCTTCCACTACTAACACCTCTGTCGGTCCTGCCACACCCGCTGCTCCTGTTACTCCTGTGAAGGCGGCAGTAATCCCGACTGCACCAAAGGCAACCATTCCCCCAGGCCTCTCGACACTACCACCCACTGGGCCAAAAGCTGATCGGGCGCCGGATCGTCCACTGCTTGGAGAGGTGCCAAAGCAAGAAAGCAGAGTGTCCCATCCGGCTCCAACACGTATGGAACCACCTTCTATTCCTCCTACTGTTGTTCCATCTCAGGCCACTGATGTACCAGGCTCAGATAATGTGACTGTCAAGGTCCCGATCTCGCCCCAAATGGCTGCGCCTCCTAAACTTCCCACCATGGCACCATCAGCTCCACTAACCGCTCCTACTGCGCCATCAGGTGTTGCGAAGTCGCCTCCACAAGGTCCTGCTGCACGACCGCGTGCACCACCTACAGCTCCTCAAGCGGCACGAGTCAACGTATCTCCATCGTTCTCAAGGGCAACTCTACCACAGTACACTCCTCGAGATGCATCTCCCAGTGCGAATCCTTCAGGGTTTGGTCCGCGTAATGGTGGCGGAGTAGGCTCTACGATCAACACATCCCCGCAAAGCTTACCAGCGAATATACCTACGGGCCCCAAAGCTGACCGCACTCCGATGGCTCCTAGGCCACTTTCATCCTATCCGCAATCGGACAGGCCTGGCTTCCCTCCCGCTAGAGGCCCATTGAGCGGCGGCCCTAAGAGCATGCAATGGGTACGGCCTGGATTCAATTCTAGCCGACCGTCGGTGCCAACCAAGCGCGAATTCCCGGCTGAGGATCGTGAACGACCATTCGGTACTGCCCCTAAAGCCCCTCGACTCGAGCATAGCGTCTCTGCTACACAGATCCAGCGTAATTCGCAAGCAAAATCAGTATCGCCATCATTTTCACGCATTCAAACCGACATCGAAAAACCGAGAGAACGTGCGGTATCCGCAGAGCGTCCTGTAGTTCCCTCACCTAAACCTACTCCGATCGAGACTAGGCGACACTCTGATGTCGTCATGGCAGAAGCGTCACCTCGAATGGCCAAGCCACCCATGTCGGCTGCGTCGTCCGCCCCGGAAGCTCTGCAAGACTCTGACGATGATCTTGATCTTGACGAGGATGACTTCGCTGAGTCTGAGGCGAAATACAACCGAGAGCGAGCACGTCTAGAGGCCAAACGGGTCGATCTGAGTGCTCCGCATTTGCGCGCTACAACCCCCTTGCAGGAGATTGTTCTGCTGTCATGCCTCAATGTCGAGCATCTTCCTCAGACACAGCCAGATGTGGTGTCCGTCGAAGAGACAAGCACACCCTTTCCCCAGGAGCAGGAAGAGTCACATCTTTCACCTGTGCAAGCACGTCCTGTGGAACCAGCCACTACTCAACCCGCTCCAGAGAGTATCACGGCAGATCTACCGACACCTAAGGCGGAAGAGTCCGAGGATGTCGAGATGGAAGACAAAGAGGAGACTGAAGAGAGGTCGGCTGCGCCCGCAACGATGGCGCTTCGCCTACGACGTGAGACCTCTGCAGAGCAGGAAACTTTACCCGACCTCAGTTCGTTGCCCTATCTAGGCTCAGGCCCGCCAACGCCTCTATCGGACATTGGGCAAGACCGACCAAACCTATCTGACGATATCATGAACGCCATTCGAAGCAAACTACGCAAGAGCATCGAGCCTGAGCTTAACACTGATCAGATTCTCGAACGATACGCAGCTGCGTATAGAGCGTGGCGTGTGTCCATCCGTCCCTTGGACGAAGAGCGCGATCAAGACGATCAGGATAGACAGCCGTCAGCCGAACCAACACTGAAGGCTGTCACTCCCGATGTACAAAATGCTGCAATGACAGGGATTCTGGATGGGTCGCTCGCTCCTACAGGCCGGAGGAGCCACGCGAGTCGATGGGCTACTGAGCTTGATCTGGAAGCTGTCATCAAAGAGTCTTTAAAGACTGCGGAAGAGGAAAAGCTAGGGAAGAAAGACAAAGAGCCACGCAAAGCCATGGCTGATCCGGAGAAGGAAGCCGATCTACCATTGGAACTTACCGAGGCAGAGGCTCAGCGTAGAAGATTCATCGACACTAACTTCCAACGCGAACCCGGTCAAGGAATCTTTGTGTTTCACTATGAGCCGCCAGAGGATGACTTCACCCCCGAGGAACACAGGGTCATGGTACATAACTACAAGGATCAATACGCAAAGAAGTGGGGTAAGCTGGCCGAAGTTCTTTACAAAGAAGTTGGAACCGAACGTACCTACAAGGATTGTATCAATCATTACTACGCTACCAAATGGGGCAGAGAATACAAGGGTAAACTCCGCAAAGCTCGGGCTCCCAGGAAGCGTGGTGGAGCCGTTGGTCGTGGTCGTGGAGCTATCGCCAACATGGACCGGCCCGAAGGACCAGGAGAGGACGGTTTGCCCTTACCAGTCACTGAGACTGGGCGACCTCGACGCCATGCGGCACCCAAATTTGGCCCAACCGAAACTGAGTTCGACCCGATCACAGGAATGCCCATACCAGGCCGAGCACGCAGGCAAACCGACGCCGACGACACGCAAGAAAAGGCCATGCGGCGTGGAAAACCGGCGAAGGACAAGGTTGGCCGGAAGGCGAAGAATACGCCACTCGCGGCCGTTCCTATAGGCTCACCTGTCAAGGTCGATCGTAAGGACAAGAACATGGGAGTCAAGATGGAGGACGACCTTGGCAAGCGGCCCATGAATGATATGTCCATACCCATGCCACTTATCCCTATGGAGGATCAGATGATGCTGGCCGGTGATTTGCAGCAGCTTTCTGGCCTGCCTGGCAGTCTTATGGATCGACCGAAGACACAGGCTGGTGCGAGACCTGGCCCGTCTAGCTACTGGTCCGTCTCCGAGTTACAAGACTTCGATAAGAATGTTGCACACTTTGGCACGGACTGGATCGCAATTGCAAACCATATGGGCACCAAGACGCACACTATGATCAAGAACCAGTATCTGCGTCTTGTCGAAAGTGGCAAACTAGACTTGGAGCAGACAGCAAAAGAGGCAGATGCTCGGAGGGAACGAGGTGATGATCTAGGTCCACCGCCAACACCGACTCCAGCACCTAAGAGACGATACGAGAGCACACAAGCGGGACCTATCCGCCCCATCGCACCTACGCCTGAACATGGGTCTCCGCCTCCGAACCCGCTTGTGCACCCCAAATTATCTCCTCCGCATTCAACTCCTTCTTCGAGATTCTCCACTATCGCCCAAGCACCTGTGCAGAGCAAGCCCATGGTGCCTCCGTCCGGATATTCTGCCCTACCAGAGACTAGCCTGGCGTCTGTACCCTCGATACCACCACAGCAGTCGCCGCCCGCTCCCCCTCAGCGTGCACCACCGCAGCATCATCACCAACACTCCATGTCGCAGCATAAGTCGCAGCCGCAAGGGCCACGAGCTGGATACTTTTCCGAAGACCTACCTCCACGTTTCGAGTCCCGGCCACCTTCACAACCTGCAGGCAACCAACAGGCACACCGGCCATTGCAACAACATGCGCCTCCACAGCCTCGCGTTCAAGAGCAACACCACTCGCCTCTCTATCGTGGACTTCACTTTCAGGAGCGAGACGTTGCGGGTAGACCTGAAGTTCAGCAGGAGCAGGAGGCTCAGCGCCGGTTTCATGAACACACACGTCGCATCTCACAGGAGATGTCACAGCATAGACCTTTTGCTCCCGGTGGTGCACCGCCGATCATGCCGCCAGTACGTTCGAACTCTGGGCTGAGATCACCAGAACATCGTCCGTTGCCGTTCTCGCACTCTCGACACTCATCGCAAGCGCAATCGCTCAGCCAAACGGTGGCCGATGTGTATTCTCCGAGTCATAGTACTAGCCACAGTGCGCAACAGCTGCCGCCACGGTCGACCATTCTTACACCGCCTGTCAAAGAAGAGCCTAGGAATCCTCCTCCAGTTAGCCTTCCCCCAGCTCAACCCCAAGCGATGCTTCACACTCAATTACAGCATCCTCAGCGCGGCCCACCACCTATGCAAAACACACCTCCACCTGCAGTAACAAAGCCGGCTGTCGAACCACGCAAGTCTAACTTGATGTCCTTGCTGAATGACACCGATCCTGAGGAGCCCAGACGCAAGAAGCCAAGCGAACAAGGTCCGCCATCGCATACCTCTACACCTCTGCAATCAGCACCAATCGCGCCTCCTCCTCCCACGACGCAAAGCTACTCGTCATCGTCAAGACGTCCGCTCTACGAAGATTCTATGGCTGCTCAATCTCCGTATACCCGTCCAGCCTCGTATGCTCAGCAGTCTTCACTTGCAAACGCAACGTCAAACAGGCCAATCGACTTGACTGAGGACAAGCCATCAGTAAGTAGGCCAAGTCTGCGCGATACTTGGCAAGCCCAGCAGCCGTTCCACCGAGGATTGTCTCAGACTCCACAAATCACGTCGCTTTCTTCAACACCGACCGGCCTGCCTCAGCCGCCCAACGTCAACGATAGGATGTTCAGCACTCATCGTTCTGTCTTCTCCCAGCATAACACTCCACGTCAAAATCCGACACCGCCACCTCTTGCCGGCTTCAACAACTCTCCAAATCCGCATTCGCGCACGTCGAGCGTGAGTGGGCCGCCTGGGTCGTTGCCTCGACATGGTGTTCCGAGCACCACTGCAGCACAGCATGCGCAAGCACTGAGTGCATCATCGCAGATTCTGCAGCCGAACCCATACGCCCAAGTTGATCCGCCGGGCAGTGGTGTCCCGCCACCTGGACCTATGGGAATGCGGCCAAGTCCGCACCTGTCGACAAGCCACATAGCACAGCAGCAGAGGGACTCATCCGGACGTAACGACCATTCGCAGGCCTCAAACGCAAACCTATCGTACTCGAACCCACAAACGCCCAACGAGCATCCAGCCCACCCTTTTCAAGGGTTGAGTAGACTGACGGAGCCTTATCGTCCTCGCGATCCTCGTGAGGCCCACGATTTTGATCCTCGTCACTCGGATCGCGACACCAGCCGTGAGTTGTCTCAAAGGGCCGACTATCTACGTGAACAGCTTTCCAACCCCACGCTACGTGCGCCAGGTCCTCCAATGCACGAAGATCTGCGATACCAACCCCAAGATCGGGGATACCTCTCGCAACGCTCACAGACTCCGCTTTCTAGGCCGGAGCACGGCCAGCCTCCACCTTTGCAGCATCCTCCGCACTCGTCTCTCGGGGTAGCAAACCACTCTCTTTATGGTCAGCGCCCTCCCGAGGAACCACAACATCACTTCATGCGCAATCCTCGTGATCGCAGCATGACGGACCGTATCCGCGAGGAGCAAGCCCAAGCTCAAGCTCAACACCAGGCAGCGATGAATCGAGAAGAGCATATGCGAAGAGAAGCTGAACAAAACTCAAGAGAACGTGAGATGCGCGAACGCGATGCACGAGATGCGCACTACAGGGACAGCATCATGCGAGGAAGACAAGATATGAGGGGTCCACCGCCACCACAACCCAGTTCAGGGCCAGGATCAATCCACGACCCTCGACCACCCACAGGACCTATGGACTGGACGAGCGGAGTACGGCATCCGCAGGACCGTGGTCCATGGCAACGCTAGGGGGTCAGCTCGATTGACGTTTCGGATATTACATGCTCTACGCATATGATTTCTTTTGTGTCCCAGTAGATAGCTTCAGCGTTCCCGGCGTCATGTTTCTTGACGCTTTACTTGTTCATGTTTAAGAGAAAGGATGACAGTCATGCCGCGCGGTAGTCTTGCCTTTGGCGTTGGGTGGTGCTTGTCCTGCCTGTTTAGTTTTTGTTATACCAGAGCGAGTGGTTTGGAAGAGCAGAAAGAGATGGCTTTTGGACCTTTCTTGTAGAAACTTGTAGTGTATTATACGTAGCTGTCGAGCTAATTGCGAAATGTTCTGAATGAAATTGACTTTCTATTGGGTGCTGCTGCTGGTGAAGTGAGATATGCCGTGCTCAAGGCTGAGTAGGACGCTTTACACCAAAGCCGAGGTCAGGACATGTGAACAACAGTGGGATGATACGAGGCGTACACTCTTCTGGACACGTAGCTATGCTAGCCAATCGTGCACATTCCACAACGTGCATTGCAATCTGTAGCGCAGATGGGTAGACGTCTTTTCGATCGCCCTCCGTGGGAACACACCAATAGAGATTGAACGCTACTGTGCTGACGACATACGCCACTTCGCCCTTGGCCTATCTTCTCAATGTTGGTAAAAGTAGGCAACAAGCCAAGAATAGGCGAACCAGTGCACTGCAATTCCTAGCGCAGAAGACAAGCTGTTGAGTCTCCATAATGACGGGCATCTCGTGCGATTAGTCGTTACTCACGCCTGCATCAGCCTCAACGCCGATAAGCCTCTACCACGAACCCATCCCACTCCCCCTTAAGATCGTCCTCCAAGCTCCCACCAGAGACCCTCATACCCTCAAACTCCAACGACCCAACACCAGGTACCTCATACAAACACCCTTCCATCGACCCATCACCAGAGAACGTCATGTAACCCGTACACTTGCGACCAAACGTCAGTTGTCCAGTCTCCAGATCGCGAAGACGCCAGCCAAGCGAACAGGGTTGACCTAAACTATCGGAGTCGCCGGGGCCGGGGTTCATCTGGATGATACCGTCCCAAGCGCCCCAGCGGAAAGTCGCCCACCAAATACCGCGGGAGGGGTCGCGGGCGAGTGTGAGGTCGAAGTTGTAGTCGTTGAAGATGGAGCTGGCGGTTGCGCAGGAGATGGAGTAGGTACCGCTGAGGAGGAGGGGTGGCGAGGGTTGGTAGTAGTTCGGGTAGGGGTCGGTCTTGATGTGGGGTGATGGGTACATTCGGTCGGGGCTGGGCTGGTACTGCTCTTGCTTGATGCGGGACCGTGAGGGTGTCGATGGCGCCGCAGAGACGCGGCTCTCTTTCTTGATATTGGGAACAGATCGCCTGGCGGTAGGCTCCTTCTTGATGGGTGCTTTCTTTGGCGCTGGCTCTTTCTTGACTCTCGCAACTTTTTGTGGTGTCGCTACCGGGCTAGAGACGGTACTACCAGCGCGCTTGCGTTTGGCTGGCGCTGGCTTCCTTGGGATGTTGTTGCTCGCCTGCTGCGCGTCCATATACTGGCTGAGCGATGCACCTCCCAAGGCCAGATTGACTACGAGATAGGATTAGCAGCGTCAAATATCAGGGGTCTTTAAGCCTACCAGTGACGTTGACACCGCCATTTACACCATGAGAGCTTCCAAGACCTAGCTTGCTAGTAGCGCTCGACTTAGGCGCCTGCTTGCTCACTGCACCACCATTCTTCTTCAATTTCCGGTTCTCCGCCTCCCATTCAGCCTTCAGTTCGCTCTCGACCTTCAAAACCCATGCTGGTACCTCAAGTTTGAACTGGTTCATAGCATTCAGGAGTCGCACTTTCGCCGCATTCTTGTCCTTGGTGACCGGTAGTCCATAGTGAATGAGTTGGGCGGAGTAGAAATGCCACACCTGGTCTTTCGCTGGTGTCGCGACTTCAGGCTTCCGGCCCTTGCTATAGAGATTGGGGGCTTCCGGGCGGAGGAGAGCCGCAAGTTCGGCGACACTCGCGCGTCCGTGGTGGTTTCCGTTGCCAGGGTCTGCGTAGAGGACGGATGAGTAGATGAAGTCGCCGAAGCGGGCGGGAGGGGCGAATGTCGCCATGTATCTTAGAGTGATGGGTATCGAGACAGGCTACGATTTGTCCAGCAGATAGTACGTGGAAGATGTCCACGAAGGGGTGTTGCAGAGTGGTAGAGCGGATTGCGTGGGTCGCCGGTAGGCTACCAACGAAGCTTGAGTCCGTGCTTGGTCAGAGGAACATCTACGGTTCACTCTTCTACACCCAAATTTTCCTCGGCGCTTTCAAACCCCGAGGACTGTGTGTCTTCTTCTAGCTTCACCCTGATCTGTTCCCCGGCTTTCGCCTTTTCTCTCTTTTTCTTTGTTTCCGGACTTCCGTATTCTTTATCGAGATCGGATACGAGATTGAATATATTGCGCAGAAAGTTGGTGTAGAACTGGGTGTCAAAGGCTTGATGTCGTCGACACAGAATCTTCTCCCAATCGTTCTGGTGCTTGTGAAATGCGCAACTATCCTTTACATCGTCATACAAACGCTCACGTAGATGTGGATCTTTTGGTTGGGAGGCTATAATCCACATCACTTCGGCAAGCCAATCATGAGAGAAGCATTTTCTGATGTCTGCTGCAGTCGTGGTGTTCAACGGATAACCGACGAAGACGAAGGCCATCCACTTTAGCAAGAAGATTCGGAACGGTGAATTCGAGAGCAGAGATTTGTCCAAGGCGTCTCTGTCGATCTTCTGACACAGAATACCCGTGGGTCTTTCAAGGTCAACCATCAAGGTCATAATGTCCTGCCTCAACAGCGGCACGTCATAAACTTCTGCAAAGACATACAAGCGGAGGAATACGTCGCCGTAGAAAGCTGAAATTGCTGTTTCCTGGCGGTAATCTGTGATGCTATTAGCATGTAAAGGGCAGCAGCAAGTAGCGCAGTAATGTACTTCTTGGAACCAGCCAGTCAGGGTTGCTGTTAGGCTTACTATACCTCGCATTCTCCGTAGAGTCGATTGAGGTAGAGTTCTCATGCCGTGTGGCTTGCGCGTATAGCCAATCCTGATACAGGCGGAATATGTCTGCCCTGGTATCAGGCAAACTTATTGACCACACCTCTGTTTCGAGGAGGGGACCCCCAAATGCTTTGCGAAAATATCCTGAGTAGAAACATGCGATATCTTTGTGAACTGTGACGACAATGTCATCAAGGTCAAGGCGAACAGTGACGTGCGCTTGGCTTATCGTGCTATCGGTACGGATCAGTTTGGTTGACCAATCGAGAGGTCAATAGTTATGATTCGGGTTAGAGCTTGCTGGATTGGATGAGACTCACGAGAATGTCGGACGTTTGGACTTGTGGCTGGTCAGTTGGGCTTCGGCTGGTCTCTTAGCAGCATTTTCCATGGTTATTATGGTGACTTTGAAAAGGGCCAGCGAATTGATCCAGTCTCGCTCGGGAGCTTTGGGGAGAGATATGGGAATTGAGCTGTGACTGAAGGGATAGTTTGGGTACAGGTGCTGATGTTACGAGCTGAACAGAGATTTCGGGGCACCTCGGGAAGTGTTGAAGCTTAACGCGTGCCACTATTTGAGACTAGCGCGACTTCGACGCGTCTTCGGCCCTATTGCCATCTTCGCATGCAACATCTGTTCTAGTATTGATCATGAGCAGAAGGCCAATACATTGCAGCTCGGTAGTCGTTCAGACTGGTGTCAATACCCTCACATGGATTTGTTAAGGTCTCGACTCATATACCCAGGTAAGAGCAGGCCTATGGAGACGGGTCGACGCGTGAGATGACGACAGTCTCAGCTTAGCCACCGTGGAGCAAGATCTCATAATCATCGTATGCTTCCACATCTTCCCAATTGCTTACGGGTGGCCCCATTTCTGAACCAGCATCCACTCCTCGTGAAATTGTGAATGAGAAGGTCGAGTTTGAGGGCAGTCCAACACCGGCAGAGAAGGGCATCGCTGCATGATCATTCTTTTCTGGCATGTCAGTCATATGCTCAGGTTTTTCCTGGGCCTGCGCATGTGATTTTGCCTCCAGCATTGCCTCCTCCATATCGTAAACCTCGCTCATGCATGCTCGCAGAAAGCTAGCGAACCAGGGTCCTTCTTTCTGCTGTCTCATCTTGCAGACCGCGATCGCTTTTTTATCGTCTTTATGCTCGTGGAAGTTGCAAGAGTCAGAGAGTTCTTCCTTAAGATTTCGTAGGGTTGAGGGGCCTTTCATTGGGACGGCTATTATCAAAAGATCAATCAAAAACGATTGTGGGTATTTCTCGTATTTTTTCTTGGTCATTTGGGAGGGCCATTGATATGCCGCTCGTGTTTTGACAACGTACTGACAAAGCGGGCAAGTAGAGGGCAGAGCATCGTAGAGTGTCCTGATCAAGGACCATGACCACTCATGTTTGACACCGCTGTTTTGCCGATTGTGAGTCGTGAGTTCCACCAGCAGTGTCATAACATCCTGTCGCAGCAGTGGCGTATCATATTTGTCGGCGAAAGCGTATAGACCGAGCAGTATTTTCAGATATGGGTGCCTCCTTTGAAACAGAAACTCTTCTTGGATTAGCTTCTATGGAACCGGTCAAGAAATGATCTCACCTTCTCTTGTTACCCATTCAGCAGGTTTCGACGAACTTGGGCGCGGCTCTGATATGGGCGCGGAAGGCGCAAGTTTAGCGTCGGCTATACATTCGTTAGTCACTTGGTAAGATCGAAACCCTACAAGATGCCGAGCGATCTACCTTGTTCATCTGTCGCCACTTTGTTTGAGTCGTCATCGTCGTCAACGATGTAGTCAGCTAACCAGATGGTGGACTGTTTTAACAGCCAAAATTGAAATAGCCTCATCGTCGAGGCCGATACATCCTGAAGATGGATCGATTTGTCTTCAGATTCACGAAACCCTCCCTTAAATGCACCAGCAAAATAAGGAGAATGAGAGCATAGCAGTTCTCTGTGCAGCAGGTATATCTGCTTCCCCTCGTACGTGTCGGCATCACTGGTGCTGATCGTTACGAAGGTCTGGTCCCGGGATCTTGTCATCAAATTTAGTCTACTATCACGCACAACTGCTGATTGAGTTGAAGAAATTCTATATAAATATGGAGTATTGAAAGATTCACTCGCCCGAGATAGTCACGTACAGTATGGGTGGCCTGGTCCGCTTCATCTGCGCGGCCGAGGATGAATCAGGTTTTTCCATCATGACATTTACACACTGGAGGTATGTGTATGCCAGGATAACAAAAAGCTCGTATTGGATCGACGGTAAATGGCGTTCACTGTTGAGGTTCGCGGAGTGTGCATGCGCGATGGAAGGGAAAAGGTGGTGGAACACCAGTTGACGCCAGGCGCACCACGTACTAACGACTTTTGTGTTAGCGCATCTTCCACAGCGCGCAACCACGGAGCGACCACTATCACGACACTGTCTCCACTTCAGGCCAACTTCAACATTACACCGTCAACTTGATGTTTCCGGTCCGGCCAAAGCACCGCGAACTAGGCGCGTCCTCTTGTGGCGACCTACTAACTTTCCGCCACCCTTGAACATGGACGATGCGTCGGCTACTTGACGCCCCGAAAGTAGACAAAGAGGCTACTCAGGAAACAGCCGCATGTGTATTCCCTGACTCGAGGTAACATCGCTACGTCAAAAAGAACAATTACAAGCAAATTACCCTGCCTTCGGCGACGGCAAGCTACAGCCACAACATCATCTCCCACACAACCACTCACAGACCGCGCGTAATTCTCCTGAACGCACACACATTGCACCCCTACAGCCGGCGACACAAAGTCCCGGAAAGAGAAAACATGGTGCTTGGACACGCCGCTCCCGTAAGCGTACCGCAAAGTATGCCTACACATGGCGAGACGCACCCGTAAAAAGCACCCACACGAGCAGGCCCAGGGATACTTCTTCGAGCTTTCTAGCGCGAAGCTACACATGCACCCTGATTTTTTTCTTCCCACCACATACCACATAATCGTACGACATGCTGGCACATAGTTCAAGCCATAAGCGAGAGGTACCAATCGGCAGCCCTCCGAACGGGTGCTCCCATGACGGCTTTTTGGCGCAAGGTACCTGCCCAACCGTGAGATAAAACAACTTCAGATCGCCGATTAGCGAAGAGTACCATTTCCCACCCCTCCAACCCATCAAGGCAACGGCCAGTGGACACTCCGTGCCATCTGAACTTCACATTCCGCCCATTTCCAAATACCAGATTACCACCCCCAAGTAGCAAGTATGCATTAGTGACAGTGGTCAAAGGACATAGCAAAAAAGGATTCAGAAGTGGCTGAATGGCAATTGATCTCGCTACCGCAGCCTCCCCGAAGCCTTCAAGCCGGCATCGACAAGCCAACCGCTCACACCACCATGACCCTCAACTCCACCCATCCACAGCCTCATGATCTACAACGCTCGCCTTCCACTGATCCCCAAAAAGCTAACGTACTACAACGCTCGCCTCGCACTGCAGTTGCAAAAAGACCTTGGGCACAGCCCCACACTCCACGTGTCTATCGTCCAAAAGTCTACCACCTACATTCCCATCCCCACCCATCCACCCTCCCCACGCACAGACACCGTTCCCTCAAACCAGCAAGTCCACACACCGCGTGTGTAGATCAATGTGGCGTCCACCCTTACTCCACCTCCACCTCCACCTCCCACTGCCCTCCTCCCTCCGACACCCTCCTCCGACTCCGACGCGGTCTCCATCCCGCAAACCCGCACGCAACCGTGCCACACTCAAGTCCAGCCAACTGAGGCACAGTCGGACCCACAGCACCGACTTCCGCACCCCCAGTTCCATTCCCAAATCTAGACCGTGCCCGCGAGGGAGGTGATGTGTAATAACACGGCGTAGTCGCTTCTGAAACAAGCGCGCTGGCCATATGTGACGTAAGGATTGCGGCGGGGGGAGGTGAGATGGTTGTTTGAGCAGGGGGATGGGGCACGTGAGACCGAAGGGTGGAGTGTTGGTATGACGGGTTGCTGAGGTGCGTGATTTGTGTGAGGGGGGTGTTGGTATGATGGTTATGTGCTGTGATATGATGTTCTTGATGTGTTGATCGTATGTCTCTTGGGATTTACATGTGTGATGGGATGGGGTGGTGTTTCATCCTGAGTGTTGGTTTCTGAGTGTAATGAGATAACGCGTGCGCGAACTGGATGCGAAGTATGGGTGTTGGTCATTCTAGTAAGCATACGAAAGGTCACGGTAGCAATGGCATGCGAAGACAACAAGTGCAGTTATGCGTTTTGCATTGAGTTTCAATATTATACACACGCCGCCTCATGAAGAGGAAGACGCAAACCACCAAGCTACCTGCATATCCGAGAGAGATGTATGAACGATATGCGTATGCGTACGCTTCAAATGGTGTCCCAGTCCACCATCAAACAACTTTTGCAACAAAGCAAGCCATGCCGCCAAGGATATATTCAACAGAGCGCTGAACGACGACGACAACGAGCAAACAGATCGGAGCGCAAGGGAAAAGAAAGAAGAAAAGGGAAAAACGTGAAACGATGAGACAAAAAAAGAAGGGTACTCATGTTCGTAGTGTTGTGTCGTCAGCCAACCCCTCAAAAAGCCAAAATCCGGTGGTATCACCATCTCCTAGCTCCGAAGGCTGGAAAAGAAAAAGCAAGAACAAATGCAGTGCGGACATCGTGAATGTATGCCGGACAGAGGAAAACAGACACCGGTCTAAGAGATTAAACGCGAAGACAAGAAGATGAACAAGAAAAACAGCAGACTGGTATCCTTCTAGATGGCTGCGCCATTGATTGCGCCGAAATGCTCATTTCACATGTGTGACGTCGTGACAGGGTATGCTCAGTAGTGGCTACCGGCCATGAGGCTGTGTTGTGGTGGCGCCATGGTCATACCAAGTCCTGGGCCAGGAATGTCGTTGATGGAGTGCGACAGACCGAGGTACTCGTTGCCGGACTCAGGCGAAAGCTCATCCGCGAGCGAGTGGAGGTGGTCTTCCTCGCCCTCGAGGTCGTCTTCTTCTTGGTAGTCACTCAGCGGCTCGCCGTCAGCGCGGGGCTCGTGTGTGCGACGATGTCTAATGAATTAATTAGTATATGATTTTTGGTTGGGCGGTAAACAGGGTACATACTGGGCAAGGTTGTCTGAGCGCGAGAAGGCCTTGTTGCACAACGGGCAAACGTATGGTCGTTCTTGTGTGTGGGTGCGTACGTGTCTAAGCGCCAGGGTCAGCGTCTATGCAAAACAACAAACAAAGTGGAGGCCCGAGTGATCGTGTGGTACAAAAATAGCAAGATGGGGAAATTGCGAGCGCTTACCTCTTGAGGTGTTCTAATCTCTTGAAGAGACGACCACAGGTGGGGATCGGGCAGGAGTGCGACTTCTGGGGGTACGGGCCGATTTCCATCATGGTGGCACTGCGGGCGCGTCGGAAAACTGGTCCTCCTGCACCAGCGGTACGAGCGACCGCGCTGTGCTGGAGAGGGCTCTCAAAGAGCTCGCCGTTGACCAGGGTGTTGAGATCGTCGTGATGCAGCGAAGCGGACTGCGGCTCGGGGCTCTCCTCAACAGTGTTGAGTGGGGTACCCTGGCGGGACATGTCCATGTGAGGCTTCTGCTCAGGCATCTGGGCGTAGCTCGCACCGTTGGTGCTGTTGGGCGAGTTGTGGTTTGACTCATCAACCTCAGCAAGGGGAACGACTGAGCTGGACATTGATCGCCTCAGGTCGCTTGGGCGGTGAACCTGGTGAGCACCTGCACCGGAAGCGGTGACAGCAGCGGCGATACCAGCGGAAAGGGACGAACGCCTCCTACGTTGCTTGTAGGTAGGTGAGCCTTCAATCACGGAGTAGACATTGCCAGGAGCAAATGGCCGGGAAACGCCGGGGTAGCCAGAGCCCATCAAGTTTGATGGTGGCATGTTCATGAGAGGGTTGAATGTGTTGGGAACTGGAAGGTCTGGGATAGCGCTGTAGAGACCAGTGTCCTCGTTCGCAATGTAAGCAGGCTCAGCACCGAGACCAATCTGGTGTTGAGGTGGGGTCAATGGCTCGAAAGACATGCCGCGGGTGCTGTAGTCCTCGTAGTGAGAAGAGACGAAGGACGGCGCAGGAGAGTACTCCATGTATGCGGGCATGGAGCTGTGGCGCTGGTGAACTTGGGACAAAGGAATGCCGTTGCGGTCGTACTGGAAAGACTGGCTCATCTCGCGCTGCTCCCGGCTCTTGACAACGGGGTTCTGCATGGAAGGTGGCATGGACATTTGCTGGTGGTACTGGGCCATGGGGTCCTCGTGGTGCATTGGTTGCTGCATTGGCTGCTGCATCTGAGGCATGGATTGCTGTACGGGGACCATGGTTGGTGGGGGCATGGAGTCCATTCTTTGCATGTCGGGCGATGTGCTCTGGTACGATGGCTGGACGTTGTTGTTGAAGGACGATGAGTTGGTTTGTTGCGCCTTGGTGAGCTGCTCAAAGAGCGACTGGGATGAATCAAACTCGAAGGAAAGAGCGGGTTCGCTGACGGCCATGGTGGTCGCTTCTTGGCCCATCTTCTCGCGCTTGAGATCACGCTCAAGGGCATCAAGGAAGAGCCTGTCGTGGGGTACGCTGTACCAGTAGAAAACCTTCTGCTTCTTCTGTGTTCGGATGCAGTTGTTCTTGTACAGGAAGTCAAGGAAAGCGCTCTTGGGCTCTTCCAGGGAAGCATCTGTGCCCGATTTCAGGTTGCGCAGATCTGAGAATATGCCCTCTTCGAACTTCTTCGAGTTCTTGACTGGGCGGCCAAAGGCCTGGAATCTGAATGACAGGCATCGCACGATGTCTGTGCCTGAGATGTGGAAAAGGTTGTTCCTGCGGATTGTGAGATTTTGCATGAATTAATGAAGAACACGGCGCTTACCATAGAACACATGAGACGTATTCGCCTGTGGGTAGCAAGAAGCGGCGGATGTACTGGTCGGGTTGCCAGTCAACGGGCGCTGATATGAGGAAGTACTTGACTGCAGGCGCGTTAGTATGCGGGACGGCGGTCAATGCGCGGGCACGTACGGTTGTCGACCTGCTGCAGGGCAACGACACTGTCCGGCGGGAGGCTTTGCTGGGCGTCCTGGTCTAATAGAAAAGTCTCTGGCGCGACAGAGCGTGCCTGGGGTGGCGGCATCTGCTGGTGGTGGGCGGATGGATACATGGTGCGCTGCAACACGTTCCTCTGTATAGGTGTTTGAAGTGGGAACGTCAGACGCGGTGGCCCTTCTTGGGGTTGGATGGAACACGAGGGAGGGCTCGACGAGGACCTGCCAGGATCGAAAACGAAAGAGTGTCAGGCTATGTTTAAAAGGATAGATAATAAAACGCGACGGTGGTGCGGATAATAAAAACGTGAGGAACCTGCCTCAGATAGCAGTCTCAAGAATTCACCAAGAAGGTACAGCTCTGGGAGGGGGATACGAAACGCAAATCTGAGGGGGCAGCGGCAGCTTTAGGTGTCGGAGGGCGTGTGAAACAGGAGGCTAGTGGTCTCACATTGATCTATTTCCGCACACCAGTCAGCGGCCTGGCCAGTGCAGGTAGCGCGGCCAATTGGGGCGCCGAGGCGAGCGCAGCGGCCAGTTGGCCGGCAGGGGTGCGGGCGACTCGTGCTGCGGCCGTGCATGCCGTGGTGAGCGCAGCGCGAAAGGTTGGCTAATGTGCTGGCCTGGTCGCCCATGCTCTCGACTACTGAGCGGCTTTTTCTGCTCTGGGATCCCCCAAGCACACATGGCACCTCATCTCCCCGGGCGCATGTTGCTGGGACGCGCGCCCGGGGCAGGTGCGTGCCTGGGCGGCCGGGCTGCCCTTTCCTTCGCCTTGTTCGCTTTCGCTCGCGCCTTCCTCACGCTTCCTGTGCCTGCTTCCCTGCTGCTGCTCGCCGCCCGCGCCTGCCCTGCGCGCCCTCGGCGCAGAGGCCACATCCGGCCTAGCCCCGCCAGCCGCAGACACTCGAAAACCTTAACCCTCGCTTGCAGCCCACCACGAGGCCCTCGCGACACAGACGTCCAGTTTGCCCATCTAGAGTATCGATCATCGCGGTCCGATGCCTGCCGCGCTGCTTCATGCCATGGAAAACACGCTGCTTGCGTCAGTTTAGCTTCGAGGCCTGGCAGGGAACCCGAGCCCACCTCCAGCGGCCATCGTCATGTGCCCAAGTGCCACCACCACCGCTGCCGGCCCTGCAGAGGCGCAACTCTAACCACCACCTAGAAGCCCGCCGGCCGCCGTCGTCCCATGGTCGCCAGAACGACATGTCGGATTCTGGACAACCATCGTCCGGCGCACCTTCGACATTCCTTTTTGCCGCATCCGTCCGCTGCCAAGACACGCTGCACTGCCAGTGTGCTACCAGCCATTCCCTGATGCGGATGTGAACCATGTTTGCCTACTTCCGAGTACTGCTTCGATGGCCGGCAATCGTGTCGCGCAGAGGATCGATCACCCAGGCCGCGCTACCAATGCAGGAACATCACTCTGCAGCTTCGTGCAAATTCGGCCAGTGCGTCACGGGTACATGTCGTCAGTGACCACCACCCAGCCTCGTCGCTGAAGTCATCACTCGTGGCTGGTCCATCGTCCAAGTGTGGTGCGTCTAGATGCAGGAACCAGCAGAAGTAGCACGCTGGGCATGGTTTGATCTTCATCTGAAACGCGCTTTTTAGCCAGCCTGCGGGAGCGGCCATCGCCTCTTGCAAATCTCCCAGCTCATCATGAAGCAGCATCTGATCCAATCTGTCGCCATCTGCTTGTCACCTCCTCATGTCTGCGGTTGTCATCCACACACTACGAGCGCGTCCTCGGCCACGACTGAAGCCTCTCTGGCCGGCGTGACGCTTCGCTCGCAAGCCAGTGAGATAGCGGCCCTCGTTTCAGAACTTACTTTTGGCTAGCCGTTATCCACCGGCCACCGCCGCTCATTGGTCGGGGAACGAATCAAAACCTTCGGCGTCATTCCCTCTCGCGTACAAGCGCTGCTGCAATAGGGCAGCATTACCTAGACATTCATGCGTTATGAAGACCTCATGTCACAGACACCGCGTACGCTCCAAGCTCTTGCTTTGCAATTCATGAGGTGGGGATCTCTGTTAGTGGAGCTGCGCACGCCTGAGCACATGAATGCTGGACTCATAGCACCCCACCATATGCACTCAACGAATCGCATCTCCACACTATTCAACGTTTCTTGACCGATTGCGGACTGTGCGATACTTTCGGTCTACTCATATCCGACACTCGCTCTTGAGCCCACATCGCGGGCGAACCCATATCTGAATCCACGACGCAAACATCGGCGCCGTTTCTGCGGGACTTGTGCGTGACCGTCGACCTGCAGTACCGTTGCCGAAAACAAATGTTCGCGGGGGTGCAGGTGTACTAGTGATGATACGCCTGGCGGAGTAAACAACATTTCGGGTTGGTGTGCAAAGGTACCTGCGTTAGCGGAGCCTGGAGTCGCGCTCCTGAAACTCGTGGCCCTCCGTCCAACTGCCGCAAGCGGACACGAGATGCCGGTCAAAAGTGGAATGGCTTCGCTTCAACGTCGCGTGTGATTAGGAACTGCGTGCGAAATCTGCGCTTGCCCTTATCATGCAGTGATATAGGAGCATTAGGTTAGGAGCGTGGAGTGCGAACCACCACATCAAATATTGAATAACCGTTAGTGTTATTGGTAAGTCATGGCTTGCAGCGACAAACAGAACTTGTCCAGCAGAAAAGGGATAGCGATGCGCATTCGTCGATAAGATGTCTTGAGTAATCGTGCTTTGGCGACTTGGTTCAGGAACAGACGGCAATGGACGAGTCTGGCAAGTTTAGCCGTTGCGATCGCATCGAATAACCGATGAACCCCCTTTTGCTGTGCAGCATCAAATACCCACGCATAATTCCTACCTCGAAAACTTAAATTGATCCAGTGTTCAAGCAGACCTCCCGTGCCACTGTCGCAAGCTTGAGGTTGCTCACTTCTGGCAGGAATGACGAGTCAAGTCAGTGCTCCTCGAAGCACAAGGCAGCGTTGGCAGAACAGCCGAAGCAGGGTCGTTTCCGTGTTTAGGGCGTTGATCTGCCATAACCGTGTATCAGATACTCGGAGGCTGGGTATCAGACTGTCGGTAGTTTCAGGTCCATTTGTCACTTGCAGAAGGGTCCACGAGGACGACGTTGCCAGCGCGTGGCGGGGTGATCAAACTACCCGTGAGTAGTTCTCGCAGGCTCGAGCCTGAGCTGATCTGAAGATCAGTAAATGCTTGGAGATCTCAACGCTAGACAGACACGGAAAGTGTACCTTGATTGTGTAACCCGAAGATTTCCCGCACGCTGTGTAGAGCTGGATTCTGCCTTTGCATTACGCTCTTCTGGAACGCTTCTACGTGCTTGACTACTGAGCCCCACTCCGGTCATCGTCATTGCGCAATAGTGTGAGCTGAGTTCATGGCGTGGAGGCAGGACGATTAGAGTTTCTCAGTGGATAATGTGGGCTACTAACGAAGCGAAGCCACTGGCTGTCCTAGTGTCCTGATGCACGACGCATGACACATGGCAGACCCAAAGTCAATCCCGGAGACAAGCTACTGCAGCCATTGAGAAGGGCGGCCCGTAGCATCGAGAGAAGTGGTGTGCGTTTTTATCCAGGATTGCCGGGCCTCACAAGTGCTCGAAAATCGAGATGCCTGTCAAACTGAGCTTAGGGGCGCTGGCTCTAGGAAGATTCCTGTATCATATGCAGACTATAGATGTAGCCAAGAGGTCGTGACCCCGGAGATTAGCAGAGGGTCTACAACCCCGCTGGAATCGATAGTCGTTGCTTCCATTTACGGACTATGCAACTTCGCAGCAACGAATCCTCAACCGCTCACGTGGTGGTGCCTGAGTCAATGGCTCACTCCTTTGCTCGGTAAGACCCGGGCGATCAGTAGATCCCGTTCTTGCGACAACTGCGGCTATCGCGACATCTAGACTGAACA
>Ga0265780_10003288_pt1 | contig 21333 bp, 15 predicted proteins | sample P1T30metagenome_FD_192432 | JGI IMG/M metagenome (GOLD analysis project Ga0265780, IMG submission 192432) | Plant litter microbial communities from East Loma Ridge, Irvine, California - P1 T30 | ecosystem: Environmental > Terrestrial > Plant litter > Unclassified | place: USA: California...
AACGGCGTAGACCTCACGCCCATTTACCGCGGCCCCGTGCCCGACGATGCTGCTGTTATCGACCGGGTGGAGTTTGTGAAGGGGCCATCGCTGTTTATGAACAACATCGGCGACCCGGCCGGCAGCTTCAACGTAGTGACCAAGCAGCCCACCGGCACCCCGCACTACGCCGCCACGGCCATGCTGGGCAGTTATAACCTGTATCGCCTCGCGGCTGACCTCGACGGTAAGCTCGTAAAATCGGGCAAGCTGCTCTACCGCCTCAACGCGATGGCCATGCGCAGCAATTCCTTCGTGCAGGGCGATTTCAACAAGCGCCTGCTGGTGTCGCCGGTGCTGAAATACCAGCTCAGCGACCGTACTGCCCTCACGGCCGAGTACAACTTTCAGGCGTTCAGCTACGGCCTCTACAGCCCCATCGTGATGACGCCCAACGGCTACGGCTCGCTGCCGCGCGACTTTACCATCAGCGAGGCCAGCTTGCCGCCTATTCGGGTGCGCGACCACTCGGGCATGTTTACGGTAGCGCACCAGTTCGATGCCAACTGGCAACTGACCACGCGGGGCGCTTTCCTCGTGGACAATGCCGAGGGCACTTACCTCTGGGTGACGAGCGTGAATAAAGCCAATCCTAACGTGCTGTTGCGCAACCCCAAATACGACCTCAACCGCACGCAGGTAGTATCGGAGCAGGCTTTCGTGAATGGCCGCTTCCGCACCGGCCCGCTCACGCACCAGCTGCTGGCCGGGGTCGATGCCAACCAGAAGAAGTTCTTGGCCGCCAGCTACGTAGAGTACAACACCGTGCCCACTACCACCGGTGGCACCCAGCTCGTGTACTACCCACTCGACGTGAGCAACCCCGTGTACGGGGCCGAAATACCCGGCTACCGCACGCCCAACGGGCTGGCCTCGCGCAACACCGAACAGACCATCAACTACTATTCCTTCTACGCCCTGGATGAGGTGGCGCTGTTCGGTAACAAGCTGCGCATTACGCCGGGCCTGCGCTACACGGCGGTGAAAACCAATAATTTAGTGTCGGGCGTGACCAGCAGCTCGGCCGACAATGTGGCGACGCCCCGGCTGGGCATCAGCTACAGCCTCGCGCCCAGCCTGTCGGTATACGGGCTCTACGACCGCACGCTGGTGCCGCAGGCCGGCGCCACGAGCAGCGGCGCGGCCCTCAGCCCGGTGAAGGGTGCCAACCGCGAAATTGGGGTGAAGAAAAACTGGCTTGGCGGGCGCTGGACCTCGGCCGTGGCGCTTTACTACATCACGCGCTCTGGCATCCTGGCCACCGACCCCAATAACAGCCTCTACCGCATTCAGGTGGGCGAAAACCACGCCCAGGGCGTCGATGTTGATATTATTGGGCAGGTGGTGCGCGGCCTCAACGTGGTGGTGAACTACGCTTACAACGACTCCAAAATCGACAGCGACGTGAACCCGGCGCTGGTGGGCGCCCGCACACCGCTCTACGTCAAGCACGTGCAAAATACCTGGCTAAACTACGAGCTGCCGGCCCGCGTGGTGCGCGGCCTTAGCTTCTCGCTGGGCTACCAGTACCAGGCCGGCCGGGGCGAGCGCTACGCCGTGGCCAACCTGCACGATACGCCTGATTATTTCCGCCTCGACGGTGGCCTGGGCTGGCAGTCGCCGCATGTTAAAGTGAATTTACTCGTCAATAACCTGCTCGACCACAACCTCATCGCCACGCCCTGGAACCGCAACGGGCTGTACTACTGGGTATCTCAGCCCGGCCGCAACGGGCGGCTGTCGGTGAGCTACACGCTGTAATCTGCCGCTTGAATTTGATAAGCTGTGGCGTAGCGGGATGGCCCATTGGTGGAAACTTCCCTCAACCAACCAAAGCCCCAGCGGAGCGACCCTCTCTGCCGAAGGGGTCGCCCCCTGGGGCTTTGGTTGGTTAGTTCTTCTTAGAGCGATTCCCAGATTAGTATACAGTCGTTGAGCAGTGTAGAGACGCACTATTTTGCGTCTTGCGTCAGCGAAAGTTGCTCAGCAACGCAAGACGCAAAATAGTGCGTCTCTACACGCTATGTACACCAACCCGAGAACTGCTCTAAATCGCTACCGACGTGCCGCCCTGCCGGGGCTGGTCCGCAGCTTGGGTTAAGTAGCTACTTATAAGCTAAAAAGCCCGCTACTCACGCACCACGCGCCGGGTGGCCGTGCCCTGGGCGGTGGTTACGGTCAGCAGCAGCACGCCCCGAAAGCTGCCAAACGCCGCTGCCTCAAGCGTGAGTACGCCGCCCGCGCTGCTGCCAAAATTGCGGCTAAACACCTGCCGCCCCAGCAAATCGGTAGCGGCCACGGTGAGCAGGCCGCTGCCGGCGGGCACCGTCAGGCGCACGGCTTCGCCGGCAGCTGAGGGGTTGGGGGCAGCACTGAGCACGGCGTTGGTGGCCGCGTCGCGCCCGGCCAGCGGTACAAAGCGGCGATAAATATCGCGATATTCTACGCTGGTAATGACTTCTTGGCCAGCTACTTCATTGGTAGTGATGGTGAGCACCGGCACGTGAATGGTTTTGGCCAGCCACTTGTACTCGCGGCGCGTGGGCAGCGTGATGCCCTGGCCCGCCGCCCCACCAATAGCAATGCTGTCGTGGTCGATGAGCTTGGTGACCAGGCGCACCGTTTGGAATGTGCCGAAGGGCGTGGTGAGCGTGCCCCAGGCATCGGGCTGGTTGGTGCGCTGCCGCTTCTGGCTAAAAAAGGCCGTGGCTGCCAGCGCCGCCGGCGTGCTCACGAGCGAGTTGCTGACGTGTACCGCGCTGGTGTAAGTAACTGGAAACTTGTAAATAATGTCTTGCGTCGCCTGCGTGCTGTACGTGACGGGCAGGGCAGTGCCAGCGTAGGTACCCCCAAAGCCCACCGAGCGGAAGTCAGCAGCTGAGGCGTTGAAAAACTCCAGCGGGTCGCTGATGGGCAGCCCAGCATTGGCCGGAATCGGGAGCTGCTGCGGGGCCACCAGCGTAGCCCTGGTGGCTGGGCTGAGAAAAGGGTTATTAAACGTAAACTGAAGCGCAAATCCAGCGGCGGTGCTCACGTTGGCGTAGCGCTCGACGCGCTGCGAGGTAGCCACCAGGCCGGCGTAGTTCCAGGTTTTGTTAGCGCCGTTGAGGGTGAGGGCGGGCGCGCCGGCTGGCAGTACCACGGCTGCCTGGCTCAGGCGTAGCGAGTCGCCGATAACCGGCATATCCGACAGGTTGATGCTGGGCGACGTTTGGGCCTGCGCGGCTGTGGCGGCCAGGGTTAGACTCAAGCCAAAAAGTAAAGATTTAGTCATCAAGCGTAAGATTGGGCAGGAATTACAAAAAGAAAGGCGCAACTCAACGAGTTGCGCCTCTAAAAGTAAGAATGCCAATTGGATTGGCAGTGAGTTTAGCCTAAATGCCGGTCATTTCGGGCACGGCTTCGTCGCCGCCCGGCACTACCAGCCGGCCCGCCGTAGCCGCCCGAATCTGGGCCACACTCACGCCGGGGGCGCGCTCGCGCAGCACAAAGCCATCGGGTGTGATGTCGAGCACAGCTAGCTCGGTTACGATTTTTTTCACGCAGCGCAGGCCCGTGATGGGCAGCGTGCAGTCGGCCAGCAGCTTGCTGCTGCCGTCGCGGGCCACGTGCTGCATGGCCACGATGATGTTTTTGGCGGAGGCCACGAGGTCCATGGCGCCGCCCATGCCCTTTACCATTTTGCCCGGAATCTTCCAGTTGGCAATATCACCGCGCTCGCTTACTTCCATCGCCCCCAAAATGGTGAGGTCCACATGCTCGCCCCGAATCATGCCAAACGAGTCGGCCGACGAGAACAGGCTGGAGCCGGGCAAGGTCGTTACGGTCTGCTTGCCCGCGTTGATGAGGTCGGGGTCAACCTGGTCTTCGGTCGGGAATGGCCCCATGCCGAGCAGGCCGTTTTCGCTCTGCAACTCAACGTTGATGCCTTGCGGTATGTAGTTGGCTACCAGCGTCGGAATGCCGATGCCGAGGTTAACGTAGGAGCCGTCTTGCACTTCCTGCGCAATGCGCCGGGCGATGCCGTGTTTGTCGAGGGGCATAAAAAGGGGGTGGGAAGTGTACCGTAAGCTTTAGCTTGCGCGCGTCTGGGCCGCATTGCCGAACCCAAACGCGCGCAAGCTAAAGCTTACGGTACAGTGAGAATTACTTGCGCTTAGCCAGTGCGCCGTACACCAGCTTGCGGAAACGGGGCACCAAATCGGGCGTATTCGAGTGCGGGTACTTCTGGGTGTACAGTAGTACGACCAGCTTTTCGGTGGGGTCAACCCAATAATCGGTGCCAAAAATGCCGCCCCACTCGTAGCTGCCAGCCGTTTGGCCGGTTTGGGCGGCCGCGGCGGGTGTCACGATGCTGAAGCCCAGGCCAAACTTGTTGAGGCCCTGGTTCACGTCGCCCATTTGGTTTTGGGTGATGAGCTGCACGGTTTCAGGCTTCAGCAGGCGGTGGCCGTTGTAGGTGCCGCCATTCAGCATCATTTGTAGGAAAGCGGCGTAGTCGTCGATGGTCGAGGACAGCCCCGCGCCGCCCGAAAAGTACGTGCCGGGCTGGTTGGGGTAGTCGGGGCGCAGGCCCAGCATCCCGGTTTTGGGCATGGCCACCGTGCGGCCCTGGTACTCGGTGTAAAGCGGCACGAGGCGCGAATGTTTGGCGGCGGGCAGGTAGAAATAAGTGTCGCGCATGCCCAGCGGCTCAAACAGCCGGGTGCGCAGGTATTGGTCGAGCGGCTGCTTGCTCAGCACCTCAATCAGCCGGCCCAACACGTCGATGCTCACGCCGTAGGTGAAGCGCTCGCCCGGTTGGTGCATGAGCGGCAGCGTGCCCAACCGGTCGATGGCCGGGGCCAGCGTGCCGCCTGGCGAGCCAATGCCGCTCGGAATGTGCGCTTTGGCATAAATAGCCCGCGCTTCCTTCGAGCCAATAACCGGGTAGCCGATGCCCGAGGTGTGCGTGAACAACTGCCGAATCGTAACCTCGCTACGTGCCGGCACGGTAGTGTAGCTTGAGTCGGCGGGGTTGAAAGTCGCCAGTACCTTGGGGTTGCGGAAAGTAGGCAGGTACTTCGAAATAGGGTCGTCGAGCTTGAATTTGCCCTCGTCATAGAGCAGCATCAGCCCAATGCTGGTGATGGCCTTGGTCTGCGAGGCAATGCGCTCGATGGCATCGGGTTTGAGCGGTGTTTTGGCCGCCACGTCGGAGTAGCCAAATGCCTTGCGGTACACGATTTTGCCATCGCGGGCCACCAGCGCGATGATGCCCGGCACGCGGCCGTCGCCGGTTACTTCCTGCAACAACTGGTCGATGCGCTGCAAGCCTTCGGGGCTGATGTCGGCTGTGGCGGGCGCGGCCTCGCGCAGCACGGCGGGCTTGGCCATCTGGGCAAAGGCGCCGGGGCTGCTGAGGAGCAGGAGGGAAAAGAGAAGCTTGGAGCGTAGCATAAGCTTTAGCTTGTGCGTGAGTAAGTTGAAAACTGAAGGGATGTAGAGACGCAATATTTTGCGTCTCGCGTTAGGAGGCGCCACTCAGCAACGTAAGACGCAAAATATTGCGTCTCTACACTCGCTAATCGCAAGCCTACGCATGCACAAGCTAAAGCTTATGCTACACTGCGCACCGTGCGCTGCTCGATGCGCTTCTCGTAGTCCTTGCCCTGAAAAATGCGCTGCACGAAGATGCCCGGCGTGTGAATTTGGTTAGGGTCGAGCTCGCCAGCGGGCACCAGCTCTTCGACCTCGGCTACAGTGATGACGCCGGCCGAGGCCATCATGGGGTTGAAGTTGCGGGCGGTGCCTTTGTAGATGAGGTTGCCGGCAGTGTCGCCGCGCCAGGCCTTTACGAGAGCAAAATCGGCTCTAAGGGCCGTTTCGAGCAGGTACATCTTGCCGTTGAATTCGCGGCTTTCCTTGCCTTCGCCTACCTCGGTGCCGTAGCCGGCCGGCGTGTAGAAGGCCGGAATACCGGCCCCGCCGGCCCGGCAGCGCTCGGCCAGCGTGCCCTGCGGAATCAGTTCTACCTCCAGCTCGCCGGCCAATAATTGGCGCTCAAACTCGGCATTTTCGCCCACGTAGCTCGAAATCATTTTGCGCACCTGCCGCTGCTGGAGCAGCCGCCCGATGCCAAAATCATCGACGCCCGCGTTGTTGGAGATGCAAGTGAGGTCGCGCACGCCGAGGCGCAGCAGTTCAGAAATGGCGTTTTCGGGGATGCCGCAGAGGCCGAAGCCGCCTAGCATCAGGGTCATGCCATCGGCGATGCCGGCCAGGGCGGCCTGGGCATCGGGTACTACTTTGTTTATCATGGGTGGGAAAGGACGCCGGGAGGCAAGTAATTGACGGGCAAAAATTCACCCATTTTTTCGAAACCCCAGTATTCGTCGGTGAATACGGCCAGCGGATTTGCCAGTTGGCCGTTGGGTTCGATTTCCACTTCGGGTTGCATCAGTACCAGCTGCGACACCTGCTGGTCTTGGGGCAAGGGCGCCGCCGGGCTGCGCGCATACCGCGAGGGCGCGGGGCGGTAGTTGGCATCGCGGCCGGCCAGCAGGTAGGTCACTTGCAAGTGGTCCTGAAAACGCAAAAACACGCGCTGGCCATTGGCCGCTACGCGGCGCAGGCTGTTTACGTGCAGGGGCGCAGTATAAAGCAAGGAGAAGCTGGGCGGCACGCTAGCCCAACGCCCCAACGAGTCTTGCTCGGCAGCCGAGTAGGCGCGGCGCTGCCGCAGCAAGGCCCGGCGCAGGCTATCGACGCGGGGAAAGCGCGGATTGGGCACGATGCGCAGCCGCCGGGCCACGAAGCCCTGCGCCGTGTGCTGGCTGTCGCGCAGGCTGCGGAAAAAATGCGCGGACGAGCCCAAATAGGCCTTCACCCGGTTAGCGTCCCACTGGCGGCGCTGGCGCGCCGAGCGGGGCGTCATTTCTTCAAATATCGGCTGGCCATAGAACGTAACAACCTGCTGCGTGAAATTGCAGGCGAAGCGCAGGCCATAGTACTTCACGCGGTAGCCCAAGGCTTGGTTATCAACCTGTACGTAGTTGCGGGCGACAGCCGTTAGCTCGGTGGTTTTGGGGTCGAAATCAACCAGCACATCGTCGGGATTGTGGATGCGGCACTGCTGCGAAAACGTGCTACGGCCCAAAAACAGCTCCTTGAACCGCTGGTAATCGTTGGCATTATTGGGGCGCGGCCGCACCACCACTTCGCCCAGCTGCGCGCCCGTGGGGGCGAGGGCTAGCGTTAGCTTTTGGGGCGTTTGGCCCACTGTAATAGCCTGCTTGGCCAGCCGGTAGCCCACGTAAGACACCACCACATCGTAGCTGCCTGCCGGTACCCGCTCAAATGTGAAGGTGCCCTGCTCAGTGGTCGTAACGCCCAGAGTAGTATTGGCCAGAAACACGCTGGCAAACGGCAGCGGCTTCTGCGTCAGCGAGTCGCGCACGGTGCCGCTGAGGCTGCTTTGGGCAGCTGCCAGCCCCGGCAGCAGCCACAGCAACAAAAGGGCAAGGCAAAGGCGCACGTTTGGGGAAGCGTTATTTCGGCCGAAAGTAGTGTAGTGCGGGCTTTCCGTTTACGCTACTTCACCGCCGCCGAGGCCCGCTTGGCAGCCACCACGGGCGGCTCATAGTCGAGCGGCAGCAACTCGCCGATGCGCTGAAAGCCCCAGTATTCGCCCCGCCCTATATCAAACGGGTTGACTAGCGTACCATTCGGTTTGATTTCGGTTTCGGACACCAACAACGTCAGGCGCGATACCTGGCGCTTGGCGGGCATGTTTTTTTCGGCTGGCCCAATGGGCGACATGGGCGCAGTGTAGGCTGGGTCGGGTGCTTCGCCAAAGTACACCACTTGTAGCTCGTCGGGAAAGCGCAGGAATACCCGCCCGTCGGCCGCTACGCGGCGCAGGCTGTCAATGGGCCGGGCAGTAGAGTTGAGCTGCGCGATAGGCGGCAGCTCGGACCAGGCGCGTAGCGAATCAACTTCCGCAGGCGTGAAAGGTGTCTTTTTCTTCCGCAATTCGGCCTCGGCGCGGGCGGCGCGTAGCGGCACCACCAGGCGCACCTGCTGCGCCAGAAAGTTGTTTTCCTTCAGCTGGTTATCGTACAAGCTTTTCAGGAAGTGCATCTGCGAGCCATTGTAGGCGGCCAGGCGGTTAGCGGCCCACTGTCGGCGCTGGGCTTCGTCTTTGGGCTTCATTTCCTCAAACACGATTTGGCCTTCATCTCGCACGGCCTCGCTGGTTTCGTTGTACTGAAAATACATGCCGTAGTACTTGATGCGGTAGCCCAGCGCCTTATTCTCCACCTGCACGTAGTTGTCGGTAGTAGCCGTCAGCGTCTTAGTCGTGTCGTTGAATAGTACGTCCACGTCGCCGGGGTTGGTGATGCGGCACTGCTTGGAAAACGCCGTGCGCCCCACAAACAAATCGGTGAATTTGTGGTAGTTGGCCTCTTGGTTGGCATCGGCTTTTACCACTACCTCGCCCAATTGTGGCCCCGACGAAGCGAGCTGCAGCGTTACGGCGGGCGCCGTGGCCCCGGCCGCTACCGTAATCGTCTGCTTGCTCAAGCGATAGCCCACGTAGGAACCTACGATGTCATAATTTCCCTTCGGCACCCGGTCTAGTACAAACTGGCCATTCTCATTGGTAGTAGCGCCCAGCGTGGTGTTGGCCAAAAACACGCTTGAAAACGGTAGCGGCTCGTGCGTTACCGAGTCTTGCACCACGCCCGTGATGCGGCCCGCCTGCGCCTGTGCGGCGAGGCTAAAACCCAGCCAGATAGTTGCCAGAAGGAATAATCGCAAAATTCTCATAAACAATAAGTTGTTTTTCATCATGCTGAGCGCAGCGGAGCGAAGTCGAAGCATCTCGCTCGGTGAACAAACTCCAAACGTTCACAATGAAACGAGCGAGATGCTTCGACTTCGCTCCGCTGCGCTCAGCATGACAGACAGTTGGTAGCTGTGGGTGGCTACGCAAACACTACGCCAACGCCGCTCGCGTGGCCTGCGCATCTAACGCCAATTGGGCCGTTAGCGCGTCCAGGCCGTCGTATTTTTCTTCGCCCCGCAGCCAGGCCACAAATTCCAGCGTCAGCAGTTGGTCGTATAAATCGCCGCTAAAATCCAGCAGATTTACTTCTATCGTCTGCGCCAAGCCGGCCCCGATAGTGGGCCGCACGCCGATGCTGAGCATAGCCGGGTGCCGGGTGCCCGCCGCCGTAGTAGCCCACACCGCGTAGATGCCCTGCGCGGGTACCAGTTTCAGCGGCTCGGTAGCTTGAAGATTTGCAGTAGGGTAGCCGATGGTGCGACCCAGCTTTTGGCCGTGTACTACTACTCCGGTCAGTGGGTACTCGTAGCCGAGGTAGCGAGTGGCGGTGGCCACGTCGCCCCCGCGCAGCGCCCGCCGAATGCGGGTGCTGCTCACGCCGATAGCGTCCACATCCTGGCGCGGAATTTCTTCTACTGTGAAGCCGTAGCGCTTGGCGTGCTGACTCAAGTACTCAAACCCGCCTTCCCGATTTTTGCCGAAGCGGTGGTCGTAGCCAATCACCAAATGCTTGGTGCCGACGGTTTTCAGTAATAGCTCCTGAATGTACTCTTCCGACGTCCACTGCGCAAACTCGCGGGTGAAGGGCATTACCAGTAAGTAATCAACGCCTGCATCGGCGAGCCGGGCAATACGCTCGTCTAAGGTATTGAGCAGCTGTAGTTCTAGTAGCTCGGAATGCGAGGGTGGCGGCCCGAGTACCAGGCGTGGGTGCGGCCAGTAGGTGATAACCACCGCCGGCCCGCCCACCGCGTCGGCTACCTGCCGCAGCCGCGCCAAGATGCGCTGGTGCCCGAGGTGCACGCCATCGAAGGTGCCGCTCGTGACAACGGCATTGGCCAGGGGCGGAAAGTCGGCGGGGTCGCGAATGATGTGCATAAATCGAAGATTTAGCAGCTTACGCGGACGGCGTGCCTTCGGGATGCAACGGCAGGTCGGGGCCGCTGGCGGCGGGTGGGCCAGCGTGCTGCGCCGCGTAGAAATCGAGGCCCACGCGGGCGGGCCGAATACGCTCGCGCCGCTCGCGGGGCGGCCTTTCGGCTTCACCTGCGGGGCGCGGCGGGCGCTGGGTCTCAAGGGCAGCTATCGTCCAGGCGTCTTGCAGCTTATACGCACCGATGCGCGTGCGCACCAGCCGCGTGAGGTGCGCGCCGCAGCCCAGGGCCACGCCCAAGTCGCGGGCCAGACTGCGGATGTAGGTGCCCTTCGAGCACACTACCCGAAAGTCGATTTCGGGTAGCGCGATGCGCGTCAGCTCGAAAACTTTTATTTCAATGGTTTTAGGCTTGATTTCGGCTTCCTGGCCTTGGCGGGCCAGCTCGTAAGCGCGCTTGCCATCGACCTTCACGGCCGAGAATACGGGCGGTATCTGCTCGATTTTGCCCAAAAACGTGGCCACGGCGGCCTGAATTTCGGCTTCGGTCAGGTGCTCGCAGCTTTGCTCCGAGTCCACGGGTGTTTCGAGGTCGAAGCTCGGCGTGGTCTGGCCCAGGCGGAAAGTGCCTTCGTACTCTTTCTCCTGCGCCTGAATTTGGTCTATCTCCTTGGTTTTCTTGCCGGTGCACAGAATAAGCAGGCCGGTAGCAAGCGGGTCGAGGGTGCCGGCGTGGCCGATTTTGGGCGGGCGCAACGTGTTTTTCACCTTGCGCACCACGTCGAACGAGGTCCAGGTGAGCGGCTTATCCAGCAGCAGTACTACGCCTTCTGCTAGGTTCTTAGCGGTTAGCGGAGGCCTTCCAATTGGCGCGGGGCTGTTAGCTTCTTGCATATTTTTTCACCAAAAAGCTAGTAGCAAACAGCTGCAAGCTACCAGCTTAGAATATTATACCAACTGCAAATTTACGCCCAGGCCCAGCAACAGCAGTAATAGCCCGCCCACGATGATGCGGTAGATGCCGAAGGCCCGAAACCCGTATTTGGCCACGAAACCCACAAACAATCGGATGGCCAGCAGCGCCACTATAAAGGCCACTACGTTGCCGAGTATTAGCAGCTTCACTTCATCACCCGAAAAAAGCTGGCTGATTTCAATGCCCTGTGCGTGAAGCTCTTTGTAGTAGTCGTATAGGTCTTTGGCCGCTGCCGCTGCCATGGTAGGCATTGCCAAAAAGAAGGCAAATTCGGCGGCGGCCTTGCGCGTTAGCTTCTGGCTGAGGCCACCGATAATGGTGGCCGCCGAGCGGCTCACGCCTGGCACCACGGCCAGGCACTGAAACAAACCGATGATAAAAGCTTCTTTGAAGCTGGGCGTGGTGACCGGGTGGCCGCCCGCCTTAGGGTCTTCCTGCGGAAACCACTTATCGATGAAAACCAGCACGATGCCACCTAATAAGAGCATCACGGCCACAATCGTTACCGATTCGAGCAGCGCATCAATGTGCTTTTTTAGCAGCAAACCGACTACGATGATGGGTAAAAATGCCACCAGTAGCTTGAGGTAAAAGTCAATGCTTTGGAAAAAGCGCTTCCAGTACACCACCAATACCGACAGGATGGCCCCAAGCTGAATAACTACCAAAAAGAGCTTGGCAAAGGGCGTCATGGCGACGCCCAGCAGCTGGGATGCAATAATCATGTGGCCGGTGCTAGACACGGGGAGAAACTCGGTGAGCCCTTCCACGATGGCCAGCAGCAGCGCCTGCCAGTAAGTCATCTTAAATTGTTGGTTGTGAAAGAGTAGTGCAGTATAGCGTAAGCTTTAGCTTGCGTTGCGTAAGCTCGGCCTACGCAACGCAAGCTAAAGCTTACGCTACACTGCACGTTTACAGCCGCTTGTAAGCGGGCTTGGCCGGGGCGGGGGCAGGTACTACCGGCGCCGCTACTACCGGAGCGGCCACGGGCGCGGCTACGCCGGGGTTTTTGGGTGCTACTGGCACTACCTCGCCCGGATTGCTACGTACCATGATGGCAAAAAACTCAATCACGAAGCCCACAAAGAGCAAAATCGGCCCCAGCGTGAGGCCCAAAAAGCCCTCGCCGTAGTCGGCTCCATCGAGCATCATGGTGATAAAGCCCACGGCCAGCACAGCCAGGCCCAGCCACATCAGGCGAAAGTTGCGGGGCCCAAATGCAAAGCGCGGAGCCGGAGTAACAGGTTGCATATGATTCAGTTATCAGTTATCAATGAGCAGTTATCAGTGAGCAATTCTTATACAGCTTTCTGACGAACTGATAATTGCTCATTGATAATTGACTTAATACAGTTCATCGAGCGAGACGCCAATGTATTTATTTACAGCGCGGTATGAGCTGAGGAAACCGATAACGGTACCCAGGCCCACCACGGCCACCAGCAGCAGCGCTGTGAGGCGGTCGTCGCGCAGCAGCTTGAGCTGCTCCACTTCGAGGTAAGCGTATTGCAGCAGCGCTACCAGCACTAAGGCCGCCAGTCCGCCGCTGGCAAAGCCCTGCCAGGTAGCCCGCCGCAGAAACGGCTGCTGAATAAAGAACCGCGTGGCGCCTACCAGTTGCATCGAGCGAATCAAAAATCGTTGCGAGAACAAGGCTAGCTTGATGGTATTATTTATCAGGATAACGACGACCACCACGAGCACGGCCGCGAAACTCAGCAGCAGTAGGCTCACTTTGGTGAGGTTCTGGTTGATGCTGTCGAACAGGCTTTTGGGGTATTGCACCTCGAATACGCCGCGCTGGCTGCTCAGGCTGCGGCTCAGCTGCCGCAGGTGCATGGTGTCGGTGTACTCCGGCTTGATGCGGACGGCGTAGGCGTCGCGTAAGGGGTTGTCGTCCAGAAATGTGCGGAAGTCTTCGCCGGTATTTTCCAGGAGCTGGCGGGCGCCTTCTTCCTTGCTCACAAACCGCAAGCCGTTCTTTTCAGCCACGTAGGGCTGTTGCTCTAGGTCTTGCTGGAGGCGTAGCAGCTCGGTTTCGGGCAGGTCGCGGTCGAGGTACACCTGCACTTCCAGGTTTTCGCGCACCCGCTCGCTCAGCTTGTGCGCGTGCAGCAGCAGCAGCCCAAATAGCCCAATAACTACCAGTGCCAGCGTGATGCTGAACACGACGAGCGGAGTAGGGTAGGAGCCAAGTTTCTTTTTGCGGCGGGGCGGCATATGCGCAAAGATAGACCGCAGATTCAAACGGATTTTTAGGATTTAACGGATACGCCTGCTGCGCAGGCTGGCTACTTGGTCATTAACTAGTTTATAATAAGTATTATATGCTTCTGATTGACTACTTTGTTATCGGCTAATACAGTAAGAGCCGGCGTAGCCGCGCCTACGTTCGAGTAGTCAGCCCGCGTAGCGGGCGTATCCGTTAAATCCTAAAAATCCGTTTGAATCTGCGGTCTTATAGGTTGGTTTTGGGGTCTTCCTCCACGGTCAGTACCTCGCGGGCGCGCTGCTGGTTGCGCTCGCGCTTGGTGGGCTTTTCGCGGCCAAATAGCTCGCGGAGCGAATTGAATTCCTCGGTGTGCAGCAGTGAGATGCCCGCCCGCGCCTGGTTCTGGTTCAGGTTGTTGACGAGGTCGGCGGTGCGGGGCGTGGTTTCGTAGCGCAGCTTGGCGCGGAATTTTCCGTCGGGCCGCAGGAAGTATTCGAGGTTGAAATCCCCCAAAAGTGACGTTTGGTTGGTCGTTGTGATGCCACCCGTGGTGGTTGAGGTTGAGGTATTGCTGATGCCGCCCTCGCGGGTGAGGCGCAGGCGGCCATTGAGGAAGGAGTAGCTCAGGCGCACTTGCAGCGCTTGGAGCTGGTCGGCGGTCAGGCCGTTGATGTTAAAATCAATCTCCAGGTTTTGGTCAATCTGCGAAGTCAGTGCCCCGAGCTGCGAAGAAATAATTTGGCCCAGGCTGTTCTGCACCAGGCTATTTTGGGTGCCGCCCGCCTGGCCAGTGAGAGAAATACCCGCAAAGCCACTGACATTTTGAGGTGACAGTGTTCTGAAAACCAAGAGGCTAAATACCTGGCGGTTTAGCTCCTGCTCGTCGTTGCGCAGCAGCGCTATGAAGGAAGCCAAATCGTTTTGCAGCGAGCTGGGCGCATCGTCAAATTCCAGCGCCAGCTTAATAATTGGCTGCAATAGCGCCCCGGTCAGGTTCATAACCGCCGTCACGGGCACTACCGCGCCCCCCGAGCCAGTGCTGGCCCCGCCCGACGATTGCAGGATGGGCGCTAGCGAAGTGCGCTGGGTGTAAGTGGCCGTCACGTTCATCTGCCCGTCGAGCGGGTCGCCGTTCCAGCTGATGACGCCGCCGGGGCGCACCACAAACTCTTTATTAACAAGGCCTTGGAGCGTGAAATTGTACGCGCCGCGCACGATTTCCACTTGCCCATACATATTAAAATCGCCCCGCGTGTCGATGTTCAGGCGCAGCTGCCCGGTGGCCGCCCCCCGAATAACGTCGCCGGTCGCTTCGTCCAATAGTATTTCCAGGTAGGCGTCGGGCGTTACCGTCAGGTTCATATTGAGCTGAATACCTGATAAATCCACCTTGTTTTGCGCGGCCAAAGCGGCGGCCGTTACGGCCTGCCGCCGCTTCACCGAATCGGGCAGGTTGCGATTGACAAACTTGATGTAGCTGGCTTGCTCGGCCTTGGCGGCGTTGTCGAGGGGTAGCGCCAGGCGCGTGCCAGCCTCCGAAGAGGCGCGGACATCTACCACCAGGTCGTCGACGGGGCCGCGCACGTTGGCGGTGCCAGTGGCGTAGGCAGCCCCAAAATACATGTCATTGTCTTTGCGCGTCGTGTTGAGGACCTGAAACTTACGGAAATTGGCTCGCAGGTTCAGGCTCATGTTTTGAAAGCCTTGGTGGTTTACCGAGCCATCGATAGTGGCTACGTTGCCCTGCGCATCGCGCAGCTTGATGCCCGGAATCAGAATGCTCGTGTTGGTAAACGTGATGCGGTCGGCGAAGGTGTAGGTGGTGCCCAGGTAGCCGAAGGTGAAGCGCCCGTTTTGCACGTCAACCGCCCCGGTTAGGTTGGGTGCGTTGAACATACCGGTTAGCATGAGCTCGCCCTGGCCAGTGCCGCCGAGCTTATCCAAAATGCCCGCCAAAAAGGGCTGCGCCAGCACCACCGGCGCATCATTGAGCTTGCCCGTGAGGTTGAACTGCTGGGTTGTGGACTTGGGGGCCAAATAGCCCGTCACGGTGAGTACGCGCTGCTGCTGGCGGGCTACGTCGAGGTTCAGGCGCAACTGGCTGCTGGGGTTGTCCCAGTCGCCGCGCCCGGCCACCTGCCCGATGGCCACGCCCTCGTACACCAGCGAGTCGATGGCCAGTGTACTATTGATAGCCAGGTTATTATAAATGCCGCTCACCGTGGCCTTCATATTCAGCCGCCCGCCCAGCCGCTGGCCAGTCACGGAGTTGAGCGTGCCGATATCGAAGTTGGCAATGTCAAGCTCCAGGGGCGGCTTTTGGGGGTCGGGCGAAATAAAGCCTTGGGCGCTCAGGCGCTGGTTGCCGTTGCTGAGTACGAAATTCTGAATGTCGAACTGCTTACCAAAATCGCTGATGCGCACCACGTTGTCGGCCGCGATGGTGTATTCCTTATCCAGCAGGTGCAGGCCGCTTTGGCGGAAAACCACCTCCACCTGGCGTGGTAAAAACGACAGCGCGCCGTTGATGTTGGCCCGGTTGGTGGTGCCGCTTTGGGCCAGCGAAGTCGAGAAATTGATGCGCTGCTGGTCCCACACGCCTTCCACCACAAACCGCTCGGTGTTGCCCAGCCCCGGCAGCACCTGGCGGGCCGAAGTCACGCTGGCCTGGGCCAGCACCTCGGGCTTGTAGGGCAGCTTCGAAGTCGAGAAGTCGAACTCCGTGGCCACGGTATGTACCGGCCCGTACCAAATGCTGTCGAACTTGCCGCCCATCTGCAAAATCGACGTTTCGCCCTGCCGGAACGAACCGTCGACGCGGCTGTTGTCGGCCAGCTGTAAATCGGGCATCAGCAAATCCAAAATAGGATTTACATGCTTGAGGTTCAGGTTAAAATCAATCTGATACGTAGGCAGCGCCTGCTGGCGCTTGCGCCGGTAGTAGGCTGCCGTAGCGGCTTCGTTGCTCTCAAAATTGAGGCGGTATTCGTGCCACAGCATCTCGAGGTCGTGGCGCACGGCGGCCGTTTCGAAGCGGCCAGTGGCCGACAGCGCCAGCAGCTCCGAGTGCAGCGCCACGGCGCGCTGGCCCTGGCTGTTGCGGGTGCTGGTTACGTCCAGGGTATCGAGGTCGAGCGTTTGGTCACGCAGCACAAAGCGCGAGTTGCGCAGCCGGGCGTAGCCGAGCAGCGAGTCGAGTTGGGTGCCGCGCAGGTGCACTTGCGCGCTGGTGCGCACCACAAGCGGCTCGCTCAGCAGGCCCAGCGTTTTGAGATTAGCGCGGCCGACAATGGCGTTGATGTCAACTACTTGGTGGCGCGGGTTAAGGTCGATTTCGCCGGTGGCGCTCATCTGCACGGCGGGGTCGTTGGCCGTGATTTTGCCCTTAAAACCCTGCCCGGCAAAATCGCCGTCGAGCGTGAGGTTGTGGTAGCGGTAGCCATTGAGCCAGATGGCGGGCACGGTGGCCACGGCGTGCCCTTTGGCCAGCGGCGGCACAAAGCCGGTACCCGTCACGCGCCCGCTCAGCGTCACGTCCCGGATTACTGATTCATCGCCCAGAAACTTGCCCAGCTGAAAAGCATTACTTCTTACTTCGCCCTCATAAACCGCGTGGTCAAAGTCGCTTTTGGTCTTGAGGTTGAGGTCGGTCACCACCTGGCCCAGCGCCGTATCGAACGACGCATTGGCCACGAAGTCAGTCACGAAGCCCAAAAACTGCCCATTTAGCTTCACCAAGCCCAGGCGCTGCAACAGCGTATTGGCCGAGCGCGGTAGCCATTTGCGTAGGTCGGCGGGGTCAATTTGGGAGGGTTGCAGGCGCAAGTCCATCAGGCTTTCGCGCCAGCGGGGCAGGTTGTCGGCGTGGGCGCGGGTGGCTACTAGGTGCGTGCGCCGGCCGTAGCGCACATCCAGATTTTTAATCTGAAAATCACGCACGTAGCCCTTGGCATCGCCCGAAATCTGGATAGAATCCTTGAGCGAGGCGAGCTGCGGGGCAAACTTGGCAATGTCGTCGGTATAAACCTTAGCCCCACGTAGTTGCGTGATAACGCGCATCGAGTCGTTGAAATCCGAGAAGTTGCCAAAGCGGCGGTACTCGAAGCGCAAATACTTCTGCAACTGGCTGCGGCCCACGCGCAGCTTCAGGTTGTTGAAATCCCAGAAGTGCGTATGAAATTGAATGTCAGCCGTTAGCTCGCGCAAGCGCGTCTGGGAAGGCGTTTCTACCGCCCGCAAGCCCGCCACCCGCGCCCGGAGCGTATCGGTCTTGAAATTCAGCGCCGAAATATCGGCGTACACGCTATCAACCTGCATGTGCGCGTAATCGATGCTGCGGCCGTAAGCCGGGTCGCGGGCACGGTCGGGCCGCTCCAGCTCAAAATGCCCGTTGCGAATGGCAATATCGTGCAGCTGAAAATCGAACGGTTTAGTGTCCTTTTTGGTCGAGTCGGGCGGCCCAGCCAGGCGGCGAATAGCGCTCAAAAACTGGTCGAGCGTGGTCGAGTCGGGTTGCCCGGCCACGTCGCGCAGCGCAAAGCGCGGCTCGTTCAGCGTGAGCGTACCCACGTGCAGGTGGCTGGGGTCAAATACCGAAAACAGCTGAATATCAGCATCGGCCGAGCCGATGCTGAACAGCTCGCCGCCGCGCCGGTCGCGCACCCGCACGCCATTGAGCAGCACGTGCGAAAACGGCCGAATATCAAGGCCCGCAATCTCAACCTTTTGCCCCAGCTTCTCCGTCAGTACGGCCGCCGCCTTCTGCACCAGGCTGGTTTGCACGCTGGGCACCCGCAGGGCCAGCAGCGCGCCGCCTACCAGCAGCAGCACGAGCACCAGCAGGCCCAGCAAGGTTTTGAACAGAATGCGGAGAGCGCGGCGCACAAATAAGGGTGAAAACGGGTTATTAACCGGTAGGCGTGGCTACTAAAACGCAAAGGTGCGGCTTTTAGCGCACAGTGCCTCCGCAAACGCGGCCGCTAGTCCGCAGGTTCGCCCGACCTTTGCGCAGAGTGGGCCTCTATGAAGCTGTCATTGCGAGCGCAGCGAAGCAATCGTACCCGAACAGCTCATTCTGATGCGATTGCTTCGCTGCGCTCGCAATGACAATGCCAGATTACGTTAGTTAATATGTCTCTTACCCTTCTCGCCATCGAATCGAGCTGCGACGATACCGGCGCTGCCGTGTTTCGCAACGGGCAGCTGCTCAGCAATGTAGTGGCCGGCCAAGCTGTGCACGAGCAGTACGGCGGCGTAGTGCCCGAATTAGCTTCGCGGGCGCATCAGCAGCACCTATTGCCCGTGGTGACAGCCGCGCTGCGGCAGGCCGGCATCGAAAAAGCCGACCTCGACGCCGTGGCCGTGACCCAGGGGCCGGGTTTGCTCGGCTCCTTATTAGTAGGAACGCTGTTTGCCAAAGCCCTGGCGCTGGCGCTCGGCAAGCCGCTGCTGGCCGTAAACCACATGCGGGCGCACATTCTGGCGCACTTCATCCGCGAGCCCAAGCCGGCTTTTCCGTTTCTGTGCCTCACCGTGAGCGGCGGCCACACGCAGCTGGTGGTGGTGCGCAACGCCCTGGAAATGGAAATTCTGGGCCAAACCATCGACGATGCGGCGGGCGAAGCCTTCGACAAAACCGCCAAGCTGCTCGGCCTGCCGTACCCCGGCGGCCCGCGCCTCGATAAGCTCGCCCAGAGTGGCAACCCGCGCCGCTTCACCTTCCCCGAAGGGGCTTTGGAAAGCTATAATTTCTCGTTCAGCGGCCTGAAAACCTCGGTGCTGTATTTCCTCAAGAAGGAAACGGCCCAAAATCCGCAGTATATCGAAGAAAACCTGGCCGACCTCTGCGCCAGCATCCAGCACACCATTGTGCAAACGCTGCTCAAGCAGCTGAAGAAAGCTGCCCAGGCCACCGGGCTGCGGCAAGTGGCGCTGGCGGGCGGCGTGGCCGCCAATTCGGGCCTACGCCAAGGCTTGCAGGCGCTGGCCGAAACGGAGGGCTGGGCCGTGTTTATTCCCGACTTTGAGTTTTGCACCGATAATGCAGCGATGGTAGGACAGGCGGCTATTTTTCAGTACGAGGCCGGCGATTTTGCCAGCCAGCTCACCAGTCCCGACCCGCGGTTGAAATTGATGTAGGCTGTGCGGTAAGCTTTAGCTTGCCGTAAAAATTTGCTCATTGCCCTTTGCAATGGCAAGCTAAAGCTTACCACACAACCCCAATACCTTTACGCCCAAATCCGCAGAAACTGCGTAATTAGCCCAATTCTGCGAATTATATGAAAGACAAGACGCCCGCCAATATCAACATTAAAAACCGCCGCGCTGGCCACGAATATACCTTTTTGGCTAAGTACGACGCGGGCATGATGCTGCACGGCACCGAAATAAAAAGCGTGCGTGCCGCCGAGGTCAACCTTCAGGATGGCTACTGCACCTTCGACCACAAGGGTGACTTGTGGGTGCACAGCGTCCGCATTGCGCCCTACACGCCAGGTACTTATAACAACCACGACGCCATGCGCGCCCGCAAGCTGCTGCTCAACAAGCGCGAGCTAAAGCAGCTGGCCGGCAAAATGGACACTGGCCTGACCATCATCCCACTCCGTCTTTTCGTCACCGACCGCGGCTTTGCTAAGCTCGAAATAGCCTTGGCCCAGGGCAAGAAGCTATTCGACAAGCGCGAAGACCTCAAAGCCAAAGACCAGAAGCGCGAAATGGAAAGGTTTCGGTAAGTGGTGAAGGAGCGAATGAGTGATTGAGTGAATTATTGCTCAATTATTTATTTGCTCCTATCATTCACTCCCTCACTCATTCACTCATTCACCCATTGAACCCAGGTATTTGCGCGCTTAGCGCCGTTCCCGTTCGGGCCGAGGCCAGCGACAAGGCCGAGCTAGTTACTGAGCTGCTTTTTGGCGATTGCTACACCGTACTAGTGCGGCAAGGCAACTGGCTGCGGGTAGAAAGCGCGGCCGATAACTACCAGGGCTGGATTGATTATAAGCAGCATACGCCCGTCAGCGCCGAGTATTTTCAGGCGTGGCAGGCGCAAGACCACCCGCGGGCGCTCGACTTAGTGCAAGTAGTATCAGATGCCACTACGCGGCAGCCGATTATGGTGGGTTGCCGGTTGCCGTTTTTCGATGGTATGACCTTAAAAGTGGGCGATAAGTGCCTGTTTTATAATGGTACGGCTACCAATCCGGCGCACCCGGCGGCTGCCGAGCGCCAGTTGCTGCTGCTACGCAAGCTGGGCCAGCTCTACCTGCGGGCGCCCTACGTGTGGGGCGGCAAAAGCGTGTTTGGCATCGATTGCTCGGGGCTGACGCAGCAGCTATTTGGGCTGCTGGGCGTGCAGCTGCCGCGTGATGCTTACCAGCAGATTGAGGTAGGCGAAACCGTCGATTTTGTGACACAGACCCGGCCCGGCGACCTTGCCTTTTTTGAGAATGCCGACGGCCGCATCGTCCACGTCGGGGTCTTGCTGGATGAAAACCAGATTCTGCACGCCCACGGCGAGGTGCGTATCGACCCGCTCGACCACTACGGTATCTTCAACCGCGACCGGCAGCAGTATAGCCACAAATTGCGGTTGATAAAACGGGTTTTAGCTGTAGCGTAAGCTTTAGCTTGCGAGCGAGCGCAGCGAGCATCAGCGTTTGCAAACGTCTGCCAACGTGGTTGCTCGCTGCGCTCGCTCGCAAGCTGAAGCCTACGCTACAGCTGAATTACCACTGAATGGGCTTTTCGCCGTGCTGCTCCAGCCAGGCGTTGGCTTTGCTGAACGGCTTGGAGCCAAAAAAGCCCCGGTCGGCCGAGTAGGGCGACGGGTGCGCAGCCTTGAGCACCAAGTGTTTGCCGGTATCAATCAGTTCCTCCTTTTTCTGGGCATACGCGCCCCACAGGATGAATACTACGTGCGGCCGCTCGGCCGATACCTTCTGGATAACCGCGTCGGTAAACTCTTCCCAGCCCTTTTTTTGGTGCGAGCCGGGCGTGGCGGCGCGCACCGTGAGCGTGGCATTGAGCAGCAGTACGCCTTGCTGCGCCCAGCGGTCGAGGTTGCCATTGGGTGCGGGCGGCGTGCCCGGAATATCGTCCTGCAATTCCTTGAAAATATTTTGCAGCGAGGGCGGCGTGCGCACGCCTTCACTCACCGAAAAAGCGAGGCCGTGCGCCTG
>Ga0265780_10003289_pt1 | contig 21333 bp, 20 predicted proteins | sample P1T30metagenome_FD_192432 | JGI IMG/M metagenome (GOLD analysis project Ga0265780, IMG submission 192432) | Plant litter microbial communities from East Loma Ridge, Irvine, California - P1 T30 | ecosystem: Environmental > Terrestrial > Plant litter > Unclassified | place: USA: California...
GCATTGCCGCTAGAAAGGTGGACGCGCGCTCTCGACGACCCCGGCATCCACACCCCCGCCGACCAGCCGGCGCCCGTACCGGCAGCAGGGTTGCGGCCAAAGCAGATCGCCGTCACCGACGTCGATCGCCTCAAGGCCGACCCGTACGCATTCTACGCCCGCGCTGTGCTGCGGCTCGCGGTGCTCGATCCGGTCGATGCAGATCCGAGTGCGGCGTGGCGCGGCACGGCGGTTCACGCGATCCTGGAGGAATGGGCGCGCGAGGACGAGTGTCATCCCGACAAGCTTCACGACCGCGCGCGCGCAATGCTCGACGACGAACGGACGCACCCGATGATGCGCGCGCTTTGGCAGCCGCGGCTGATGCAGGCGATCGACTGGATCGCGCGCACCATCGCTCAACAGGGTGAGGAAGGCCGCAAGGTGATCGCGGTCGAGCGGCGCGGGAAGATCGATATTGCCGGTGTCACGCTCGTTGGGACATTCGACCGGCTCGACCGGCTCGCCGACGGCAGCCTTGCGGTGATCGATTACAAGACCGGTACGCCACCGTCCCCGGCTGCGGTGCGGGCGGGGTTCAGCCTGCAACTGGGGCTGCTCGGGCTCATCGTGGAACGTGGTGGGTTCGAGCAAATCGGCGGGCAGACGCGAGGCTATGAATACTGGTCGCTTGGCAAACGCAACGATCAGTTTGGCTACATCACGTCTCCGGTCGACCCCGCGGGCAAGAACGACAAGATTTTGCCCGAACAGTTCACCGCCATCGCCGCCGAGAACTTCGCGCAGGTCGCCGGGCGGTGGCTGACCGGCAGCGAGGCGTTCACCGCCAAGCTCCACCCGGAGTTCGCGCCCTACACCGAATATGACCAACTGATGCGCCGCGACGAATGGTACGGCCGTGAGCGATAGCGGCGCGCCGACCGCACTCCCGCCGTTGAAGGACGATCAGGCGCGGGCGAGTGCGCCGGACGGACACGTCTGGCTGTCCGCATCGGCGGGCACCGGCAAGACGCAGGTGCTGACTGCGCGCGTGTACCGGTTGCTGCTGCGCGGGGTCGATCCGTCGGCCATCCTGTGTCTCACCTTCACCAAGGCGGGTGCGGCCGAGATGGCAGGGCGGATCGGCGCGCGCTTGGCGGCATGGGTGCGGATGCCCGACACGCAACTCGGCAGCGATCTGATCGCGCTTGGCGAGGAACCGACGCCGGAACTCCGCGCTCGGGCGCGGACGCTGTTCGCAAGGGTGCTCGATGCCCCCGGCGGCGGTATTCGCATCCAGACAATTCATGGGTTCTGCCAGAGCCTGCTCGCTGCCTTTCCGGTCGAGGCGGGGCTTGCGCCCGGGTTCCGCCCGCTTGAGGCGCGCGAGGAGGCGGTCCTTGCGCGCGAGGCGCTGGCGGAACTGCTGGTCGAGGCGGACGCGCAGGGCCGCACCCGCCCGATCGCGGCGGTCGGCGCGCTCAGCGTGCGGCTCGGCGAGGGCGAGGCGGAGAAGTTCCTCGTTGCCTGCGCCCGCGCGCCGAAGGCGATGGCGCGGCTGCCGGTCGGTGAGGAAATGCGCGGCTTCGTCCGCATGCGTCTCGGTTTGCCCGAAGGCGAGATCGAGGCGGCGATCATTGCGGAATGTCATGACGGCGCGTTCGACTGCGGTGCGGTGACACGCCTCGCTGCGGCGAACCGCGCGTGGGGCACAGCGACCGGCGGAAACCATGCCGACATTGCCGAGTGCTGGGTCGAGGCCACGCCCGAGATGCGCGCGAGCATGTTGGGTGACCTCGTCGGCGTGCCGTTCACCGCCAAAGGCGAACCGCGCAAGTTTTCCAAGAAGCTGCTCGACGCCGACGTTGATTATGCCGAGCTTGCGCAGTCAGTAGGTGACGCCGCGACCGCCTTGCTGTCGATGCGACACCGCGCCGGTTACGCCGATCTGCTCGCCGACGCGCTCGACGTGGGGCGCGACTATTCTGCCGCCTATGCGCGCGCCAAGCGGCGGCTGGGGGCGGTCGATTTCGATGATCTCATCACCGCGACGATCGACCTGCTGCGCCAGCCGGGCATCGGCGAGTGGGTGCGCTTCAAGCTCGACCGCGAGACCTCGCACATCCTGATCGACGAGGCGCAGGACACCAATCCTGAGCAGTGGGCGATCATCGGCGCGCTCGCCGACGAGTTTTTCGCCGGTGAGGGCGCGCATCGCGGCGAGGTCCGCACGCTGTTCACGGTGGGCGATTTCAAGCAGGCGATCTTCGGCTTTCAGGGCACCGATCCTGCATTCTTCGCAGCGGCGGAGGACAAGTTCGGACGGCTCGCACGTGGCGCGTGGGATGCCGAGGAAGCGGCCCGCAAAGTTGGCGACCCGACGTTCGCGGGGGCGTGGAACCGGTTGTCGCTCACGCAATCCTTCCGATCGACGCGGCCGGTGCTGGAATTCGTCGATGCGGCTATGTCGGTCTTGCCTGAGCCGGGGCTGGGCGCTGTCGCAATCCTTGAACGCCATGCCAGCGAAGTGCCCGGCCCGGGCACCGTAACGCTCTGGCCGCTGATCGTCGCGGGCGGCAGCGAGGAGGATGAGGAAGGCTGGATCGCCGATTCGACGCGCGAACTGGCGAAACGCATTGCGCGCGCGATCAAGGGCTGGATCGGCACGCTGATGCTTGAGAGCAAGGGCCGCACGCTCGAGCCGCAGGATGTGATGATCCTCGTCAAGCGGCGTGGCGATCTCGCCTCGCTGATCGTCGCAAGGCTCTATGCGGAGGGAGTGCCGGTCGCGGGGGTTGATCGACTGCGGCTCAATGCACCGCTCAGCGTGCAGGATCTGCTCGCTGCGATCCGCTTCGTGCTGCAACCCGAGGATGATCTGTCGCTGGCGTCGCTGCTGGCCTCGCCGCTTATTGGCTGGACGCAGGAACTGTTGATGGAAGCCGCGCCCCGCGAGTCGGGTAGTCTGTGGCGCCATCTCGAACGTACGCGTGGCGACGATCTTGGCGCGTTGCGAGCCATGCTCGACCGTGCCGACATCGCCACGCCCTACCAATTTCTGGAGGAGTTGCTGTCGGGACCGCTCGGCGGGCGGCGCGCGCTGCTGCAACGGCTGGGGCAGGAGGCGCGCGATCCGATCGAGGAACTGCTGACCGCAGCGCTTCAGTTCGAGACGCAGGGCACGCCCTCGCTACAGCGCTTCCTCGACTGGTTCGATCGTGGCGAGGTCGAGATCAAGCGTGACCCGTCCGCGCCGCTCGATGCGGTGCGGGTGATGACCGCGCATGGCGCCAAGGGCTTGCAAGCGCCGCTGGTGATCCTGGCCGACGCCGCGGTCGATCCGACCAGATCGCCGCGCAACACGCTGAAATGGCCGGTCGCCGATATCGACGCCACCCTGCCAATCTTCCGCCCACGGAAGGAGGAGGCCGGGCCGCTCGGCGAGATCGTTGAGGCGGTCGCCGCGCGCGAACTGGAGGAGCATTGGCGGCTGTTCTACGTCGCGGCGACGCGCGCAGAGGAGCGGCTGGTGATCGCCGGCTCGCTTGGACCGCTGGCGAAGGGCGAACCGCCGCCAGCAAGTTGGTATGCGGCGGCCGATCTCGCGATGGGCGAAATCGGCGCCGCGCGGGCGGAGGACGGCACGCGCAGCTTCACTGGAAGCGTGGCGTTGAAGCCGGTCAAGCGACGCGACCGCAGTATCGCGATCGACGAGGCGCCGGCACCGGTGCCGGATTGGGCGCACCGGCCGGCGCCGGCCGAAGCACGACCACCACGGCCGCTCGCACCGTCGTCGCTTGGCGACGATGCGGTCGCCGACCCGCCTCCCACGCCGATGATGCGCGAAGCGGCCGAACGCGGACGGCTGATCCACGCGCTGTTCGAACGCCTGCCGCCGATCGCGGCGGACGAGCGCGCTGCGGCGGCGGAGCGCTGGCTGGCAGGTGCAGGCGGGGTTGGAGACGCGACGGTGCGCGCCGAGATCACGCGCACGGTGCTGACGATCCTGGACGAGCCGCGTTTTGCCGCCTTGTTCGGGCCCGAGGCGCTGGCCGAGGCGCCGATCGCGGCGGTGGTGGGCGACGGCGTGGTCGTGTCGGGCACGGTCGATCGGTTGCTCGTGACACCCGAGCGGATCACCGTGGTCGACTTCAAGACCGGCCGGCGCGCGCCGCAGTCGCTAGCGGAGCTGCCGCCTTATCACGTTCGCCAGATGGCGGCCTATGTCGAGGCGCTTGGCGTGATCTTCCCGGGCCGGACGGTCGAGGCGGGGTTGCTCTACACGGGCGCGCCGGCGCTGTTCGTCATACCATCTGCGATGCTTGCCCTGCACAAGCCGGGCTTCGCCGCCGCGCAACAAAGCTAAACATCCGCCGCTTGAGCCGGGGGGATCGGCATCTTACGTAGGCAATCGAACAAGGAGACTTACCATGGCCACCAAGCAGATCACCGATTCCAGCTTCGACTCCGACGTGCTCAAGGCTGACGGCCCTGTCCTGGTCGATTTTTGGGCGGAATGGTGCGGGCCGTGCAAGATGATCGGGCCGAGCCTTGAGGAGATCTCTGAGGAGCTGGGTGAGCAGGTGACGATCACCAAGCTCAACATCGACGAGAACCCGGATGCGCCCGGCAAGTACGGGGTGCGCGGTATTCCGACGATGATCCTGTTCAAGAACGGCGTGCCGGCCGCCACCAAGGTTGGTGCCGAGCCCAAGGGTCGGCTGAAGGCATGGCTCGAAGGCGAGCTGGCCTAAGTCCCGATATGCGCGTCGCCAAACGAGCGGCGCGCATATTCTGTAGAATTACTGATCGTTGTTTTTGCGGAGGGCGGGTTTAACCGCTCGGCCAGCCTAATCCCCAATAAGCCCGAGTGTCGCCGGATGTAGGCGCGACGGTTTACTTGGGGATTGAAATGAACAAGCTCTTGAACGCAGCGGTTGCGACGGCGGTGTTGGTAGCGGCGGTGCCGGTAGGCGCGACCGCTTCGGTGTCTTCTTCGGCAGTCGTGACAGCGCCGGTGACCCAGCCGGCCGCACCCGCTGCTGTTTCCACCGTTGCCCAGCGGCTGCTGCTCAAGTCGGGCACCGCGATCCCGCTGGTAGCCGCGTCAGCGCTGACCTCGAAGACGTCGAAGATCGGCGACAGCATCACCATGAAGGTAGCGCGCGATGTGGTCGTCGGCGGGCAGGTCGTCATTCCGGCCGATGCGATTGCGGTGGGCGAGGTTACCGGCGTGCGCACCCGCGGCGTGATGTGCCGCAGCGGCAAGATCGATGCGAAGCTGCGCTACATCGAGATCAACGGCGAACGGGTGCCGCTGACGCTGGCCGTGACGGTGAAGGGCAAGAGCACGATGGGCGCTGCCGGTGCGATCGCCGGCTTCCTGGCCTTCGGCCCGCTGGCTGCGGTGGTTACCGGCAAGAGCGCAGTGATCGCGCCGGGCATGAAGGCCAAAGGCAGGATCGTCGGCGACGTGGCACTGGCCGCTGTCAACCGCCCCTCGACGACCGAGCGGGCGTCGCTCTGACATTGGCGGGCGGCGCGCATTGGCGCGCTGCCCGTGCCCGTCAGCTTAGCGAAGTCGAGTCCAGCCGACCCCCGATCGTCAACACGCCCCACTCAACTCCGGTAATCGGCGTTGATCGTGATGTAACCGTGCGTCAGGTCGCAAGTCCACACCGTTGCGCGACCTTCGCCCAGGCCCAGGTCAACACCGATCTCGATCTCGCTTCCCTTGAGATGCGCGGTGACCGGGGTTTCATCGTATCCGGTAACCGCCAAGCCGCCGGTCGCGACTTGCGTGTCGCCGAAGCGGATCGAGAGCAGATCGCGTTCGGCCGGCTCGCCTGCCTTGCCGACCGCCATGACGACGCGGCCCCAATTGGCATCCTCGCCAGCGATCGCGGTTTTCACCAACGGCGAGTTGGCGATCGACAGCGCGATGCGCCGGGCGCTGCGGTCGCTTTCCGCGCCCGTCACCGCGATCTCGATGAACTTGGTCGCGCCTTCGCCGTCGCGCACCACCAGATGCGCAAGTTGCAGACACAGGTCCGACAGCGCGGCGCGGAAAGCGTCGGCGCCAGCGTCTTCCGATGCCGTCAACGCCGCATTGCCCGCATGGCCGGTCGCGAACGCCAGCACGGTGTCGCTGGTCGAGGTGTCGCTGTCGACGGTAATGCACGAGAAGCTGGCGCTGTTCGCCTCAGCGAGCGCGGCCTGCAGGAAGCCGGGCTCGACCGCCGCGTCGGTGAAGACGAAGCCGAGCATCGTCGCCATATCCGGCGCGATCATTCCCGAACCCTTGATGATGCCGACCAGCGTAACCGTGCGGCCATCGACGATCGCCGTGGTGACTGCGCCCTTGGTGAAGGTGTCTGTGGTGCTGATCGCCTGCGCGGCCTCCTCCCACCCGCACGCCGGAGCGACTAGAGCGGCATCGATCCCGGCTTCCGCCTTGTCGATCGGCAGCGGCACGCCGATCACCCCGGTCGAGGCGACGAACACGTCGGACGGCTGGCAACCAAGTGCGCCGGCCGCTCGCGCGGCGATCGCCTCGACGGCGGCACGCCCGCGCGCGCCGGTGAAGGCGTTGGCGTTGCCGGCGTTCACCACCAGGGCGCGCGCCTGGCCGAGTGTCAGCGCCTTGCGGCACCATTCGACTTCGGGGGAGGGGCAGCGGCTTTGCGTGGTGACACCGGCGACGGTGGTGCCAGCGGCCAGTGCGACGAAGGTCAGGTCACAGCGGTCCCACGTCTTGTAGCCGGCGCGCGCAACGTGGGCGGTCACCCCGGCAATCGACGGCAGCGTGGGAAAGGCGGCGGGCGCGAGCGGCGAGCGGGCATAGGTCATACTGCGTTCTTAGATCGTGATCGTGCCGAGACAAAGGTCTCTCACACCGACGATCGAACATCGGTTCTTCGCCGGTACGTTCCTGCGCGGGTGACGCACCGTCGCGATGCGCCGTCCGTTCGGTCCGGAATCGCCCACTCGGCTGGACGGGTGCGACGAACCGCATTAGAGCGCAGACCAACTATGGAGTTCGTACTTTTCCTCTGTGCGGCGCTGTCTGCGCTGACCGGTGCCATCACCGGCTCGCGCGCGCCTGGCATCGAGGTGCGGATACAGCGCATGTCAGCGCGCGCCAGCATCGTTGCGCCCGTCGCGGCACGCGCGGTCGCCGCAGTCGTACAGGCTCAGCGTACGCCCGCAGTGAGCCAGTTGCTGGCGGCCATTTCGCGTCGCGTGTTCGCGTTCAATAGCGGCATCACCGCCCGCGGGGAACGTCGGCGCGAGTAAGCATGCGCCGGTGCCGCCAGGACTTTCAGCGGCGTTTACTCGATTCTCCAAACAGAACCGCAGCCGGGCTGACGCTCGCGCGCGACAACCTTGAACATACAGGACATCCCATGCTCGGCGGCCTTGCCAAAACCCTGTTCGGTTCCTCGAACGAACGCTACGTCAAATCACTCGGTGCGATCGTCAACAAGATCAATGGTTTCGAGCCTGCCATCTCGGCGATGTCGGATGAGGATCTGTCCGCGCAGACCGTGAAATTCCGCGAGCGCCTGACGGGCGGCGAGAGCCTCGACAGCATCCTGCCCGAAGCCTTTGCGACGGTGCGTGAGGCAGCAAAGCGCACGCTCGGCCAGCGACATTACGACGTGCAGATGGTCGGCGGCATCGTTCTCCATCGCGGCGAGATCGCCGAGATGCGCACCGGTGAGGGCAAGACGCTCGTCGCGACGCTTGCGACCTACCTCAACGCGTTGCCGGGCACGGGCGTTCACGTCATCACCGTCAACGATTATCTGGCGGCGCGCGACGCCGGCTGGATGTCGCAGGTCTATGCGTTCCTCGGCCTGACGACGGGCGTGATCGTGCCCAATCTCAGTGACCAGCAGCGGCGCGATGCTTACGCGTCCGACATCACCTACGGCACCAACAACGAATTCGGCTTCGACTACCTGCGCGACAACATGAAGTACGATCGCGCATCGATGGTGCAGCGGCCGTTCAACATGGCGATCGTCGACGAGGTCGACTCGGTGCTGATCGATGAGGCACGCACCCCACTCATCATTTCCGGTCCGACCGACGACAAGACGGATCTGTACCGCAGCGTCGACCTGGTGGTGAAGCAGCTCGTCGCGGAGGATTACGAGAAGGATGAGAAGCAGAAGTCGATCATCCTGACCGAAGACGGCACGGAGAAAGTCGAGCGGATGCTTGAGGCGGCAGAATTGCTGGAAGGCGCCAACCTCTACGATTTCGAGAACACGCAGGTCGTCCACCACGTCAACCAGGCGTTGCGCGCGAACATGATGTTCAAGGCCGACACCGATTACATCGTCAAGGACGGCAAGGTCGTCATCATCGACGAGTTTACCGGCCGGATGATGGACGGCCGTCGTTGGTCGGACGGCCTGCACCAGGCGGTCGAGGCGAAGGAGGGCGTCACCATCGAGCCCGAGAACCAGACGATGGCCTCCGTCACCTTCCAGAACTATTTCCGCATGTACCCGAAGCTTGCCGGTATGACCGGCACTGCGGCGACCGAGGCGGCGGAGTTCTACGACATCTACAAGATGAACGTGGTGACGATCCCGACCAACGTGCCGGTCAAGCGTGTCGATGAAGAAGACGAATTCTACAAGGACACGCAGGACAAGTTCCAGGCGATCGCCAAGAAGATCCGCGTTCATGCGGAGCTGGGCCAGCCGGTGTTGGTCGGCACCGTCTCGATCGAAAAGTCCGAATTGCTAAGCGAGTTCCTCACGCAGGAGCAGGTGCCTCACAAGGTGCTGAACGCGCGCTTCCACGAGATGGAGGCGCACATCGTCGCACAGGCCGGCCGCACGTCCGCCGTGACGATCGCGACCAACATGGCCGGTCGCGGCACCGACATTCAGCTTGGCGGCAACCTGGAATTCCGCATGATGGACGAGCATCCCGAGCTAGTCGAGGGCACGCCCGAGTATGATGTCGAGGCAGCGCGCATCAAGCAGGAGATCATTGCCGAGAAGAAGGCGGTGCTCGACGCGGGCGGGCTGTTCGTGCTCGGCACGGAACGGCACGAGAGCCGCCGTATCGACAACCAGTTGCGCGGCCGTTCGGGCCGTCAGGGCGATCCGGGTCTGTCGCGCTTCTACCTCAGCCTTGACGACGATCTGCTGCGCATCTTCGGGCCGGACACGCTGTTCGCGCGGATGATGCGATCGAACATCGGTGATGGCGAGGCGATCGGTTCGAAGTGGTTGTCGAAGGCTATCGAGACCGCCCAGAAGAAGGTCGAGGCGCGCAACTACGACATTCGCAAGCAGGTCGTCGAATATGACGATGTCATGAACGATCAGCGCAAGGTGATCTACGAACAGCGCGCCGATATCATGGACGCCGATACTGTCGGCGACGTGGTCGAGGACATGCGCGCCGAGACGGTAAACGCGATCGTCGGCGAGGCGTGCCCGCCCGGCACCTATCCCGAACAGTGGGACATCGCCGGCATGAAAGAGAAGTTGCAGACGCAGCTCAACATTACGCCGCCGATCGACGACTGGCTTGCCGAAGAGGCGATCGATCCGGAAATCGTCGAGGAGCGCACCCGCGCCGCCGCCGATGCGCAGGTAGCGGAGAAAGCCGACGCGCTTGCACCCGAGACGTGGGTGCAGATCGAGAAGTCAATCCTGCTCCAGAACCTTGATCATCACTGGAAGGAGCATCTCGCCACGATCGAGGCGCTACGTCAGGTCGTCCACCTTCGTGCCTATGCGCAGAAGACCCCGATCAACGAGTATAAGCAGGAGGCTTTCCAGCTGTTCCAGCGTATGCTGGATTCGATCCGCGAGGAGGTGACGCGCACGATCGCCTATGCCGAGTTCCAGCTTGAGCCAGTGCCGGAACTGCCGCAACTGCCCGACTTCATCACCACGCACTTCGATCCGTTCACCGGCGAGGATGACAGCTATGATTTTGGTGGCGGCCACGTCACGAGCGCGATCCCGACCCTAGGCATTCCCCGCCCGGATGGCCATGAGATCGGCCAAAATCCGGCTGACTGGGAGGGCAACGTCAGCCGCAATGCGCCATGCCCGTGCGGATCCGGGCTGAAGTACAAGCACTGTCACGGACAGGTTTGAGGAAGCCGGTGCCGCTTCGAGTCCTGCCGAGGCAGGAACCGAAGCGGCGGGTTCGTACCCGCCGGGACGTGTTGTTCAGCGCTTGCTTGGCTCGGGCATCACGATGCCTGGGCCGAGGTTCTTGATGACGTCATGTGCGTCGAAGGCCCGCAGGTTGGTTGCCGGCTTTGGTCCGTGACCCATCACGATCTCGGCATGCGCCTCGAATTTGTCGATCGTCTGCACGTCGATTTCGCGATCCCAGAAGGGGCCGCCCGCCCACGGGCTCCACGATCGCCAGCCGAAACCGCGACCATAATAGTTCCAGCTCGGGCCCCAGCCGCCGTATAGCCCGCCGTAACCGCCGAACGTAGGCGTGGCGAAGGTGCGGGTGCGCCTGTCGGTTTCACGGTCGGCCAGGATGAAGTGGTCGAAACCCTGCTGAACGGTCAGTTCGGCGGCCCGGTACAGCAAGTAGCGTTCGACGGTTTCGCGGGGTGTATAGCCGTTGCCGGCAAAGCTCACCATGAAGCGGTTCGCCTCAATCTGGCGATCGCTGTACCCGCTACGATCGAACCCCGACCCGGTCGCCGGGCGATAGGCGGTCTGCATGGCGCAGCCGGCCGCGAGCAGCGTCGTTGCCAGCAGGGCGCCGGTCGCGGCGCGTTTGAGGGTGTGACGCACCGTTCGAATAGTGACCATCCGGAACCTCCATCGCAAGCGTTCGCGCGGACCGATGCCGCAAGCACCGTCGCATCGACAACGTGCGAGCGAACATAAGGTCGCTGCCCGGAATGTCTCATGACAAATTTGATATCAGCGACTTAGCGCTGACCGACCGGTTCCCGGATGTGCGTCCGCTATGCGGAACGTTGCGGGTTTGGCCCTGCCGCTGGGTGGCAGCGTGTGAGATCCTGCGTCTTGAATTTGGCGAGGCTACGGCGCGGCTGAGGTGGGTATTCGGCGCAATTCCGTCCGGCAACGGGCGCCAACGCCGAGGCCATTGGACGCTAAAAAACGTCAGTCCTCGCCGAAGCGTGCCTCAACCAGTTCCGCGAGTGCGCTGACCGCCTGTTCGGCGCCGTCGCCCTCGGCACGGATGACGATCGAGTCGCCCATCGCGGCGCCCAGCATCATCAGCCCCATAATCGAGGTGCCGGTGACCGAACCCGACCCGTCCTTCTCGACCGCGACCTCGCACGGTTGCGTGGAGGCGAGGGTCACGAACTTGGCGCTCGCGCGCGCGTGCAGGCCGCGCTTGTTGGTGATGAGGACGGTTCGTTCAATTTGGCTCACGCAGCCGCTTCTCCCAGCACTTCAGACGCGACCGAAATGTATTTGCGGCCAGCTTCGCGCGCCGCGGCCACCGCGTCCACAACTTTCATGGATTTGCGCGCCGATTCCAATCGGATGAGCATCGGGAGGTTGATGCCGGCGATCACCTCGATACGGCCGCGCTCCATCAATGAAATCGCGAGGTTGGAGGGTGTGCCGCCGAACAGATCGGTCAAAACGATCACGCCGCGCCCGGCGTCGACCGCGCGGATCGCGTCGGCGATGTTGTCTCGGCGCGCCTCCATGTCGTCCTCCGGGCCGATGGCGACGGTGGCGACCTGCTCCTGCTTGCCGACGACGTGCTCCATCGCGGTCACGAATTCATCGGCAAGCCGACCGTGAGTCACCAAAACAAGCCCGATCATCGCGCAAACCTGATCATCAATGTTGCTTCCCGTCCCCGTCGGCTGCCGCATGGGCACCCTCCAGCGAGTCCTGCGGCGCCGCAGCAAGATCGCGATGCGTGACCGTGGGGGAAAATCCCGCGTCACGCAACCTCGTCGCCACCCGTTCGGTGACGTGGACCGACCGGTGTCTCCCGCCGGTACAACCAAACGCAACCGTCACGTAGGATTTTCCCTCCGCCCTGTAGCGTGGCAGCAACAGCAACAGCAGCGATTCGATCTGGCTGACGGCGGCTTCGTAGGCGGGATCTTCAACGATATAGGCGCTCACGTCGGCGTCGAGCCCGGTGCCCGGCCGCAGTTCCGGCACCCAATGCGGATTGCGCAGGAAACGCATGTCGAACACGAGATCGGCACCACGCGGGATGCCGCGCGCGAAGCCGAACGACATCACCTGCAAGGTAGGGGCACCCAGCCGCTCGCCCGAGAAGGTCGCACGCACCTGCTGGGCGAGTTCGTTGGCGGTGAGCGTGGTGGTGTCGATCAGCCGGTTCGCCCAGTTACGCAGCGGCGCGAGCAGTTCGCGTTCGCGTGCGATACCGTCGGCGGCGGGGCGATCGAGCGCGAGCGGATGCCGCCGCCGCGTCTCCGAATAGCGTCGCGCCAGCTCCTCGCCCGAACAGTCGAGGAACAGGGTGCCGATGTCGTGACCGTGGTCCTCACGCAGCGATTTGATGCGTGCGACGATGCTGGCGGGATCGAAATCGCGGGTACGCGCGCCGATGCCGATCGCGAGCGGCTGCGACGAACCCTCCGCACCTTCGGGCAGCGGCGCGCTCAGCAGCCGGTCGAGCAGGACCAGCGGCAGATTGTCGACGATCTCCCAGCCGAGATCCTCCAGCGTGCGCAGCACGGTGGATTTGCCCGCGCCCGACATACCGGTGACGAGGAGGATATCCTTGCGCTCGCCCGTGCCCGTACCGGTCATAATGCCTCACTTGCCGCGCGTTTAAGCGCCAGTTCTACCTTGATCGCCGCCGAGGCCTGATGAGGATCGACCCGTAGCAACGGAATGGCAATCCCGATAAACGCCTCCGTCAGCCCCGTCTCCGGCATTCGCACCACCGGCTCGCCCACTCGTACCGCCAGCGCGACCGGCGCGCGCGCGAGAAAGGGCAGGGCGACGATGCCGATCCCGCGCACCTCGATCAGCCCAGCGATCGTCTCCGGCGGGGCGGCGAGCAGCGCGCCGCTCTGAGCCGCCAGCTCGGTCTGGTCGTCGCTCACCAGCGTGGCACCTCGGTCGATCAGGCGAAGCGCTAGATCGGACTTGCCGCTGCCCGATGTGCCGATCAGCAACACGCCGCGTCCTTCGATCGCGACACAGGTGGCATGGAGGCGCGTCACGGCTGCACCCCGAGCGGCAACCGCACGACAAAGCGCGCGCCGTGCAAACGGTCTTCGCGCGATTCAACATGGATCGTGCCGTGGTGCGCCTCGACGATGGTGCGGGCGATGGCGAGGCCGAGGCCACTATGCTTGCCGAACGACTCGGCGTCGGGCCGGAACGAGTGGAAACGGTGGAAGATCGTCTCCCGCGATTCCTCCGGAACGCCGGGGCCTTCATCCTCGACGCGGACAACCAGATCACCATCGTCCAATGTCGCGGATATGACGATCAGCCCCTGTTCGGGCGAAAAGGAGATGGCGTTGTCGATAAGGTTCTCGAACACCCGTTCCAGTCGTGCGCCTTCGCCCTGCACCATCAACGAGGCGCTGGTCGGCCGGTCGAAGCGCAGCACCGCGTCGTTGTCGATCCCGCGCGCCTCGTGCTGCGCGATCAACCCGGCGATCAGCGCGCCGAGATCGACCGCCTCGAACTTGGCGCGGCTGAGCTGCGCATCGAGCCGCGATGCTTCGGCAATGTCGGTGATGAGCCGGTCGAGCCGGTGCACGTCGTCGCGCACGATGGCGAGTAGGCGCTGCTGAAGCTCGGGATCGCGCACGCTCGCCAGCCCGTCCACCGCCGACCGCAAGGAGGCGAGCGGGTTCTTCATTTCGTGCGTCACGTCGGCGGCGAACGCCTCGATCGCGTCGATCCGCGCGCGCAGCGCGAGGCTCATGTCGGACAGCGCGCGTGCCAGCATGCCAATCTCGTCACGGCGCGAGGGCAGGCGCGGCACCACCACCTCACGCGCGCGGCCAAGCCGCACGCGCACCGCCGCGCGCGCAAGCCGGCGCAACGGGCGGACGATGGTTCGGGCGAGGAACAGCGACAGCAACACCGACACCATCGAGACAATCGCCAGCACCACGCTGAGCCGGAAGCGTTCGAGCCGCACCGTCTGCGTGATGTCGCGCGCGTTGATCGTCGTCATCACCACGCCGCCGCCCGGCATCGGCGCGGCGGCGGTGATGACCGGTGTCCGGTCGGGCGCACGCCAGACGTTGGCGCGGGCCTTGCCCGTCGCGCGCGCGACACGAACCGCTGGCCAGTCCAGCCCGGTGCGCCGTTCGCGGTACAAAGGCATACGTTGGGCGCCGACGACGGTGTCGATCATCGCATCGAGAAAGCGTGCCGCCGCCAGGCCCCAGCCCTGCTTGTCGGGATCGGCCAGCACGAAAGTGCGTAAGCCGAGCGCGCGCGTGTCGAGCATCGCCGGGCCGGCACCATCGTACAAACGAATACGCGTGCCGGTATCTTCCGCCAGCCGTAGCGCCACCATTGGCCGTTCGGGCGGATCGACCGCGCCCAGCGCCTCGGCGATCAGCCGCGCCTCGCGCCGGGCCTGCGCCACGCGGCTGTCGACGATGCGGCTGCGATAGCTATCGAGGTAGAAGAAGCCGCCCGCCAACAGCGCCAACGCGAACACGTTGACGAACAGGATGCGCGGCGTGAGTGAGACGCGTGCGGACCAGCGTAACGTCAGCTCGCGGTCTTCACTCCTCGGAGAAGCGATAGCCGGCCCCATACAGCGTCTCAATCGCGTCGAACTCGGGATCGGTCTGGCGGAATTTGCGCCGCACCCGCTTGATGTGGCTGTCGATCGTGCGATCGTCCACGTAGATGTCGTCCTGATACGCGGCATCCATCAACTGGTTGCGCGTCTTAACTACGCCGGGCCGCTGCGCCAGCGCCTCGAGGATCAGGAATTCGGTGACGGTGAGCGTGACGTCGCCGCCGTTCCACGTCACCTTGTGGCGGGAGGTGTCCATCGCCAGCCGTCCGCGCACCAGCACCGTCTCGGCCGGGTCGGCGTGTTCCGCCGTACCGGCCTGCGAAGCCTCGGTGCGGCGCAGGATCGCGCGGATGCGCGCGATCAGCAACCGCTGGGAGAACGGCTTGGCTATGTAGTCGTCCGCGCCCATCGCCAGGCCGAGCGCCTCGTCGAGCTCGTCGTCCTTCGAGGTGAGGAAGATCACCGGCACCATGCTCTTCTCACGCATCCGGCGCAGCAGTTCGAGCCCGTCCATGCGCGGCATCTTGATGTCGAAAATGGCGAGGTCGGGCGGGTTCTCGATCAGAGCCTTCAACGCGGTCTCACCATCCGAATAGACCCGGGTCAGGAACCCCTCGGTCTGGAGCGCGATCGAGACCGAGGTGAGGATGTTGCGATCATCATCGACGAGCGCGATCGTAGCCGTCATCGGCGCGGGAACCTTCGTTGCTGGGCGACTGCGTTAAAGCAATTGTGGGGCGCGCTCAACCGTCCACGCCGAACGCCGTTCTTTGCCGCACTCGCCGACCGCCGGGATCTGTTCGGCGGTTCGCAGCTGGAATACCGCGTGAAAGTGCGCGTCATCAATGAACTGGCGCGGCACAACAGCTTCATCCGCACGCTGCTGGTACGACCGGAGGCGCGCGACCCTCAGGGCTTCGTGCCTGAATATACCATGATCTACCTGCCGAGCTTCGTGGAGACCCGCGAACTCGATTGCGCCGACAGCAGCCTGGCAGAAAACAGCTGAGGTTAGTACCCGATCGACGTTAACCTCGAGCCGCAAGGAGCGCCGTTCATGCTGCACCCGCGAGGAAAACCTGGCACTGTCGGCGCTCGAAGCGGCATGTCGACCGTCGAGATCGCCAGCTGGGCCGTGCCCAACCTCGTCGTCAACGGGGCGGCGGTCTCGCTGACGATCCTGGTCGCGCAGGTGCTGCAAGTGACCGACATGAAAGCGGACGCGATCGAGGTGCGCATTCTCGCCACCGCGCGCGACGCCGGCACCACGTTCGACCTGCGCTGCGATCTGCGCGAAGCGATGCTGGCCTTCATTCGCGACGAAATGCCCGAGGCGCTGCCACACGGCCGCAGCGAAATCGGTAGGGAGACGTGGGCGCGAAAGGCTCCGGCGGATCAGCCGGGCGTTTGATCTTCAAGCAGCCGGTTCTACCAACAACGCGCCGTCGCGCACCGCGATCACGCGAGCATAGGCGCCGGGCAGCATGTCCGGCCCGCGCGCCGGCCAGCTACCGTCCGCCACGGTGACGCGGCCGGTGCCGGCCACGATCGGCTCGCACACCATCACCCGCTGGCCGATCAGCCGTGCCGCGCGATCGTTGAGCAGCGGATCGACCGCATCGCCCATCCGCGCGCCCCGATACCACCGCCACCCGAACGCAACCGCCACCGCCGTGAAGACCGCACAGGCAAACGCCTGAACCAGTATTGGCACCCCGGGCACGAGCGCGACCAACCCGGCGAGCCCCGCGCCAACGCCCAGGAAGATCAGGAAGAAGCCCGGCGCGACGATCTCGGCGATGACGAACACGATCGCCGCGGCGAACCACAGCGCCGCGTCGTTCCAGCCGATGCCGGCGAAGGTCATTGCGCCGCGCCTTCGAACGGTCCGCGCGGGCGCTGCGGCGCAGGTGGCGGCGACGGCGGCGTGTCGCTCAACACCTGCTTGGTCAATTCGCCGATCCCGCCGAGCGTTCCCATCAACTGCGTCGCCTCGACCGGGAACAGGATCGTCTTGGCGTTGGGCGAGGTCGCGAACTTGCCGATCGCCTCGACATACTTTTGCGCAATGAAATAGTTGATCGCCTGCGTGCTGCCGCCTTCGATCGCGTCGGACACCAGCTTGGTCGCGGTGGCCTCCGCCTGCGCCGAACGCTCGCGCGCCTCCGCGTCACGGAACGCCGCCTCGCGCCGGCCTTCCGCTTCGAGGATCTGCGCCTGCTTCAGTCCCTCGGCACGGTTGATGCCGTTCTGCCGCGCGGCTTCGGATTCGAGGATGGTGGCGCGCTTCTCGCGTTCGGCCTTCATCTGGCGGGTCATCGCGTTGACGATGTCGGCGGGCGGGCGAATGTCCTTCAGCTCGACGCGGGTGATCTTGACGCCCCACGCCTCGGTCGCCTGATCGACCACCGCGAGCAGCCGCGCGTTGATCTCGTCGCGTTTCGACAGCAGTTCATCGAGGTCCATCGAGCCCATCACGGTGCGCAGATTGGTCGTGGCGAGCTGCATGATCGCGACATAGAGGTCGCTCACCTCGTAAGCGGCCTTGGCGGCGTTGAGCACCTGGAAGAACACCACCCCGTCGACCGCGACCATCGCATTGTCCTTGGTGATGATTTCCTGCCCCGGAATGTCGAGAACCTGCTCCATCATGTTGACCTTGCGGCCAACCCGGTCGAACAGCGGCACGATGAAGGTTAGCCCTGGTTGCGCCACGGTGGTGAATTTGCCGAAGCGTTCGATGGTATATTGATAGCCCTGGCGGACGACCTTCATCCCCATCATCAGATACAGGAAGACCAGCAGCAGAAGCAGCCCGGCAAGCGTCAGTGCCATCCTCAAATTTCCCCAATATGTCGGCTCCGATTAGCAGATCACTGCGGTGCGAACAAACCTTCACGCCGCACCCCTAGCGTCGGCGAGGGGCGTTGTTTACATGGACCGCCACGACTCGCTTTCCCCCTGAGCAGGACACGGCACTTCATGGACATTCGCCTCGGCCTCACTTTCGACGATGTCCTGCTGTACCCGGCTGAGAGCGATATCGTCCCCAGCCAGACCAATACCGCCACGCAGCTGACGCGCGGCATCGCGCTCGACATCCCGATCCTGTCGTCGGCGATGGATACCGTGACCGAGGCAGACATGGCGATCGTGATGGCGCAGCTTGGCGGCATCGGCGTGCTTCACCGCAACCTGACTGTCGAGGATCAGGTCGCGGCGGTGCGTGCGGTGAAGCGGTTTGAGAGCGGCATGGTCGTCAACCCGATCACGATCGCGCCTTCCGCCACGCTGGCCGAGGCGCAGGCGATCATGAAGCGTCACAAGATCAGCGGTATCCCGGTTGTCGAGGCGAATGGGCGGCTGGTCGGCATCCTTACCAATCGCGACGTGCGTTTTGCCGAGAACCCCGCGCAGCCCGTTTCCGAGCTGATGACGCGCGATAATCTCGCCACCGTGGCGCCCGGCGTCACCTCGGAGGAAGCGCGACGGCTGCTGCATCAGCGCCGGATCGAGAAGCTGCTGGTGGTCGACGAAGCGTATCGCTGCATCGGCCTCATCACCGTCAAGGATATCGAGAAGGCGGTCACCTATCCCAACGCGACCAAGGACGCGACCGGCCGGCTGCGCGTCGCCGCCGCCACCACGGTGGGGGACAAGGGGTTCGACCGCACCGCCGCACTGATCGACGCCGAGTTAGATCTCGTCGTGATCGACACTGCGCACGGCCACAACCGCGACGTCGCCCGCGCGGTCGAGCGGGTGAAGAAGCTGTCGAATTCGGTGCAGGTCATCGCCGGCAACGTCGCCACCGGCGAGGCCACCCGCGCGCTGATCGACGCAGGCGCGGACGGTATCAAGGTCGGCATCGGGCCGGGCTCGATCTGCACCACCCGCGTCGTCGCCGGCGTGGGCGTGCCGCAGTTGACCGCGGTGATGGACTGCGCCGAGGCGGGCATGAAGGCCGGCGTGCCGGTGATCGCCGATGGCGGCATCCGCACCTCGGGCGACATAGCCAAGGCGCTGGCGGCGGGCGCTTCGTCGGTGATGATCGGCTCGCTGCTCGCCGGCACCGAGGAGGCTCCGGGCGAGACGTTCCTGTATCAAGGGCGCGCGTACAAGAGCTACCGCGGCATGGGCTCGGTTGGCGCGATGGGGCGCGGGTCGGCGGATCGGTACTTCCAGGGCGACATCAAGGACCAGCTCAAGCTGGTGCCCGAGGGGATCGAGGGGCAGGTCGCTTACAAGGGGCCTGCGCGCGACGTGATCCACCAACTCGTCGGCGGCATTCGCGCGGCGATGGGGTATACCGGCTCCGCGACGATCGCCGATCTCCAGAAGCGCGCGCGCTTTGTGCAGATCACCGGAGCCGGATTGCGCGAGAGCCACGTTCACGACGTGACGATCACGCGCGAAGCCCCGAATTATCCGACGCGCTAGGGCGGAGCAGGGCGACGTGCCCGCACCGTTGCTCCCTGTACGAGCCGGCGAGTGCTTCGGCTCGCACCGGGGTTCCGCAATCGCCGCTGCGACGCTGACGTGAGACACACATGACCCCCGCAGCCCGCGTGCAAGCAGCGATCGAACTGCTCGACCAGATCATCGCTGCCGCCCGGACCGGCGGCGCGGCGGCGGATACGCTGATCGCGCGCTATTTCGCCGCGCGGCGTTACGCGGGCAGCAAGGATCGTCGCGCCGTGCGTGCGCTGGCTTATGCGGCGATCCGGCTTTGCGGCGAGCCGCCGGCGAGTGGGCGCGCCGCGATGCTGGCCGTGGCGGCGGACGATCCGGCGATCGCTGCTGCCTTCACCGGCGAGGGCCATGCTCCGGCGCGGATCGGCGACGGCGAGCCGATCGCGACGGTGGGGGTCGCGCCCGGCTGGCTGCGCGATGCGTTTGCCGGTTCGGGGCTTGCCGACGGGGAACTCGCGGCATTGGTCGAGCGTGCGCCGCTCGATCTGCGCATCAACGGGCTGGTCGATGTGCCTGTCGACATTGCCGATGCCGAGCCGATCGAGAATTTGCCGGACGCGTTGCGGCTTCCCTCGGGCATCAACGTCGAAACGCTTCCGGAGTGGCAAGCTGGCGCGATCGAGGTGCAGGATGCAGGCAGCCAGATCGTCACGCTTGCCGCGCGCGCGGCGCCGGGCCAGCGCATCGTCGATCTCTGCGCGGGCGCCGGCGGCAAGACGCTCGCGCTTGCCTCGGCGATGGCGAACGACGGCGCAATCCTCGCCAGCGACAGCGATCGTGCCCGACTCTCGCGCCTCGCGCCGCGTGCCGAGCGGGCGGGCGTGTCGATCGTCGAGACGCGGTTGCTCGATCCCGGCCGCGAGGGGGCGGCACTGTCCGATTGGTCGGAGCAGGCCGATTGCGTACTGATCGACGCGCCTTGTTCGGGCACCGGCACGTGGCGACGCAACCCGGAGGCGCGCTGGCGGCTCACCCCAGATCGGCTCGCGCGGCTGGTCGAAACGCAGGCGCGGCTGATCGATATCGGCGCCGCGCTGGTCAAGCCGGGCGGGGCGCTTGTCTATATCGTTTGTTCGCTGCTCGATGCTGAAGGCGCGGCGCAGGCGGCGCACTTCCTCGCGCGCAGCTCGGACTGGAGTGTCGAACCGCTGACCTTGCCGGCCGGACGCGCGCATGGCGCCGGCATGCGGCTCACCCCCGCGCACGACGGCACCGACGGCTTTTTTGTCGCACGTTTTAGTCGCTTGGCAGCAAGTCGCGTGTTAGGTTGATCTATCGTGCCGAAGCTGGAGTGGATCATGCGTTATCTGTCTGTCGCTGCTGCCGCTGCGATGACGCTGCTCACCGTTTCGACGGCGGTGCATGGACAGCGGCCGGAGAGTGCGATCGACAGCCGCTCGCTCGAGTGGGTGGCGAAGGGCAAGGCCGCGCAAGCGACCGGCAACCTCGACGGGGCGAGCGACGCCTTCGAGAGCGCGCTGGCGATCGACCCGCGCAATCGCGAAGCGTTCATCGGACTCGGCGAGATCGCGCGGGTGCGCGATTTGCCCGGCAAGGCGATCCGCTTCTACCGCGAGGCGCTGGAACTGCAGCCGGAAGACGTTGCCGCGTTGAAGGAGCAGGGCGAGGCGCTCGTCCAGCAGGGCGCGGTTGATCGTGCCAAGGGGAACCTCACCAAGCTGCGCACGATCTGTGGCAAGAAGAGCTGCCCCGAAATCGCGCAATTGACTGCGGCGATCGCCAAGGGGCCGCCGGTGGTGACCGCCTCCGCCAAGGCCGCCGCGAGCGAGACGAAGAACTAGCGGCTCAGGCGCGCGCGGCACCGACCGCCCGCGCCAGCGCGACGAACTCCGCCACGGACACCGTTTCCGCGCGCCGCGCCGGGTCGATGCCGATCGCCTCCAGGGCGGCGAGCGCACCGGGGACCGGTTTCAGGCTTTGACGCAGCATCTTGCGGCGCTGGCCGAACGCCGCTGCCGTGAGTTTTTCCAGTATGCCGAGATCTACCTCGGCGGGCGCCTCGGCAGGCACGATGTGCACCACCGCCGACATCACCTTCGGCGGCGGTGTGAAGGCCGAGCGATGCACCGGCATGGCGAGCTTGGCGGTGCTACGCCACTGCGACAG
>Ga0265780_10003290_pt1 | contig 21331 bp, 21 predicted proteins | sample P1T30metagenome_FD_192432 | JGI IMG/M metagenome (GOLD analysis project Ga0265780, IMG submission 192432) | Plant litter microbial communities from East Loma Ridge, Irvine, California - P1 T30 | ecosystem: Environmental > Terrestrial > Plant litter > Unclassified | place: USA: California...
GGAGCCAGTGTTGTCAGCCTGGTGAGGAGGATTAAGCATGCCAATTTCCTGGCTCTCCATCTTCGACACCTTTGTGCGAAAATGCATTGCCGGTGCGATGTTGCGCATGACGAGCTCCAGCCCGATTCGCTGGGCAATGGGTGTAGGGATATCGGACTTCTCGTCGAGGCGGAGAAAGTGGCCCTGTTCTGTGACACTCTGGTATGTGGACCGCTTGCATAGCTGTTGGTCTCCTACGCAATTGACACGGACGGCAGTGATTTGTTTGCGGCCGCTCTGGCATGCACCGAAGTCGGCAAACATGTGATGCATGCTAGATGCACAGTACTGCCCGCCAAGATTGTCGACTGCGTGTCGGAAGTCCTCAGCTACAAGATCGAAGCTGGCATCTATAGTTTGCTTGTTCGCAATACGAACGCCGACTACGAGCAATGGGCCACGCAGCCATTCGGCGATGCCTTTGTTGACCTTCATCAAACTCTGGTTTGGAGGGCGCGATCCGCTCAGATTCTTGGCAGTGGCACATGGAGGAATGATCGTCCTGAACTGTGCGGGTTCAAGGTGTCGCGCGAGTACTACGTTGACTCGGTCGTCGTCGATGGAGATCTGCTCGTCGGCCTTGAACCCAAGAGCACCCAAACCGTTGGCGTCCTTGTCCATCGCACCAAACATCCAGTCGAACCACATGAAGCGAGGTGTGGGCTCGTTGTGTGGGAATTATATGACACTCTTATGGAAGGGACTGGGTCGGCAGGCCATATGGCTTTTGTAGGTCTTGCAGATGAGTTTGTGAAGACACCAATCGAACTTCTGTAGAGCCGCAAGGCCGAGGTTAGTACCATACTCTTCGAGGTCGTTACAAACAACGTTACCTGGCATTCCTGGGAGCAGTACGGCATGGCCTCGCACTTGGTGCATCTAAAGCGTCCAGCTTTGTTGCAGACGGCGCAGAGGCCTTTTGGATCCGTGATCACTTTTGCTGCGGCTGTTGAAGTCATGGTTGCTGTGTGGTCGTGCGACAAGGTTGCGACAAGAGTAAACAAATATAGAATCTAGAGAATGGAAATGTTTGTTTGCCGAGAGCTTGCCTATGCGAACCTCGAGCCAACCAACGAGCACGCACGTGATTGCCGTCACGACCCTTCCACTCATCTCGCATTTTTCAACAGAGTCCAAAAGCCAACACCAGCTCCAACCCTACACTCCCTTCCCAACAACCCTCTCCCCAAGCTCGACCAACGAATCCACAACAACATCCATCCTCCCAAACACATCCTCAAGCGCCTCGCTTTCTAACACCGTACAATACGCCGTCTTGAACCCCGCCCTTCCCGCTGCACTCACATCCCACCCATGCGCAGCCGCAAACCACACCTCCTGCTCCCCAACCCCAATCTTCTCCTTAACCTTCTCATAAGCACGCAGCTCTGGTTTACCCACGCCAATCTCGTCACACGTAATGATGTGCTCGGCATCGATAGCGATGCCGCCAGATTCGAAATACCCCGTGACTCGCGCTCGATCGCCGCTCGTGAACGCCCACACAGTCCAGCCATTCGCCTTTAGGTTGTCGATACATTCTTTTGCGCCAGGCCGGACTCTGCAACTCTTGTACTCTTGCAGGAAAAATTTGACGTCTTCTTCGGTCGCTAATTTGCGTGGCTCAGGTACACCAGCTGCGTGTAGGACGCGGAAGAAGATTGCTTCGAAGACCTGTGCGAAGGGCACGTATTTCCCTGAGAGTGAGAGGTATGTGTATTCGCGCTCAGCGGACTCGAGCCAAGCGAAACCGAGAAGGCGGGCTGAGACGTTGTGTTTGCGTAGAGAAGGGCCGAGGCGCTGGTCGATGGTGGTGTAGAAGTGCTCGTGCGAGACGAGCGTGCCGACGATGTCGAAGACGATTATTTTGGTCATTATGGTTTCGGAAGATTGTTTGTCTTGGATCTTGGAGAAGTGGCTGTACAGTAGTTGATATATTGGTGTGAGTGGTAGGTCGTAGGGCGCAATTGCGTCAACGTCGTATCATTGGCTGTGCGAATTATTAAGCGGGACGCAAGAACAGCAAGAGCGACGATAGTACAAGTCAACGAGTCAACTGTTACGATCTGCAGGAGGTTGGAGGAGGCGATAATGTGTGCGTTCGTACAAACAAAAAGTACGAACAAATATTCCAAGAGCTTTTCGTGATTGACAACTCACGTACCTGTCACGCCATCTAAATGCTCATGCTATCACCGCTTGTACTCAATCCATATCATCCATCTCACTCTCCCTTCCTCTTCCCCCCAACCAGCGTATCCTCACTCCCCCTCCCCTCCGTACTAACAACATGAAAGCTAAAATCCAATTCCCCCACCAACCTCTTCACCCCCGCCAACAACCTCTCCAAATCCATATGAATACATCTTGTACTAATCGCCATGACCGCAAAAGCCGCATACCCAGGCTCGCCCACATGCTTCAAACTGAGGATATCATGATCCACGGCGTCCAGCTGCTTGCTGAGCTGGTAGCCCTCTGGGCTGTGTAGGTAGGGTGGGAGGGGCTGGCCGGATGTGATGGAGGAGGATAAGAGGGCGAGTAAGGAGGTTATCTCGTGGGAGGTGATGTTCGTGGAGGTGGTGAGGCGGCGGAAGTCGAGGGCCCATTGAGCGGAGGAGTGGGGGAGTGTGGGTGAGAGGAGGGGATTGGGGTTTGTTGGTGGTGGAGAGCCTTTTGGGGGGGAGTCGGGGGGGTAGGGTTCGTCTGTTGTGGAGGGATTGAGGGAGGGGTGGGTGAATGCGGCGGAGGCGTAGCCTAGGAGGGCGGTGTAGTTTACGATGCTGGACGATGCGTATTAGCTCGTGTGCCTCGGATCAGACAGCTGGGTTGGACGACTTACTTGGTGACATATCCAATGATCTCCTCGTACTCCTCCCTCGGAAACTTGCCGCCAAGTGGAAATTCCCATTTCACAAATGCCGCATGCATCTTGAGCCCTTGCAGCGTGAGCATCTGCTTCGCAAACACCTTGTTGCGCACTTTTGACAGCTTGTAGCCCGGCGACTCCTTGTCGTTCTCTTCGTCGCCTGCGTCGCCGCGAATGCGCGACATGACTTGCTCGTGCATGATGCTGTACAGGTTCGCTGACAGATACAACGCACCACCCAACTTCTGCCTCAGTGCGGAATGCTCCGTGATTGGGTACGGGAAGATAGTCCAGAAGAATGCGACCGCAAGTCCTCCTACCACCGTCGCAAGCCTGTACGGACCGAGCGTATAGATCGGGTATGCTGGCTGCCCCGTCGTCGCCGTCGCAGCAGTAACGCCAATCTGCCGGACCTGCAATTCATATCCGACAATCATAGTCGCAGTGACCACACTGATCAACCCCGCGATAACAAGGTCCATCCTCTTAAGCGGTACATAGAATCCCAGACTCACAAACACCCACACAAACACCAATATACCAGCCGTTTTCTGCCCTGGAATATACCACATCAACCACGCGACCAGCATCGCAATCAGCGTCCCCGTAATCCTCAGCACGAACTGGAAAATACTTTGCCCCGCCGTCGGCGTCATGCTGATAGCAACCATGATAAGTGCCCAGACAAGCCTGTTTTCCACGAAGAAAGTCTGTGTCGGGCGCAAGAACGCAATAATCGCGATACTCATGGTTGCGCACGCGGCGCGGAATCCGAATGCTGATTCGGGACTGCCCAGAAAATGAGAGATGCTGCGAATCACGTTACCGAAGCGCTCCCAGGCATTCGCTGGCGGTAAGTGCTCTGGGTCTTTCTTCGATTTGTATGCATCGCCCATGTAAACCGTCGTATTGCTCCTATCCGATCCAGCGACCGTCGTCTCGTCATCTTGATTCGCGTCCTGCGAGCTGAATATGCTCTTGATCCACTTCTTGAAGCGCTTGCCGCCGGGCCAGATGAACTTGCTCTTCGCCGTAGCCTGGTCGTGCTCGTCCGCGAACTTGACAAATTCGATTGTAGATCGGCCGATGGAATTGAGGAGGAACATGACGTAGAGCAAGGTGTAGAGTTGGCGCTGGTCGGCTTTGCGGGTGGTGATACTGGGTAGGCGCTTGAGGGTTTCTTCGTCGAGGTCGTCGGGGCTGGTGAAGTAGTCATCTCGGACCTTGATGCCTTTGCTTTGAATCCAGTGGCGGAGTGTGGGTTCCTTTTTGCTGAAGAAGATTGCGGCTTTCTTTTCTAGTTCTGCTGCGAAACCAGCGTCGCCTGGCTTCACAATATCGCCCTTCGCTTCCTCGTCATCAATCTTCGAACCCTTCTTGTTCTTTTTCTGCTTGGGGGCTAGGCCCAGTCGAATGAGGACATGCGCCAGCCCATCATCCAGCGCCTGGAATATCTCGTTGAAAGGATCGTGCAGGAATTGAAACATCTCATTCCACTCTGCCACGGCTTTCTTGCGATGTTCTTCGTGTTCCGGCTCCTCTTCGTCGTCAGTCCAATGACTGAGCTCCGCGCGCCTCTCGAACAGATCCATAACCGACCCCAGTCCCATAACAGGCAACATGATCGACCTCAGATGTTTGAAAATCGCCTCGAGCTCACCCGGCGTCATCTTACCATACGCAATCTCGCGCTTCGCAAACGGCAGATCAGCCACAAGCTTACCATGCAACTCCTGAATTGCCCCAACCATCTTCTTAATACCCTCAATCTCCGGCTTAACTTTCCGCTTCGGCGCCTTCTTCCCATCACCCTTACTCTTAGCCTCAGGAACATACGTCTTACCAAACATATCCGACGTCTCCAGACTATGTATATACCTCTTATGCGCACCCAAAGCACCCCTCAACAACCCAACATACCCCGTAACCTCCTTCAACACCACCTTCCTACACGTCACCGGAATCACAAACAAACTCACCCCCGTCGCCAACGCAAACCCTGTCAAAAACGCCTCAAGCAACCTCGCAATAAACGTCTCACACTGCGCCGTCGTGCGAAACAAAAACCCATTCGTCGCCGCGACATTAACCTGAATCGCATATATAATCGTCGGAAACGCGAGCTGCGGAAACTTCGCCTTGACCGCGTTGATAGCGTAGATTTGGAAAAAGAGCCACACGCCCAGCACGGCGGACTGCGAGGAATTGTATCGCTCCGGCGGCGCGCCGGCGACGGTGGTGTGTTGGCGTGCTTTGACGGCGGACCAGACCATTAGCATGGCCATTGCGCTGCCAATGCATGTTCCTAGGATGTTGAGCGCCATGGTTTGGATGAATTTTGCGCGGGGCATGATGCAGAAGCCGAGGATGGAGATGATGGCCATGAGGTAGCCGAGTGTGGTGTATGTCGAGCTGATGTCGTCGGCTTGGTACATTGATAGGGCGATTGTGGGTGGGAGACCGGCTTTGCCCATCATTAGGAGTGTTGGGACGTCGAGGCCAAGTTTTGTCCATATTCTTTTCAGGATGAATGGTTTCTTCTGTGCTGTTGGGCTTTCTGGTTCCGTCGCGTCTGCATCTTGGTGGTAGCCATTGCTTTGGTCGTTTGATTCTTCTTCCGCCTCTTCCCGGCCTATCGGGCTCGAAGACGCCATTGTCGCGTCGATGCTGAAAGTCAACCGAACAAAAGGGAAAAGAGAGATGAACCTCTCGATGGCAAAAGGCCCTTCACGAAGTAATCATTTTTCGCTGCGTCCGACTCTCCGCACGCCAGCGCGTCGCGCCGGCCGAAATGATTGACATCGGCCCGTCATGACGAAGGACTAAGCTGTCGCCAAGGACGCCTCATCTGCGTTAGCGTCCAGATTGAGTCAGCAATTGAAGCCTCGATGAATTGGACGATCCGCTTGTGTCGACATCCCAACACACGTGGGCTGTCTCGTCGAACGAACAAGTGCCGATGCAACTTTGCAGTCCTGAAATTCGGCGGTTGCTTGCGACTGCCATGTCATATTGCGGTCCTGCACAATCTTTCCGCAACGTCTGGCTTGCAAGTGAAGCTCGATACATTTTCGTGGTAAGCACTCTGCATGTTCAAGCGAGATCATGCCAGCCAGCAGCGCACGGGAAGTTGTTACGTGTAGTAATCATACATATCTAGATCTGACTACATGTCGCCAACAATGCATACGACTCCAAGCGCTAAATGCAACACAACACATAGCCCAATCCTCCAACTACATCCCTATATAACGATCCTCTCAAAGCTATACTTTGGCACCTTCTGACTGATCTCGTGTCCCATCTCACGCTTACTCTTCTTCGCTCCATTCGCCTTCCTACCATCGATCAACATATCCTGCCTCACACCCAGCGGCAGCAGCGGCAGTTCACCAAGATCCCGGCTCACAGCGAATGGCTTGCCCTTCGCTTCATTGTGCTTGCTCAATTGCTTCGAGCTCTTCGGCGCATTGGCAGCGTACCGCAGGAATTCGCCGAGCAGGCCGCGCATGTAGCGCGCTTCGAAGAAACCGAGCAGCGCTTCGGACGTGTCGTTGTGTAACGAGTAGATTGTGTCTGAAGCGGCATCGGAGTCTGCGAGCCAAGCGCCGGCGCCGACGGCGTCCAGAGTGCAGGAAAGCAGCGAGGCGATGATGGCGACGGCGTGGTTGTCTGGCGTTCCGTCTGTATCAGCGAACTGAGACTCGTATGGCAGTGACCAGCCTTCAGTCTTCATCTCCTGGTGCAGTACGTTGACGAGTACATCGAGGTCTTGGCGTGACAGCATCGCGCGGAGCGTGGTGGTGATGAGGCGGGGCGCGAAGCTGTGGAGTCTGATGAGGGTTGGTCGGAGAGTCTCGGCGCGGATTTGCAGGCCGTGGTCGAGTATGGACATGGCGTGGTCTATTTCGTGCGAGGCAGCTGCGAGTTCAGTGGTGACGTCGAGATCCATCTCGTCTTCCGATGGCGAGGTGCCGTTTGTGAGCAACTTGGTCTCATTGTGTGCTTTGGCTTGCTCGTCCATGCTTTGCAGCAGCAGCTTCAAGGCCTGGACTACTTCGCCCACTGGTAGGTGGCCATTGTCGTTGAGCACGGCGGAGAGGATGTACAGCTCAGGGTCGAATTGGACGAGCGCCTTGACAATATCACCATCAGCGATGGCTGATAGTGCCTGCGAGTGGTTGGGGAATGCTTGCAGAATTGCGTGGCGGACTGATGCTGCTGAGACGTGACCAGTCCGTAGTAGCCAGTCAAAGACATTTGGGGGGAAGAAGTCAATCGTCAAGATGTTCTGGGTGGCATCGTCTTGACTGTTGCTGGTAGGGCGAAAGATCTTACTCAGCGCATATGACGCATAGTGGTGGATCTTTTGCTTTAGAGCATGGTCTACGACAGCGGGAGTTTTCCAGCTTCGCAGGTCCTCCTCTGCATTCTCTTCGGAGTTCTCAAAGTCAATGGCCATCGCGTCTTCTTCAGAGACTTTTGGTCCCATGCCATTCGTGAGAGGTCCATTGGTGACCTCGTTGTTCTTGTTCTTAGGCTGGTCGGCCTTGTCGAGCGGGATGTGAAGCTCATGCCTCATAGCCTCTTCGAATTGGCGAAGGTCCCCGTCAGAGACATAGCGATCAAGCTGAGCTTTCTTCTGGTTCCATCCGCGTGGCGTGTTTTTCCCCGTAGCGGACACACCCTTTCCAAGTGCTTCCGACAGCAGCGTCCCCTGGGTCTTGACGCGTTTGCGAGCGTGAGATGCGCCGAGATTCATGCCAACCAATTCATTTTTCCGCATCGCAACAACCAAATCGTGATCGGCATGGTAGGCGACTAGGTGGTAACAGGCGTCTTCTTCGTCCTGGGGCTCCGAGAGTTTTCGTTTCTTGGCTGGGCTCGCGGTATTGGACGCACTCGACAGAGGGTCTAGGGATTGTATGGTTTGAAGAGTCTTGTACTTGGTATCGAATGTCCGACATGTTTGCCGTGACGTAGTCAGGATCATGTCCTGAGACAAGCGCAGAAATGAGTCGGTCCCCGATCCAGGCATTTTGAATTGAGAGTACACTTGTGGTACGATACTGGAGAAGCTGTATGAGACCAACGACGTGTCTGTAAGGGTATGCAGAACACCGCTTGATACATGCAGGGAGTATTGGTGTGATAGAGGTGGTGAGGCTGGCAACCTGGAAGATTTGGGAAGGTCCCACGATACCAGGGGCTGAAGTGGTGACAGAGGAGTGGTAGTGAGATCTTGCGACCGTGACTGCACTCGAAAGAGACTGAGTGTGGTTGCTCCGTCTGGCTTGCGAGCTAGGACACAAAGGACTTGGGTGAGCTCGAGAAGATCGGATGAAGCGTCAGCGCCTGAGGCCAAGACACTGGCTATATCCTCTCGGTTCCGAAGGAGCCCTCGCACCACTGCTTTTGCGGTCGCAGTAGAGACTTGGATGGTGACGCCATCCGAGCCAAGGGCATTTAGACTGGCTGCCCATCGCACAGTCTGGAGATCGGCCGATAGGCATTGCACGTCGCCATTGACATATGTGGCTAGTACGTCGTGCGTCGCGCCGGTGGATGAGCCACTGGCAGTGACTGGGAGGGCATCGAGTGCGAGTATGGGTTGGTCGTTCGAGGGTGTGTAGGCTGTTTTGGCCGTGTCCGTCTTCTCGCCTAGCAGCTTTTCGTGGAAGCACACCAGTTGCGGGGAGTCATTCTGCGCAGACCTGGAGACGGAGGCGTACGTGAAGCGCTGTGATGGGGTCTTGGAGGATCCCTTGCGATAGACGGAATATGGGGCGGCGGTGAAGGTGGTGCTCGGCGGCAGCGCGTATGAAGCTGCGAGTTGGGGATTTTGGAGCTTTTATGTTCAGTACAGCAGATGCAAGATAGTATGTGTAGACGTACGCTGTAGATGAAGAGACCTTCGCCGTCCAGTGCAACGGCAACTTCTGTGCGCTTCCTCTTCTTGATGCCGCTAATGCTGCAAACGCTGGAAGCCTGCGTGCGCCCGGTGGTCGGCAGCGTGGCCAATGTGAAGGGAGCGCCGGTTTCGTGATCGGACGACATGGTGTTTTGCCAGACCTGCGCTCGGGGGACTTGAAGGGTCTGCGTGGGTCGTTTCTCGGAATTGGGCGCGTGAGATGCGATGCGACGGGCCTGTCCAGAAAAAAGTTACAGCTCCGGCAGAACACCGGAGTTGCGCGGGCGGTCAAGCTGGCGGCTGTGGCTTGAGCGTAAGTGTGGCTGGACGAATTTAGCGGGCAGTCGCGTCCGCGTTCCGACGCGTCCATCTTTGACTGATGATATCGCGAATTGACGGCGTTTGTCACCATTCCCTTCGACGCTCCGCGCCGCCTTCACCTGCACTCGACTTCACCGCCTCCAAAGCTCTGACCTTCCTGTATATCAATTGCCCCATCTAAATCTCCAAGACATGCGCTGGTAGCAGTACACTTGGTAGATGGCTCTCACGGCGGTGCGACCCGCGATGAATCATGACGGCACCCCGAGCCTGCACCCTTTCTTCTCCAAGGCACCGCGTGATACAGGCCACCACGAGCCCACTGAGGAAGCACCACCGCCCGAGACCCTCATCGACGATGCCCGCGACGACCTCGACTATGGGCCTGCCTCGAGAGGTGCCCAGCCAGCGAAGACACGAAAGAAGCGTACGAGGAAAGGTGATCCGGGGAAGGGACAAGCGTCTCTGGAGCAGTTTGCACGTCCGTCTCGAGCACAGCCTGCGGATGAGCCTGCGACCGAGAACGCTACACACGCCAATCTCGAGGAAGACCCCAACCAAGAGCGAAGGAAGCGGAGAAAGACCGAGTCTCCCGTGCCAGCTGAATCGCTATCGATCGCCTCACCGAGCCTAGACTGGCACCAACAGCTGCAGCTGCAGGCGGGCGCGAGTGAGCCTGACGTCGAGGACACAGAACCCATCGACAAAAACACCTCGGCACTTCTGCGAGCAGTCTCACCTGCGCGCATAGCCACCGCTCCAGATTCTGTCGACATGGAAATCGCTCCCAAACCCACGCCCAAGAAGCAGATTAGGGTCACGAAGTCTGGCAAGCTCGTGTCCAGTCCACCAAAACCAAGTGCCGAATCGCCAGCCACTCCGAAGAAAAGAAGGGGACGCAAGCCGGCGCAAGCGAAGATACCGCCTACCGTGACCATCATAAAATATGGCTCAGATCCAACTAGCAAGCACGCTATTGGAGGGAAGATCGAGGCCATTCTCAACAGCAAGAGCACCAAATCCAAGAAAAGCACAACGCCAAAGAAGGCCACGACTCCGAAGAAACGATCTACAAAAGCCGTCCAGCCTCCGAAATCTACGCATCCTTTCTTCGCTGGCAAGGCAGGCGAGAAAGCAGACGCTGTCCAGTCCAAGCCTCCAGTCAACCAGCGACCGCCTACACCCAGGAAGAGCGCCGTGACGCCTGGCAAATTAAGAGCGGAGGCTCAGAGGGATCGCTCAGATGGACCAATGCCCACTTTCGGGCTGGCATTGGGCCCCAGCAGGGCTTCAAAACAGTCAGGACTGCTTGAGCCCTCATGGCCTTCAAGAGAGACTGTCCATGTTCGCAATCTAGCTGTCGACTCGAGTCATCAAGCTGCACAGGGAGTCGTATCAGTGTTGCCACTTCGTGTTCGAAAGTTGAAAAATCGGATCATTCACGTTGGCGTAGAGGAAGACTTGATTCTGAAGTTGGCCAGAGACCTCGAGCCACATATTCGAACACCCTCTCGCGACACCGACTTTGACTTTGCGTCTCCCGAGGATGTTCGTTTACCTACTCGATTACTTACGACCGGTATGGACATACAGAAGCGGGTTATGAAGGAGCTTCAGGAGCGTTGTAGGCTTGGGGAGCAACAGCAAAATGCAACCTTACATCCAGCTGTCTCATCACTCTTCAACGATATCGAGCACACTCTCACTCCTTTCGATGAAGGCCGGTGCGAAGGGCAGACTTGGGCACAGAAGTACAGCCCCAAGTGTTCTTCAGCGGTGCTGCAGGAAGGCGGAGAAGCGAAAGTATTAAAAGACTGGTTGCAGAGCTTGACAGTCTTGGCTGTCGGTGGTGGGCAGAGTCTTGCTACTGCTAGGCCATCTGATAGCAAGAAGCCGCCTCGGAAAAAGCGGAAGAAGGAGGTAGACGATTTCATTGTGTCGGACGACGAGGATGAAGAGGAGGAAATGGTTGAACTCTCGGATTGTGCAGCGCCAGCGCACCTGAGATCACTCCAGCGACCTCGTTGGACCAGGAACAACAACGTAGTCATCATCAGCGGACCGCATGGATGTGGAAAGAGCGCGGCCGTGTACGCTGTTGCGAAAGAACTGGACTTTGAGGTCTTCGAGATTAACTCAGGAAGCCGTCGCTCCGGCAAAGACATCCAGGACAAGGTTGGCGACATGACTGCGAACCACCTAGTCAATCACAAGCGACCCAACGCACCACCAAAAGAAGATCAAGTCGCAGCCGACGATATCGAGAACGAACGCGCGAGTGCTGCCCTGCAAAAGGACATCGACAGTGGAAGACAAGGCACAATGATGACTTTCTTCAAGTCAGCACCTGCAACAAAGACGACACCCAGAGCTAAAGTGAAGCCTAAAGTGACGAAACAAGCACCAAAAGCAACTGAGCAGGCGGTATTACCTCTCGTTGAATCTTCACGCAAATCGCAGAAGCAGTCACTGATTTTGTTCGAAGAAGCTGACATTCTCTTCGACGAAGACCAACCGTTCTGGATCCAGGTCTCGAAGCTAGCTGCGCAGTCGAAGCGACCGATTATAATCACCTGCAGTGACGAGAGTCCGATACCTTTAGGAGACCTGCCGCTGGCTGCGATTCTTCGATTACAACCGTCTCCAGTAGAGCTCGCGACAGACTACATGCTGGCACTAGCTGGTCGAGAGGGTCACATTCTACAGCGACAAGCTGTGAAGGATCTGTATCAGGCGAAACATCACGACTTACGCGCTAGCATCACCGAGCTAGATTTCTGGTGCCAGATGTCTGTTGGTGACAGGAAGGGCGGCCTCGAGTGGCTGTATCAGCGTTGGCCACCGGGCAAGGACGTTGACGCGACTGGTCGTTTGCTAAGAGTTGCCAGTGAAGACACATATCAGTCAGGCATGGGCTTCCTATCTCACAACGTTTTTGAGACACGCAGCAACGCCATCTTCGACAAAGAAGAAGAGCTGCTGACCGAGGTCTGGTCGGACTGGGGCATCAGTCCTTCCGACTGGAAGATAACATCGCCACAATCAGCCCCTCCGCAAAGCGATCTCATCCAGAGCCTTGAAGACCTGGATGCCTTCATGGAGTCACTCAGTGCTGGAGACATTTACAGTCGTATCGATCTGCCTTCGTACGCACGGGAGCACGATCAGCCCATCGACCCAACGTTGCCGTCCATGCCAGACAAGGCGCGACTGAGCTACACGCTCGCCGCCCCGCTCTTGCAGGTCGACGCGCAAGCCGACTTCTCACAGTTCGATACGTCAATCTATACGCAGACACATCTGCTCGCTCGCCGCGCCTTCCCAGCGATCTCCAGCCTCGACGCCCCATGCGAGCTATCGACAGAAACCAGCTACGCCAAAGCCATCCTAGCACGCAAGGAAGACAAGCGCACGGATAACTTTCTGTCGAGACCCGACTTCTCTACCGCTTTCGACCTCCTCGCCGCCCTCCCAGACCAAACCCTGCCCGAGCGCACGTCCTTCTACCTCATCCCCTCCTCCTTCGATCGCACATTCAGCGTCATCACCACCGATCTCGCGCCCTACGTTCGCAGCATCGTCGCTCACGAGCAGATTCTCGAAGCGCAGCGCGTCCGCCTGTCAAGCCTACTGAGCGCAGGCGGGAACGGCAAAAGAGCGAGAACGACGCGGGCGAGTCGCGTGGCGCTTGAGGGCGGTGTGAGGGAGACGAAAAGGAGGGATAGGTGGTTCGATAAGCATCTGAATTTCGAGCTGGTTATGGGTACGGCTGGGAAGGGGTGGGCTGGTATGGGATGGCGGGGCGATGAGTCAGAGGATGAAGAGGGCACGGGGTCAGGGAGTGTGACTGGGACGCAAGATAGTCCTGCGGCGAGTCAAGATGTTGTTATGTGTGGGACGGATGACGAGTAGGCACGATCATATATGAGTAGCATTCACGCGGGCATATGTAGCATTGCATTTGTTGATAGCATTTTTGGGAAGCATAGAGCATAGCGCTATAAGATATCTAGCACAGATGGTCATACACATCTTTCCGATCATTTGCTGAGTCTGCTCACCTGGGCACTTCGCAATCTCACCCTTCCCTTCCTGTCTAGCGTGCCAGCCTCGCGCCCTTGCAGATCTGCACGGCTGCGGCCTATCGATTGCATCTCTCAAACATGGCAATCATCTGCGCCTCCTTCAAGTTGAATGCTCACAATTATCCAGCCAGTGCTGTGTCGAGCTCCTGAGCGTTGCCGCCGCTTCGCGACTCTATCCCGAGCAGACGCCGCATCCCCGCATAGCCAGGCGCGAGTGACCGTCGTACCGGGACCGCATCGCGAAATAGAAACACCAACACCTTGCTGGCGTTTAGTACGGCGTAGCAACATTGAGGGAGTTGCACGTTTTGTAGTTAAGGCAAGGCAGGTATTTGTATCACTGGGCAATCACGCAGGCGCAACTTTTCTTTTCCCAATTCTCATTTTCCTCAAGCGCTTTTTCACTTTCAACACACACAACATGTCTACTTTCACGATGCACAACGCGCTGGCCGTCTTCGCATCACTCATCTTCCTCACCTCATCGTCAACCGCATTCCACATCCCGCAATTCCATCTCTCACCAACACCTACACCCTCTCACCACGACCTCTCCCAAAAATGCACCTTCACACTCCACCACAAGCAAACATGCTTCGCCTCCAAGAAAACATCCTACATCCAACTAAACTCCATACGCGACCACGCCAACGCCATCACCATCGACGTCGCGGCCCTGCGTCCCGCGGCTAGTCATAACAGCTACGTTAGAATCTCGGCGAACGACGCTTTTGCTGTTGAGAATTTGCTGGATGATAGGAGTCTTGTTGTTGTTGGGTCGAGCGAGGATGAGGATGAGGTGGTGTTTGTTAATGGGGGTGAGGTGTTTGGGAGTGAGGGGGGGAATGGGGAGGCGTGGTGTGAGGAGGGGGAGTGGGATGATGAGTGTTGGGAGTGTGGGATGGGGTCGAGGGTAAGTTAGTCTTTGTGTGGTGAGCAGAAATGGGGAACTAGGCTGACAGTGCTGAATAGGAACGGAGGTTGGAATGTGCGTTTCCGTGTAGAGCGATTGGGGAGGATGAGAAGGGAGGAAATGCTTTTGAGGAGCTTCGTTGAGCTGTAGAACGAGATATCGTCGACGCCCTGTCCGCATCGGAGCTACTAGAAGCCCCTGCATGACTTCCTTCCTGAATGTGGGTGTACCGGCATCGCGTCCATGACGCGGCATGTTCAAGCGCGTCCAAGATCGCCCTCGTAAGGCCACGAATAAAACCGAGTCTCAATTCAACACAATGCTTCAGCGACGCTCCCATCGTCCACCATCATACATTCACGCCCAGTTTCTACATCTCATACATGTCAAACACGTCAACCATCACCGACCCCGTCATGCACGTGTTCTAGCCTTCGTAACCCCCCAGCACAAACATCCATCGGGCCGTTATTGTCTGTGTCTATGGAAACTCTGATCTGCCTCTAGTAGTAAACACATACCCGCTCCGCCCCGCTCCTAACAGCTCACATATAGTACCCTTTTGACATGACACCCCAGCTCAGCTCAGGTCCATGCCCGCAAGCCCGAGATTCAAGTAGATGTCGTGGCGTTTCGTGCAGAGTGCGGGTACCTGCATCTTCGCACCAATCTGGTACTGGGGAATGGTTTGACGATAGAGACAGGCGTCGTCATCTCAGACCTGGTGGGAAAAAATTGTAGCTAATGTGGGTGAGTCGCTGAAACGGGGAGTGTTTCGGCGCCCGTTTTGAGGGAGTTCCGGTTTTGCAGCGAGTGAGAGGGATGTATTGGATGGAGAGGTGGGTCTGGAGGGTGTGTGTGTTTCGTTTGGTGTTGGTGCTCTGGTATTGGGAACGTGATGCGTGGTAGGGGTGGTGAGGCTTCGTTTCTTTCGGTGTACGTGCGTGTGTGGATGGGAGGATTTGACGCGTTTATGGAGTGAAGAAGTTGATTTGTATTCACAAACATGCAGTATGTGCTGTTAGTAGGATGAGTCTGAACGGGATACAGATTAGGGTTTTCTTCAAGAATCATCTTGACATGAATGTAGTTGTACGATACTTCTCATACGATGAAGTGAACAAGCATGGAGCATCAACTGAAAAATTTCATGATTATCATTCAGGTTCGTACACATACTCAATACCCTGAGTCCCATTCTTTGATACCATGCCATTCCATAACGCCAACCAATCAAGCACCCAGATCCCATGATCCGTCACGCTTACCAGCCGCCGTTGCCATGCTTAGGCTTCTTGTGCTTATCCTCGAGCTTCGATCCAAGCACAGCACCCGCGATCGCGCCCATGATACCGTGTCCACCAAGCTTATTGCCACCGAAGTAGCCGGCCGCACCACCTCCCATGGCGCCCATCAGACCTCGATCGCCCTCGGCTTGTGCGTTGGGATCGGTGCTGCCGTACTGCTGCTGGCCGGGCTGTCCGTAGGCGTGTTGCGGCTGTCCTTGGGGGTACTGGTCTTGTGGATATGCGCCTTGCTGGGGAAACTGGTTTTGAGGTTGCTGTCCGGGGTATGCACCTTGTTGCTGCTGGCCATATTGCCTGGAGGTTTTGTTAGACACTGGCTGCTAATGTGAGTATGTCTGGGTTTGGCTTACTGTTGCTGCTGGTCATATGGCGCTACTTGCTGTCCATGCTGGAAGCCACCATGAGCTGGCGCACCGTACTGCTGGTCGTAGCCCTGCTGAGGCTGCTGGCTGTAGCCTTGCTGGTATTGCTGTGGCGGATAGGCATTTTGCTGCTGGTAGCCGCCTTGATCGTACTGTGGCGCACCATATTGGCCTTGAGGCGCGTAGCCCTGCTGAGGAGCGCCGTATTGCTGGTTGTTGTACTGATTGTATTGATCGTAAGGTCCAGACATCTTGCTTAGATTGCGTGTAGGTGAGTGTAGAGAGATTGATGCTTTGCAGATTCTGATGTCGACAATGGTAGTGAATTCAGCTGAGGGGTCGGAACGATCGGAACGCGTGGATGACGTAATTTGCCGAGTTGAGGGGAATGTGAATTGTCGTAATGTGATGAACAGAACTTCAAAAGGCAAAAGCGAGTCTTATATCCCTCAAGTTTGGACTACGGCGAATAATCCGTCCTGATGACCACTCTTTTCCACCACTTCTAAGGTGGCTTAGCGAACCATTGGATATTCGAGCATCGACTCAGCCTCAACGAACGAGCGTACGAGCCACGGCTATGTCGGCCTTCTAGGAGACGCCGAACCTCAGCGGACGCGAACTCGTCAGCCCGCTGATGTAAACATTCTCTTGGGACTTGTCGCTTGTGCTTGCCTGATCGATGATTTTGGACTCGGAAAGAACCTCAAGGCTGCACATGCCTCCCGTCATTGGTGGCAAGGCGACTTCGATAATCCTCATGTATTTCGCGCATGCTCCCAAAGCCTTTGGTGTCCACCATTCGAATCCTCTGCGCCAAATAAATGACGCGCTTCTTCATCGTCTCGTCCAAAGTGCCTCGGTCGGTGACATCTTTCCAACACTTCGAAGTCGCTTTGTTGCGCTCCCCAGAAGAGCTGTGTCTAAGTGGTGAGGTGTCCAATTGAGGCGCAGCGACCAGTATTCCGTCGCAGAAGTGTGTGGCGCAATTCGTCATTCGGGCAGACTGTTCCGAGCGAGGCAATTCCCGCGCTTCTGCCTGGGACACTCTATGCGGGGAATCTTGAAGGGTTATCATCCAGGCAAAGCATCACGTACGACCGTGGAATCATGCCCTTGCAGACAGATTATCAAATTTACCTCCGCTTTCAATGGTCTCACGATGCCCTCCTGTGGCTTGTGATCGCCCCACGGAGCTAACCAAAGCGGATGCTGAAACGCGAATTCAATGCCTGAGACAACTTCAAGACACGATCCCGCACCCTGGCCCGAATTTCAACACCAAAACAGAAACCTTCTCGCTGACCTAGGAGCATTTGGGCTGTTCCAGGATTCCGTAAATTGCCTCTTGTAGTAACTCGGCACTCTTAGGCGTTGCTAATTATGCTGGATCCATCCCGTCGTGTTCCTCAAACCGACATGGGACCAGAAGCGACTCACCACTAGCGGCATTCATGCGCCTTTCTCAAATGCTCGATTGCTCTTGCAAGCGCATGAACATGTCTCGTCCAGAGCGTTCGCCCAGCCTTTTGCTTTGTTGCTTCTAACTTACTTTCTTACTGTCTTTCGTTCTGCAGCGGGCTGCTGTTGCTAATACTTCACACTTTCGCTCACCACCAACACTCCTTTCTGGATTCACGGGTCACGGTCCTGGCAGGCTTGGGACTCTTTTCTTTCTTTGGTTCTGGAAATTGATCATCGCTGGACGACTTGCAGATGTATCTTGGTGAAGCAATTGAGCGGCCGCAGGACTGAGAAGGTTCTACCCTTTCGTACACAATCTGATATCTGGAAACAATGCCCGCCCCAAGACGTTACGAGAAACAGGCTCGAGCGGCGTATGTTGTTGTGGAGAGAAATGGTGTGGAGGATGCAGGGCAGAATGTTGGTTTGGCGGCTGCGAACCCAACACCAACTCAACGACGAACTCTCCGACGCTCAAACGCACGGCGGCAGATGCCCCAGCCAACGGACAATGATTACGAAAGCGACGATGATTACGACAGAACCTCCAGCACGCTGCGGCCCACTCCCACAGGACCTTCAATCGTAAGACATCAATCAGAAGCAGGATAATGTGCTTCATCACTAACCAACCCAGCCTCGTGTCACTGCGTCTCCCACGAATGCCGCTCTTGCGGAAAATGGCCCTTCGCCGACAGTGATTTCCTTGCAACCAGCTGCATCACCACAGAACGACAGCGGTGGAATTTCTCAGAACACTGAACACTTGCTCATCGCCGCAGGCTCAATTGGTACGCAGATAGCTTCCGGATGGGTTCTTCAATGCTTACTCTCTATAGGTGCAACTATCATCATCGTCATGATCATTCTTGGGATTTATACCATGCGCAAGCGCGGTCTAACGTTTGCCGATGTCATCAACAACAGCAAGGATACGCTTCGACGACGAGGAGGTGGTCCAACCACCCCTCCGAAGTTCGACATGGACAAGAAAGTTGCTTATGATGACGAATGGATTTACGGTGGCAAAGACAGCTATCCTCAGCGAGCTGTCTCAAGCTCTCGCTCTGGTTCACTCTCAACGCAAACACCACTGAAGCCGCTGGCTCGTTCTGACAGGTCAGTATACAGCCACAACCCTGCTTCAACACTACTAACCTAGACTTAGCTTCAAGGAAACCACCCTCGAACGAAATGACTCCATGAACCGCAGCTTCCTGCTCGACTCCGCGCCCACCCGTCAGCCCTCGCACCGCCGCGACATCAGCGCCACACCGTCCTCGCCCGTCCTCCCCATTCAAGATACCCCCCGTCGCAGTGCTTCCACTCACAACACTCGGTCTGTCAGCGACGATGACTTTCCCGATCCACGCCAAGCATCTGCGCAACCCCCACCCCCGTCCTTCCGCCAATTCCTGTCCAACCGGCCATCTATATCCCAGCGCCCTGGTCAAGGCGGTCCAATGGCTTCCCGCTTCAGCTGGACCAACAGCAACGCACCACAGACACCGCACGACCCATCACGCGACACGGTCAGCCAGACAGTCGTGGGCCGCGACTCGTTCGTCACCACACGCTCCTCCGTCCCACGATTCCGCACAATCGACAGCTGGGTGAATCAGCAGTCCACTCGTGTCGAGGAGCAGCGGCTTAAGCAGCAGTTCCGCATGACGAACTCGACAACATACTCCGAGGAAGACAGCGTGCCTGAAATGCCTGCTATGCCCCAGAACATTAGGGAAAGCAGTGGGCTCAAAGGCAAGAACATCAAGCATCAGAGACACGATACTGCGGATACGGCGCCAATCTTCAAGGCGCATCCTGGCACGGAGGTGCGATTCAGTACGAGGAGCACGGTGCCTAGCGAGGTGCTGGATATGGGGAGGAGGAATGCCGCGTTGTGATAGTGATATGTTGACGTGATCTCTGTTGAGCATTTGTGATCTTGTAACCCCATCAGCGCTGTTCGTCTTGCATCTTTCCGCGTGTAAATCTACCGCCAGCCAACAACAACTTGTATATTGTACTTTGCTTCGTTTCGCATGCTTTTTGAGTACTTAATAACCATATACCACATCATGTCATATCAATCAGGCTTTCCATAATGTGTCTCGTTTGTGACGCCTTGCTAAGGTCCTGCTTTCTCGGATTCCGGTTCTCCTACTTTCTACCTGATATTATTCCTGAAACGCCCTCCACACAGTGACAGATTATGCCCTGCATATCAAATGGTTCCCGAACAAGCGGCTGCATGAGCTGGGAGTGCCGTGTGCCGAGTATCTTTCTACGCGGTGGGAGAATGCAGCATGCTGGGCAGGAAGTAGGTGTCAAAAGGAAGGTCATGATTGAGTTATGCTCATCAAGGCATCACTAGAGAAGATGGAAGGCCTTCGATGCATCGATCTAATCATTTTGCAACTCTAAGATCTCCTAGGTTACATGACACTGCGACTCGCAACACTCGAAGAGACCTGTACCTTTGGCATATTCTTTTGATTCGTCGCTTTCGTCAAGAACTGTGCCGTCGTAGTATGCCAGCACACCTGTAATCGTGGGAGCGTGATATGCTGCAACGCGTTTCTTGCATTTCCAAAGTTGATCGTACACCATATCACGAAGCTCGCGGGGTAGACCCAGTAGATCGAAGGTGAGAGGTGGGCGGGAAGCAAGAACAGGATCGACAGTTGTGTTGACTGTGAGCCTTCGTTGTTCTCGAGCAAGAGCACGTAGGTCTCTGGATGTCATGGCAGTGGTGGACAACTTGATACCTTGTTCTTGGGGCGCAGAGTCATAAAGTAGTAAAAAGAACGATCATGTGCGTCGGTATTGCGGCAACAGCAAACTTCGGGCTGGTCACAAGGAGAAGCTCTCAGCTCCTTCGTGACCGTACAAGCACAATTCAATCCATATTCGAGAAGGCGAACTTCTGCCTTCAATCAACCCACCAAACACAAACCCCTCCATCATCCCAACACCACAACCCCATCATCCTCACCCTTCTCCTCACCCTCAAACACCCACTGCGCCTCCAAGTCCTTCCCCTCAACCACCTCACACACCGTTTCCGCAACCATATCCGCAAACCCAACATCAGCACTGATCCGACTAGGCGCCTCATGTCCACACAGTACCATCCTACCCTTCGAGCAAACGAGACCAACAACTTAGCCTTTGTTCTTTCGCTTCATCATCATGAGTTTCGCTGTCGCGAGGTGGCCGAGGGTGAATGAAGAGGGGAGCCTTTTGTGTGTGTAGAAGAATGTTGTGTTGCCTTATGAGATCATTGGTATGCGAGCGATTTGACTTGACGGAGGAGAAGCCAGCGAAGGAGAAGGGGGGGAAGCCTTAATCGCAATTTCCCTGCGGGGAGTATAAGCCTCAGCATGAATCTTAAAAAATGCCCGAAATTCTTGTCGAGCGAGTGAAGACTGATATTGTGCACATGTAATCGTAACATTGGCGCTGAGTGGCTCCACTATTCGTGTCCGTGACCTCGTCGCTCTCATCGCCATGGTGATGCTGAAGACGAATGCACAAGTCAAGGTAGCGAAGATGATGGAAAAACCGCCGAGGACCCAGTATGTGTCGGAGGATGTTTGTGAAGACATGTTATTGTTGAGTTGGGCAGTTTTGCGGGGGAATGAGGGGGAAAATATGTAGATAATTTTCATGAAGAGGTAAGCAGAGAAATTTAAGCGCAAAATTGAGGGTTCGTGGGCCGGAGGGAAATGTGGTACGTGGTGGAAGGCTAGTGTAAGGGTACCACATACTAACAGTACCGTTGAGGCGACCCGATGTTCTTCGGTAGACAATCGCACAGCATAGCAGAGCACATTACATCACCCAATCCCAAACAACTCCAAACATCCAGCCTCAAAACACACCACCTCAATCCCCACTCAAGCCTCCAGCGCCTTCTCCCCTTCCCCCTCCCACTCCGCAACCGCCTTCCTCTCCTCCAACACATCACCCACCATCCACGCCATCCTATCCGCAAACCCCCGACCAGCACCATCCTTCCCATCCCATCCGTCTCTCCCACACATATCCCGTTCATCGT
>Ga0265780_10003291_pt1 | contig 21331 bp, 15 predicted proteins | sample P1T30metagenome_FD_192432 | JGI IMG/M metagenome (GOLD analysis project Ga0265780, IMG submission 192432) | Plant litter microbial communities from East Loma Ridge, Irvine, California - P1 T30 | ecosystem: Environmental > Terrestrial > Plant litter > Unclassified | place: USA: California...
CATGGCCGCGACCACCCCAGACACCGACGCCGCGACGCATGTCGTCGGCGTCGACTTCGGCACCCTCAGCGGTCGTGCCGTCGTCGTCCGCGTCTCCGACGGCGCCGAGCTCGCGAGCGCGACGCTCGAGTACCCGCACGCGGTCGTCGACCGCACGCTGCCCGGCACGGGCGAGCGCCTCCCCGCCGACTGGGCCCTCCAGGTACCGGCCGACTACGTCGAGGTGCTGAAGACCGCCGTCCCCGAGGCCCTCGCCGCGTCGGGCGTCGACCCGGCGTCGGTCGTCGGCATCGGCACCGACTTCACCGCCTGCACGATGGTGCCCACCACCGCCGACGGCACGCCGCTGAACGAGCTGCCCGAGTTCGCCGGTCGCCCGCACGCCTACGTCAAGCTCTGGCGCCACCACGCCGCGCAGGGCCAGGCCGACCGCATCAACGAGCTGGCGCGCGAGCGCGGCGAGTCGTGGCTGCCGCGCTACGGCGGGCTCATCTCGAGCGAGTGGGAGTTCGCCAAGGGCCTGCAGCTCCTCGAGGAGGACCCCGAGGTCTACGCCGCCACCGAGCACTGGGTCGAGGCCGCCGACTGGATCGTCTGGCAGCTGAGCGGGCGCTACGTCCGCAACGCCTGCACCGCCGGCTACAAGGGCATCCTGCAGGACGGCCAGTACCCGAGCCGCGAGTTCCTCGCCGCGCTCAACCCCGACTTCGCCGACTTCGCCGAGTCGAAGGTCGCGCACGAGATCGGCGCGCTCGGCGACGCCGCCGGCAGGCTGACCGCCGAGGCGGCCGGCTGGACGGGCCTGCCCGAGGGCATCGCCGTCGCGGTCGGCAACGTCGACGCGCACGTCACCGCGCCCGCCGCCAAGGCGACGCAGCCCGGCCAGATGGTCGCCATCATGGGCACGAGCACCTGCCACGTCATGAACGGCGCCGAGCTCGCCGAGGTCCCCGGCATGTGCGGCGTCGTCGACGGCGGCATCACCGAGGGCTTCTACGGCTACGAGGCGGGCCAGTCGGGCGTGGGCGACATCTTCGCCTGGTACGTCCGCAACCAGGTGCCGCAGGCGTCGGTCGACGCCGCCGAGGCCGCCGGCAAGAGCGTGCACCAGCACCTCACCGACCTCGCCTACGAGCAGCCCGTCGGCGCCCACGGACTCGTCGCGCTCGACTGGCACAGCGGCAACCGCTCGGTGCTCGTCGACCACGAGCTCAGCGGCGTCATCGTCGGCCAGACCCTCGGCACCACGCCGGAGGACGGCTACCGCGCCCTGCTCGAGGCCACCGCGTTCGGCACGCGACGCATCGTCGAGGCGTTCAACGACTCGGGCGTGCCCGTGACCGAGTTCATCGCGGCCGGCGGCCTGCTCAAGAACCGCCACCTCATGCAGACCTACAGCGACGTCCTGCGCATGCCGATCTCCACGATCCGCAGCGAGCAGGGCCCCGCGCTGGGCTCGGCGATCCACGCGGCGGTCGCCGCGGGCGCCTACCCCGACACGCGCGTGGCGAGCGAGAGCATGGGCAGCGTCGACCGCGCCTCCTACGTCCCCGACGAGGCGGCCGCCGACGCGTACGACGCGCTCTACGCCGAGTACCTGCGGCTGCACGACTGGTTCGGCCGCGGCGGCAACGACGTGATGCACCGGCTCAAGGCCATCAGCCGGGAGGCGCGGGGCGCGACGCCCGCGCCCGCCCGCGAACCCGAGGCGCCCGCCGCCGCACCCACGACGGAGGTCCCCGCATGACGTTCATCGACCGCGCCACCGAGAGCGCCATCGACGAGACCCGACGCGCCGTCTGCGACCTGCACGCCGAGCTGACCCGCTACGGGCTGGTCGTCTGGACCGGCGGCAACGTGTCGCAGCGCGTGCCCGGCACGAACCTCTTCGTCATCAAGCCGAGCGGCGTCGACTACGACGACCTCACGCCCGAGAACCAGATCCTCTGCCACCTCGACGGCACCGTCGTCGAGGGCAGCCCCGGCAGCGAGCGGAGCCCGTCGAGCGACACCGCGGCGCACGCGTACGTCTACCGGCACATGCCGAAGGTCGGGGGAGTGGTGCACACTCACTCCACCTACGCGACCGCGTGGGCGGCCCGCGGCGAGGCGATCCCGTGCGTCATCACGGCGATGGCCGACGAGTTCGGCGGCGAGATCCCGATCGGCCCGTTCGCGATCATCGGCGACGAGTCGATCGGCGAGGGCGTCGTCGGCACGCTCGAGGGCCACCGCAGCCGAGCGGTGCTGATGCAGAACCACGGCGTGTTCACCATCGGCAAGGACGCCCGCGACGCCGTCAAGGCCGCGGTCATGACCGAGGACGTCGCCCGGACCATCCACCTCAGCCGCCAGCTCGGCGAGCCGATCCCCATCCCGGCCGAGAGCATCGACGCTCTCTTCGACCGCTACCAGAACGTCTACGGCCAGAAGCCCTCAGGAGCACTCGCATGACCACCACCACCACCGTCGACCCCGTCGCCTTCCTCGCCTCGAAGCAGGTCTGGTTCCTCACCGGCAGTCAGGGCCTCTACGGCGAAGAGACCCTGCGTCAGGTCGCCGAGCAGTCGAAGGCCATCGCCGACGAGCTCGCCGCGGCCGAGGGCGTGCCCGTCGAGCTCGTCTGGAAGCCCGTCCTCACCGACGCCGAGGCCATCAAGCGCACGATGCTCGAGGCGAACCTCGACGACAGCGTCATCGGCGTCACGACCTGGATGCACACGTTCAGCCCCGCCAAGATGTGGATCGGCGGCCTCGACGCCCTCCGCAAGCCGCTGCTGCACCTGCACACGCAGGCGAACGTCGAGCTGCCCTGGGCCGACATCGACTTCGACTTCATGAACCTCAACCAGGCCGCGCACGGCGACCGCGAGTTCGGCTACATCCAGACGCGCCTCGGCGCCGCCCGCAAGACGGTCGTCGGCCACGTCAGCGACCCGCGCGTGCAGCAGCAGGTGGGCACCTGGATGCGCGCGGCGGCCGGCGCCGCGGCGATGCGCTCGCTCAAGCTCGCCCGCTTCGGCGACAACATGCGCTTCGTCGCCGTCACCGAGGGCGACAAGACCGAGGCCGAGCTGGCGTTCGGCGTACAGGTCAACACCTGGGGCGTCAACGAGCTGGCGGAGGCGGTGGCCGCGGTCCCCGAGTCCGCCGTCGACGACCTCGTCGCCGTCTACGAGCGCGACCACGACGTCGTCCCCGAGCTGCGGGCCGGCGGTGCCCGCCACCAGTCGCTGCGCGACGGCGCGGCGATCGAGCTGGGGCTGCGGTCGTTCCTCGAGGCCGGCGGCTTCGGCGCGTTCACGACCAACTTCGAGGACCTCGGGGCGCTCAAGCAGCTGCCCGGCCTCGCGGTGCAGCGCCTCATGGCCGAGGGCTACGGCTTCGGCGCCGAGGGCGACTGGAAGACGGCCGTGCTCGTCCGTGCCGCGGCCGTCATGGGCGCGGGCCTGCCCGGCGGCGCCTCGCTCATGGAGGACTACACGTACCACCTCGTGCCCGGCGCCGAGAAGATCCTCGGCGCCCACATGCTCGAGGTGAGCCCCTCCCTGACGGCGGGCCGCGCCTCCCTCGAGGTCCACGAGCTCGGCATCGGCGGCAAGGACGACCCGGTCCGCCTGGTCTTCACGGCCGACCCGGGCGAGGCCGTCGTCGTCGCGATGAGCGACGTCCGCGACCGCTTCCGCCTCACGGTCAACGTCGTCGACGTGGTCGCGCCCGACGCCGACCTGCCGAAGCTGCCCGTCGGCCGCGCCGTGTGGGAGCCCCGCCCGTCGTTCGCCGTCTCGGCCGAGGCCTGGCTGACCGCCGGCGCCGCCCACCACACCGTCATGTCGACGGCGGTCGGCCTCGAGGCGTTCGAGGACCTCGCGCGCATCCTCGAGACCGAGCTGCTCATCATCGACGAGCACACGACGATGCGGGAGTTCAGCCGCGAGGTGCGCTGGAACGCCGCGTACCACCGCCTGGCGCGCGGCCTCTAGGCCCGACCCGCCCCCGCACTGCCCGGAGCCGCCGGGCCGTCGAGCTCGTGCTCGTCGGCCCGGCGGTTCTCGTCGTGTGTGCCGCCCGGGCCGCCCTGCCCGCCGTCGCCGCAGCCGCGTCCCGAACTCAGGAGTTCGCGGCGCGCTCGGCCTCGGAGGCGGGCAGGCGGGGCCTGCCTCGTCGTGGGTTCCTGAGTTCGCCGCGCAACGGGGCCTCGACGGCTGAGGCGACGGCTCGTCCGCGAGGCCAGCGCCTCAGATCCAGCCCTGCGCCCGCGCTCTCGCCGCCGCCTGGGCCCTGCTCGACGCACCGGTCTTGTGCACCGCCGACGTGACGAGGTTGCGGACCGTGCCGAGGGCCAGGTGGAGCTCGGCGGCGATGTCGGCCACGGTGCTCTCGCAGTGGACTCGCGAGAGGACCTCCCTCTCGCGCGGCGTCAGGGGATCGTCAGCGCACCGCAGGGCCGCCGACGCGAGCGCCGGGTCGACGTGGTCCTGCCCGGAGGCGACCTGCCGGACCACGCGGACGAGGTCGTCTGCGTCGCAGTCCTTGGAGAGGACGCCCGAGACGCCCGCCTGGACGGCCCGGCGCACGAGACCCGGGGCGAGGGCGTGGCCGACGAGCACCACGGCGTCGTTCCGTCGGCGCAGGGTCGCGGCGAGCTCGACCACGTCGGACGACCGGTGGTCGGCGTCGACGACGGCGACGCTCACCGCGCCGGCGACCTCCTCCGCCCCGTGCCGTCTCTCGTCGAGGACCTGGACGTGAGCTGAGGTGAGGCAGCGGGCGAGGAGGGACGCCGACAGCGCGTCGGGTGCGTGGACGGTCACCCTCACCTTATCGCGCATCGGCCCCGTGCCCCCCTGCCCTCGACCCTACGACATGAATGTCACATGTCGACATCGTGGGGGCCTCAGGGGCCCTGCGTGACGCCGAGCACTGTGCGGTGGTCGACGGCGTGGCGAGACTCGTGCGCGTGCAGACGACGAGGGGAGTCCCATGACGACGACGACGGTCCGGCCGGCGGGCGGACGCGGGCGGCCTGAGCCCGAGGACGTGCCGTGACCCGGCTCGTCGCGTCCGTGAAGGGAGTGAGCCGGACCTTCGACGCCACCGGAGGCCGTCCCCCGGTCCTCGACCAGGTCTCCCTCGACGTCGTCTCCGGCGAGGTCCTGGCGGTCGTCGGGAGATCGGGCTCCGGCAAGACGACGCTCCTGCAGATCCTGGGAGCTCTCGACCGGCCCGACGACGGCTCGGTCGTGGTCGGCGACGTCGCGCTGGGCGATCTCACCGAGGACGAGCTCACGCTCGTGCGACGGGATCGCGTCGGGTTCGTGTTCCAGGACGCCCAGCTCGTGCCCACGATGACAGTGGCCGAGAACGTCGCCCTCACGTCCGTCGTCGCCGGGCGACGACGGACGGAGTGGGCCGGGCGCGTGCGGGAGATCCTCGAGGCCCTGGAGCTCACCGCCCTGGCCTCCGCCCGGCCCGACCGGTTGTCCGGCGGCGAGGCGCAGCGGGTCGCGCTCGGGCGGGCGGTCTTCGCGAGACCTGAGCTCCTGCTCGCGGACGAGCCCACCGGGGCCCTCGACTCGGCGACGTCTCTCGTGGTGCTGCGGCTCCTCCGGGAGGCGGTCGCCGAGGCGGCGGGAGTCGTCGTCGTGACCCACGACCTCGAGACGGCCAGCGTCGCCGACCGCATCGTCGTGCTGCGCGACGGGCGCATCGTGGCCGAGCGTCGGGCCTTCGTCCCCGCTCGGGACGACGAGGCGGGGAGGAGGTGCCATGAGGACGGCGTTCGCGCTTGGCTGGCGGAACATCGCTGACGACCCGCGGTCGGCCCTCCTCCGGATCATCGGGGTCGCCGTGGGCGTGGCGCTCCTCACGGCGACGGTCCTGGGTGGCCTGGGTGCACGGCAGGCCGTCGTGGACGGCGTCGCGTCGCTCGTGTCGATCGGCGACGTGGGGGTGGTCCCCGACGTCGGCGAGGACCACCTCGACGAAGGGCAGGCGCAGGCCCTCGGCGCGTTGCCCGGCGTCACGGCGACCTTGCCGAGCCTCAGCCAGCAGACTGCCGTGTCGTCCCCGGACGGGACGACCGAGTACCTCACCGTCACCGGCCTCCCGCTCCGCCCGGGGTCGCCCCTCGAGACGGTCCTGACGGAGGGTCGCACTCCCCGCCCCGGCACGAACGAGGTCGTGGTGCCGGCCGACGTCGCCGAGCGGATGTCGATCGAGGTCGGCGCGCCCCTCGTCGTGGCTGTCCCCGTGGGGGCGCACCGTGTCGAGGTCGTCGGCGTCGCGGACCCTGCCGCGCTGGGCGTCTTCGGACGGGACAACGTGTTCCTCGGGCTCGCCGAGGTGCAGGCCGCCTTCCGCCTCCCCGGGGCGCTCACGCGGGTCGACCTCACCCTCGACGAGGGCGAAGCGGACACCTGGGCCGCCCGGAACGCCACGAGCCTGCCGCCCGGGACGACCCTGCAGGACACGAGCGCGATCTCGGACGGCCTGGAGCCCGTGGAGGCCGCCGTCTCGGCCGCGATGGGCCTGCTCGGACTCGTCGTGCTCGCGCTCTCGACGATGCTGGGCTCGGCCGCCAGCACCGCGGCGGTCCGACGGAGGAGCACCGTCCACGGTGCCCTGCGAGCGGTCGGGGCGTCGCGGCGGTGGATCGCCGCGACCGTGGTGGCCGAGGTCGGTCTCGTCGCCGCGTCAGGGAGCTTCCTGGGGGCCGCCGCCGGCGTCCTCGTGGCGTCGTCCACGGCGGGGACCGCCGGGTCGGTCGACGCCTCCCACATGCTCGTCGCCGCGGCGACCGGCATCGGGGTCGGCGTCGCCTCCAGCGCGCTGGGCGCCCGGAGCGCCGTCCTCGAGGCGGCCCGGACGCCGCCGGCGGCCGCGCACCGCGTCGTGGCCGACACCTCACCCGTCCGCGGGCGTCCCCGGGTCGCGCTGGCGGCGTCGGCACTGGTCGCGGCGTGCGTCTGCTCCCGCATGCCGGGGGGCCTCGCGGCCGCCTCGGGCCTCCTCGTCTCGGCCGTCGTCGCAGCGTCGGCGGCCCCGCTCGTGCTACGGCCCGTCGGGGCGGCCACGTCGCGGCTGCACTGGGCGGCGGACGTCGCGCGCCGCCGGCCGTCCCGAGCTCGACGCGTCGTATCCAGGGTCCTGGCCCTCGCCGTCTTCGGTGGCGTCGCGCTCACCGTGACCGTGACCGCCGTGGCCGAGGCGATGACCGAGCAGATCGACCGGCAGTTCGGCGCCGACGTCCAGGTGACGTCGAGCGTGCCTCTCGAGAGGACCGCGCTCGCGCTCGACGAGGTACCCGGGGTCGACGAGGTGGCGGCGTCGACGTGGGGCGACGTCACGGTGGCGTCGTCCTCGGCGGAGCTCGACGTCTCGTACCAGGCCGTCGAGAGCTCGTCGTGGTTCCGCGTCGCGGGGCTGGCCTGGTCGGACGGTGGAGGGGCCACCGGCCCGTCCGGGGTGGCCGCCGGCGGCGTCGCGCTCCCGCGCGGCACGGCGGACGCCCTCGACGTCGTCGCGGGCGACGTCGTGCTCCTCGTCGTCGGGGACCGCCACGTGGAGGCGCGAGTGGCGGGGTCGTTCACGTCCCTCGCCACGGGGCGACAGGTCGTGGTCGACGAGGCCGCCTCGGCGCTCCTCGGGGCGGCAGGGTGGTCGCGCTGGGACGTGTCAGCCGCCGGCGGCGTCGAGCCCACCGAGCTCGCCCGCCGCGTGTCCGATGCCGTGGCAGCCGTCCCCGGGGTCGAGGTGGTCACGGCCGAGGAGACCCGGGTCCGGGCGGGGGCCGAGATGGCGACGCTGACCGCCGGGCTGTTCGCGGTCGTCGTGACGACGCTCGTGCTGGGGGCTGTCGGGGCCAGCAGCACGTTCGCCTCGGAGGTCGACGGTCGTCGCCGTGAGCTGGCCCTCCTGCGTGCCCTGGGCTGTGGACGTCGCGGGGTGAGGGCCCTGGTCGCGTGGGACGCCGTCGTCGTCGGCTCCGCCGCGATCGTGGTGGGCGGTGCCACGGGGATCGCCGGGGGCTCTTTCGGCGCGCGTCTCGTCTCGACGGTCCTCGGGGTGCACGTGGAGCCCACCGCACCGGGGGCGTCGCTCCTCGCGGTCGGCGGCGTCGTCGTCCTCGCCGTCGTGGGGGCGGCGTGGCTGCCGACGCGACGGGCATCGGCAGTCCTCCCGCTCGACGGGCTCCGAGGACGGGCATGACGGTGGCCTCCGCGGCACCTGACCGTTCGACGGGCGGGGCGGGGCACCCGGGCGCATGATCGGGTCATGTCGATGTCCGAGCCCTTCCAGCCGAACCTGCAGCCCGACGACGCGCGCGACGCCGTCCCCGACGACGACCTGGCGCTCGACGACGAGCTCGCCGCGGACGACGACCGGGCCGTCGACGACGACCTCGCGGCCGACGACGACCTCGACGCCGACGGCACCCCCGTCGGCGAGGGCGAGTCCGGTGCCGACGACGACCTCGCCGACCTGCCCGACAACCCGCTCTTCCGCACCCCCGAGCCCGGCGACCGCCTCAGCCCGGACGATCTCGAGCGCTGACGAGCGTGGCTCCGGGCGGCGACGCGCGCGGGCAGGGATCGGCGGCGGGTGCCGGGAACACCACCCGCGCCTCCGTGGTTGGGCCCATCATGACCGTCCCGCTCTCGATCCTCGACCTCGCTCCCATCGCCCCCGGGGAGACCGCCCGCGACAGCTTCGCGGCGTCGGTCGCCCTCGCCCAGCAGGCCGAGCGCAGCGGCTACCGTCGCGTCTGGTACGCCGAGCACCACAACATGGCGTCGATCGCGTCGAGCGCGACCTCCGTGCTGATCGCGCACGTGGCGAGCCAGACGTCGAGCATCCGCCTCGGCTCCGGCGGCGTCATGCTGCCCAACCACTCGCCGCTCACGATCGCCGAGCAGTTCGGCACCCTCGAGACGCTGCACCCGGGCCGCATCGACCTCGGCCTCGGCCGCGCCCCCGGCAGCGACCAGGCCACCTTCCGCGCCCTGCGTCGCGACCCGGCCTCGTCCGAGCGGTTCCCGCAGGACGTGCTCGAGCTCCAGGCGTTCCTCGCCGGGCAGTCGCGCGTCCCCGGCGTCTCGGCCACGCCCGGTGCCGGAACCGCCGTGCCCCTCTACATCCTCGGCTCGTCGCTCTTCGGCGCCCAGCTCGCCGCGGCCCTCGGCCTGCCCTACGCCTTCGCCTCGCACTTCGCGCCCGACGCGCTGCACGACGCCGTGGCCGTCTACCGCCGCGAGTTCCAGCCGTCGACGCAGCTCGACCAGCCCTACGTGATCGCCGGGGTCAACGCCATCGCCTCCGACGACGCCGACGACGCCCACGACCAGTTCGCCCGCATGAAGCGTGCGCGGCTGATGATGCTGCTCCGCCAGAGCGGCCAGGTCTCGGTCGACCGCACCTTCGGCGACGACGAGCTCGACCACCTGCTGCGCACCCCCGCGGGCGCGCACGTCGCCAGCATGACGACGTTCACCGGGGTGGGCACCGCCACCGAGGTCGCGGACTACGTCAGCGAGTTCGCCCGCAGCGCCGACGCCGACGAGGTCATCGTCGCCCACGCCTCGCTCGAGACGAGCGCCCGCCTCCGTTCGGTCGCCCTGCTCGCCGAGGCGAACGAGCGGGTCGCGGCCTAGCCACCGCGCCCCGTCAGGGAGCGACGAACAGCCAGAGGAACGTGACGGCCACCGGCTGCAGCGCCGCGCCGCCGACGAGCATGCCGCGGCGCAGCCAGGCGCGCTCGCTGATCGCGGGCGTCCCGAGCACGGGGCTGAGCGGCATGAGCAGGCGGAACAGGCTCTGCTGGGGGAGGAACACCGCCACGAGGTAGAGCGCGAAGCTCACGGTGAACCCGACGACCTCGTGCCCCAGCCGGAGGGTCGAGCGCCGCGTGAAGAAGACGGTGCCCGCGCCGATGATCGCCAGCACGAGGACGATGCCGCCGACGCCGAGCCAGCGCCCTGCGAGCAGGAACCAGGGCGTCAGCGGGACGAACCCGGGACGGCCGATGTAGTCGACCCACCACGCCATCTCGGTCTGCAGGTAGGCGTCGGCCTGCCCGGTGACGACGTGCGCGACCACCGGCCAGGCCAGCCCGGCGGCGGCGATCGCGAGCCCGGCGACCACGATGCGCACGAGCGACGCGCGGTCGAGGTCGGCCCGCTCGGTCCGCCAGCGCACGACGAGATGCACGGCCAGGGCGAGCGCGAGGGCGAGGGCGCCCGGTCGGGTGAAGGCGGCGACGACGCCGAGCAGCAGCACGACCGGGTAGTTGCGTCGCTGCATGGCGAGCACGCCGCCGAAGAGCAGCAGCACCGAGAGGCTCTCGGCGTAGCCGACGCTCATGACGAACGACATCGGGCCGAAGCAGAACAGGAGCACGGCCCACAGCGCGCCGCGGTGGCCGACCCGGGTCTCGAGCAGCCGGTACAGCACGATCGCCGCGCCGGCCCCGAACCCGGTCGCGAGCAGCACCGAGGCCACGGTGAAGTCCATCCCGGTGCCGACCATGAGCAGGTGGCTGAGCGTCGGGAAGACGGGCAGGAAGGCCCACTCGTTCGGCAGCACGAAGCCCGCGGCGTCCGTCGGCAGCACGCTCGGGTACCCGTGCAGGGCGATGGTCCGGTAGCGGTCGGCGTCCCACGAGGCGGTGAAGTGCAGGAAGGAGCGGTCGCTGCCCGGCGTGATGAACGTGGCCCCCGCGGCCGACGCGATCTCGTAGACGACGAAGAGCACGGTGGTCGAGAAGGCCCGCGAGACGAGGTAGATCGTCAGGAGCGTCGTCCAGCGACCCGACAGGCGGCCGGCGAGGTCGAGGCCCCGCGCGGGGCGACGGCGACCGGCGAGGCGTGAGCGCGCGTCGACGACGGGGGCGGAGGAGGCGCCGCCCGCCTCGCCGCTCATGCTCGCCTCGTCGTGGTCATCCCGACGACGCTACCGTGCCCGTCCTGCGAGGGCACGGGGGAGACGGGCGCGGGCAGGGTCGTCACGGAGGCGCCGGACACGGCACGATGGGACGATGCCCCTGCCTTCGCTCGCCGCCCTCGGCATCGACCCGGCCACGGCCGACGTCTACGAGGTCGTCCTCCAGCACGGAGACACCGTCGACGTCGCCACCATCGCCTCGACGCGAGGCGTCGACGAGGCCGTCGTCGTGACGTCGCTCGAGCAGCTGCGCAACCTCGGCCTCGTGCACCGCACGGCCGACGGCGGGGCCGACCACGCCCCGGGCTACGGCGCCGTCGACCCCCGCGTCGCCGTCTCGGCCCTCGTGGCCGCCCGCGACGAGCAGCTCGCCGACGCCCGCGGCGCCGTCGCCGGCCTGGGCTCGCTCTTCGACGACGGCCGCCGCGACGCCGACCCCTCGGGCTCGACGACCGTCCTCACCGGCCACGCCGCCGTCGGCGACTGGTACTCGCGCCTCCAGCACCGGGCCCGGCACGAGTTCCTCGCGTTCGACCGCCCGCCCTACGTCGTGGCGACGAACGAGTCGGTCGAGCGCGGCGCCCTCGGCCGCGGCGTGCACTGGCGGGCCATCTACACGGTGGCCAGCTTCACCACGGTCGGCAGCCTGCAGGACATCCACCGCCTCGGCGCCCACGGCGAGGAGGCGCGGGTCACCCACGACCTCCCGGTCAAGCTCGCGGTCGTCGACCGGGCCGTGGCCCTCGTGTCGGTGGGGCCCCTCGACGACCCCACCGCGCCTCCCGAGGCCCTCGTCACGGAGTCGCCGGCGCTCATCGCCGCGCTCTGCGACCTCTTCGAGTCGCGCTGGCGGACGGCCCTGCCGGTGCCCGTGCTGGCCGACCCGGCCGACGGCGCCCCCGTCGACTGGGCGACGGTGGCGGCCCAGCTCGCCGCGGCCACCGAGGCCGACAGCGGGCCGGGGGCCCTCGGCAGCGGCTCCGGAGGCGCGCCCACGCCGACGAGACCGCCGTCGGTCGACGAACGCGACCTCCTCGCCCTCGTGGCGGCGGGCGCGACCGACGACGTCATCGCCCGCCAGCTCGGCGTCTCGCCGCGCACCCTCCGCCGACGGCTGCACGACCTCTTCGACGAGCTCGGCGCGAGCAACCGGTTCCACGCGGGGGTGGAGGCGGCGCGACGCGGCTGGGTCTGAGGCGGGGCGGGGAGCCGGCCCGCGCCTCCTCGTCACGGACGTGTAAACACTGTGGCCGGAAGCGGTCAGTGTCCGGAGACGGCCACTGCCCCCCGTAGAGGGGCGGCGGATTCTCAGGTAACTCTTATGGGGCGACCGTCACAGGGGGTGACGGCGCGATGGAAGGCAGTCCGTGATCACATCTCCCGGCCGACGACGGCCGTTGCTCCCCGCCCTGCTCATCGGAGGCCTCGTGGCCGCCGGGGCGATGGCAGCCCCGACCGCGGCCTTCGCCGTGGACGGTCCTGCCGTGCTGAGCGACCCGACCTTCAGCGCCGGCGCGTACATCGTCACGCTGCGCGAGCCCTCGGCGGCGGCGTACCAGGGCGGCACGCCCGGCCTCGCGCGCACGGCGGCTCCCGAGGGCACGAAGCTCGACGCGCGCTCCGCCGCCGTCGAGACCTACAGCGACCACCTCGTCGCGACCCAGACCGAGGTCGCCGACAGCGTCGACGCCGACGTCATGTCGCACCTCTCGGTCACGACCAACGCCTTCTCGGCCGAGCTGACCGCGGCCCAGGCGAAGGAGCTCGCGGCCGACCCGAAGGTCGCCGCCGTCAACGCGAACCAGATGTACCACCTCACCGCCGTCCCCTCGACCGAGTTCCTCGGCCTCGAGAACGCGGACGGCTCGCCCGGCGTCTGGGACCAGATCCCCGGCGGCCGCGACCGCGCCGGCGAGGGCGTCGTCGTCGGCATCATCGACTCCGGCATCGCCGCGGGCAACGCGTCGTTCGCGGGCGACCCGCTCGGCGCCGCGCCCTCGACCACGCAGCCGTACCTCGCGGGCGACGACGTCACCTTCACGAAGAGCGACGGCGGCACCTTCACCGGCGAGTGCGAGACCGGCGTGCAGTTCGACGCGAGCGACTGCAACACGAAGCTCATCTCGGCGCGGTACTACGTCGACGGCTTCGGCGCGACGAAGATCGGCACCGAGGAGCAGGGCGAGTACCTCTCGCCCCGCGACGGCAACGGCCACGGCTCGCACACCGCGAGCACCGCGGCCGGCAACGCCGACGTCGAGGTCACCATCAACGACCGTGACTTCGGCACCATCTCGGGCGTGGCCCCGGCCGCCAAGATCGCGGCCTACAAGGTCTGCTGGGACGGCCCCGACCGCGGCTCCGCCGACGACGACGGCTGCGCCGGCATCGACCTCGTGAACGCCATCGAGCAGGCGACCGTCGACGGCGTCGACGTCATCAACTACTCGATCGGCGGCGGCGCGGCCGACACGACGTACTCGTACACCGACCAGGCCTTCCTCGGCGCGGCCCAGGCCGGCGTCTTCGTCGCCGCCTCGGCCGGCAACTCGGGCCCCGGCGCCTCGACGCTCGACAACGCCTCGCCGTGGATCACCACGGTCGCGGCCAGCACGATCCCGAGCTACGACGCCACGGTGAGCGTCGCGCCCGCCGACGGTCCCGCCGTGAACTACCTCGGCGGCTCGACCTCGCTGTCGGCCGACCCCGAGGGCATCACCGCCCCGTTCGTCGAGGCCGTCCAGGTCAAGACGGCGGCCGCGGCCGCCGACCGCGCGGTCATCTGCGACGCCGGCACCCTCGACCCCGCCCTCGTCGAGGGCACCATCGTGCTCTGCGACCGCGGGGTCACCGACCGCACGGCCAAGTCGGCCGAGGTCGAGCGCGCCGGCGGCGTCGGCATGGTGCTCGTCAACCCGGCCCCCTCGTCGGTCGACGTCGACGCGCACAGCGTGCCGACCGTCCACGTCGACGCCGGCGCCGGCAACGTGAACTACGCCGCCCTGCACGCCGCGGCCCAGCCCGGCACCGCCGAGGTCACCCTCGTCGACGGCAACCCCACGGGGCTGCAGGAGCCCGCCACCCCGCAGGTCGCCGGCTTCTCGTCGCGTGGCCCGGTCGAGGCCGACGGCTCCAACGTGCTGAAGCCCGACATCTCGGCCCCCGGCGTGGCGATCCTCGCCGACGGCGCCAACGCGCAGGGCGAGCCCGGCACGTACGAGTTCCTCTCGGGCACCTCGATGTCGTCGCCGCACGTCGCCGGCCTGGCCGCGCTGTTCTTCGGCACGACGATGAACCCCGACTGGTCGCCCGCCAAGGTCAAGTCGGCCATGATGACGACCGCCTACGACACCGTCGACGCCGCGGGAGCGCCCGTCGAGGACGTCTTCGCCCAGGGCGCCGGCCACGTCGACCCGACCGAGTTCTTCACGCCCGGCCTCGTCTACGAGAGCGGCTCGGCCGACTGGCAGGACTACGTCGACTCGCTGAGCACGCCCGAGGGCCCCTCGAGCGACCTCAACCTGCCGTCGATCAGCATCGGCGCCCTCGCGGGCAGCGAGACGGTCACCCGCACGGTGACGGCGGAGGCCGCCGGCACCTACGCGGCGACCGTCCCGTCGATCGCCGGCGTCGACACGGTCGTCGCCCCGACGACGCTCACCCTCGCCGAGGGCGAGTCGGCGTCGTACACCGTCACCTTCACGAGCAACGACGACGTCGTGCTGAACGAGTTCTCGTCGGGCTACCTGACCTGGACCAGCAGCGACGACGCCGTCCGCAGCCCCGTGGCGGTCCGTCCCGTCCTGCTCGGCGCCGCGCCGGAGATCTCGGGCACGGGCGTCTCGGGCAGCGCCTCGGTCGACGTCACCGCCGGCGACGACCTGTCGCTGCCGCTGTCGACCCAGGGCCTCGCCCTCGGCACGTCGGCGACCAGCACGGGCGACGCCGAAGACGACGCCACGAACGTCTTCACGACGCCGCTGACCGTGCCGGAGGGCATCGCGCACGCCCGCCTGGTGCTCGACTCGTCCGACGACGCCGCCGACCTCGACCTCATCCTCTACACGACGGACGCCGACGGCGCCGCCGACGAGGTCTACGGGGTCGCGGCCACGGGCGCCGCCGACGAGCAGCTCGACATCGAGGACATCGACGCAGGCACCTACCTCGTCGAGGTCGACTACTACTCGACCGACGGGCCCACCGAGTCGACGGTCACGTCGTACCTGGTGCCCGCCGCGGCCCAGACGGCCGACGCCGACCAGGCCTTCACGGTCGACCCGGCCCAGCTCGTCGCCGACCTCGGCGCCGTCACCCCGGTGACCGCCTCGTGGACGGGCCTGGAGTACGACCAGACCTACCTCGGTCGCATCCTCTACGGCGACACCGGCCAGGTCACCTACGTGACCGTCGCGGCGGGCCCCGCGCCCGTCGTGCCGGTCGACCCGACCGACCCGCCGACCGACCCGACCGTGCCGCCGACCGACCCGACCGACCCCGGCGCGCCGGGCGCGGGCGGCGGACCCGGCACGGGCACGCAGCCCGGCTCCGGCCCGGCTGCCTCGGGCCCCCTGGCCTACACGGGCTCCGACCTGGCCTCGCCGGCCCTGATCGGTCTCGCCCTGCTGCTCGCGGGCGTCGCGGCCGCCGTGGTCGGTCGTCGCCGCCAGCTGCGCACCGCCGACCGCGCGAGCGCGTCGGAGGCCTCGGGCTCGACCGAGTAGCCGCGCACCACCGGACCGGAGGCGGTCCGCACCACCCCGAGGGGAGGTGCGGACCGCCTCCGTCGTCGTCCCGATCGTCGTGCCGGTCGTGGTGCCGGTCGCCGTCCGCGGTGCGCAGCGTGCACCTGCCGGAAACATCGAGGGACTAGGTTCGTCACTCGTGGACGACAAGAGCGGCAACACCATGCGCGTGGTGAGCTACAACCTGCGCGAGCACACGGCCAAGGGCGAGATCCAGGCGCTGGCGGAGGACAACGCGGTCGACGTGCTGTGCCTGCAGGAGGCCGACACGAACGACATCCCCGACTCGTTCGGGGCCTACACGCTGGCGGCCTCGACCCGCAACAACCGGCTCGGCCTCGCCGCGTACTACCGCGCCGAGCGCTTCGAGCTGCTCGGCACCCAGGTGTACGCGCTGAAGAAGTCGATGCACGACCGGGTCATGTCGCCGGCGCACGAGCGCCTGCTGGCGATGCACCTGCACGACCGCATCTCGGGGCAGGACGTCCTGATCGGCTCGTTCCACGCCGCTCCGCTGACGGCGAGCAACGCCCTCCGCAAGAAGCAGGTCGAGTCGGCGCACGGCCTCATGCGCGCCCTCGCCCCGGGCGTGCCGATGCTCATGGTGGGCGACTTCAACTACCCCTGGTTCCACCTCGGGCTCAAGAAGCGCATCGAGCGCGACGGCTTCACCCTGACCCGCAGCAGCACGCCGACCTACCTGGGCTACAAGTACGTCAAGGGCCACTTCGACTTCGCGACGAGCTACGACCTCGTCATCGAGGACGTCGTCACCCTGCCCGCCGGGGTCAGCGACCACCGGCCGATCCTCGTGCGCGCCCAGGGGCTCGCCACGGCGTAGCGGTGCTCGCGCCTCGCCTCCGCCACCGGACGCGCGAACGGCACCGCGCCTCCTGATCTCGTCGATCGGGAGGCGCGGTGCCGTTCGTCGTCCGCGGCCTACGCGGCCAGGGCGAGCGCCGTGGTGCCCACGGCGTAGGCCTGCACGATGGTGCGGCTCGGCTCGCGGCGCCAGCTGCGGCCGGGGATGACCCAGCCCTCGGCCCCCTCGACCGTGACGGGCGAGCCGACGCGGACCGCGTCGGTGACGACGTCGGCCCAGGCGCGGACGGCGAACTCGGCGCCGCGGGCGTCGACGACGACGAACTCGACGAGGCGGGCGGTGGTCAGGACGGGCTCGGTGGTGACCGTGCCGCTGATGGTGATGATGTTGTCGTTCATGGTTCTGTCTTCCGGTGATGTGCTCTGTGGCACGCAGCGCGAGGCGTGCGTGGGCCGCCGTGGTGGGGCGGGGTGCGTCGGACGGGTTCGTCCTCGAGGTGCGGCGCGTGGTCGCGGGCCTCGGTCGGGCCTGGTGCACGGAGACCGGTGAGTAGGCGAGCCGCTGGGCTCGAGCCGGGTGTCCGTCAGGCTGTTCGGCCTGGCCCCGTGTCGTCGAGTCTGCGGTGTGGACAGCAGCTGTCGGAGCGTGGGCCGGGTCGGGAACGATCAGAGAGGATCGTTCCGAGCGACCTGCAACGATAACACGGCCCGTCGGTGTGCGCCAGTGTCTGTTCCGCCGTCGATCCTGGGACCGGTGTCGGGGGCACGTGGTTGCCTGGGGTGCATGACCAGCATCCCCACCATCACCCTGAACAACGGCGTCGAGATCCCCCAGCTCGGCTTCGGCGTCTACCAGATCGACCCGGCCGAGACGAAGGACGCGACGCTCACCGCCTTCGAGGTCGGCTACCGCCACATCGACACGGCCCAGATGTACGGCAACGAGGCGGGCGTCGGCGAGGCGATCCGCGAGTCGGGCCTCGACCGCTCCGACGTCTTCGTCACCTCCAAGCTCAACAACGGCTTCCACCGCCGCGACGACGCGCTGAAGGCCTTCGACGGCACCCTCGAGGCGCTCGGCACCGACCACGTCGACCTCTTCCTCATCCACTGGCCGCTGCCGACGACGGACGTCGACTACCTCGAGACCTGGAAGGCGCTGGAGGAGATCCACGCGAGCGGCCGCGCCCGGGCGATCGGCGTGTCGAACTTCCAGCAGGCGCACCTGCAGCGCCTGCTCGACGAGGCCGACGTCGTGCCCGCCGTGAACCAGATCGAGGTCCACCCCTACCTCACCAACGACTCGGTGCGCCTCTTCGGCGTCGAGCACGGCATCCACACCGAGGCCTGGTCGCCCATCGCCCAGGGCAAGGTGCTCGACGACCCGACGCTCGTCGAGATCGCCGAGCGGGTCGGCAAGTCCACCGCCCAGGTCACGCTGCGCTGGCACGTCCAGCGGGGCGACATCGTCTTCCCGAAGTCCGTCACGCGCTCGCGCGTGGAGGAGAACGCCGCGCTGTTCGACTTCGAGCTGAGCGACGCCGACATCGCGGCCATCACCGACCTCGACAAGGGCGAGCGCACGGGGCCTGACCCCGACACGTTCGACTACATCCCCCGCTAGGCCCGGTGGTGCGCGAGGCCCGTCGACCGCTGGTCGGCGGGCCTCACGCGGTCGCGGGCGCGGTCACCGGCGGACGGGCGGGCCTCCCGCCGCGTCCGGACGCGGCGACCGGGCGCGGCGCCCGGGGTGCTCCCGGGCGGCGCGAGTACGCTCGTCGTCTTGCAGTGGGCGCACGCGGCGCCCGGTCGACGCGGGGAGCGAGTGGTCAGGTGAGACGGTTCGTCGGCCTCCTGCGCCTCCTCGCGGCGGCCGCCGCGCTGACGGCGCTCGTCGGCAACTTCGTCTACGTGCTCGGCTTCTCGACCTTCACGTCGGTGAACTACTTCAGCTACTTCACCCAGCAGAGCAACACCGCCAACGCCGTCGTGCTCGTCGCGTCGGGCGTCACCGCGCTCCGCGGGCGGAGCGAGTCGCGCCTCTTCGCGGCCGTGCACGCGCTGGTCACGACCTACGTCATCGTGTCGGGCGTCGTGTACGCCATCATCGTCGCGGAGTCGGTCTCGAACGGCTACCCCATCGGCGTCCCGTGGTCGAGCCAGGTGCTGCACTTCTGGATCCCGACCTTCGTCGTCGTCGACTGGATCGCCGCGCCGGGCCGGACGCGGGTCAGCTGGAAGGTTCTGTCGGTCGTGCTCGTGTACCCGATCGTCTGGGGCGTCGCGACCATCGTCCGCGGCGCCGAGGTCGGCTGGTACCCGTACTTCTTCCTCGACCCCGCCCAGGTGCTCTGGCCGGGGGAGTACCTCACGTACAACGCTCTCGCGCTCGGCACGATCGTGGGGGTGCTCGTCGGGCTGATCGCGCTCAGCCACCTGCGTCCCCGGGGCGACGTCGGCGCCGACGGTGCGCCTCCTCGGTTCGGGGGTCAGGCGGCGGGGGCGGAGCCGTCGGTCGAGGGCTCGGTCGACGCGGCAGGGTCGGTCGGGTCGCCGGTCGGGCCGGGGGCCGCGACGAGGTCGAGGTAGGGCGCGAGGCTCGACATGATCGCGGCCACCGCGGCGTCGTCGTCGAGCTCGAGGGCGGCCACCGCGTCGTCGCCCCCGGTCAGCGCGCCGAGGACGGGCACGCCCGTGGCCGGCATGAGGTTGACGAAGAGCCGGTACGGGCCGTCTCCGTCGAGGAGGGCCCAGACCGTGGCCTCGGTCGACCAGAACGGCTCGTCGAAGCGGAGCCAGACGACCTCCTGGTGGCCCACGCCCAGGGCGGCGACGGCGTCGAGGTGCGCCGTGGGGAGCTCGGGGGCGAACTCGGTCGTGCCCGCCTGCAGGACTCCGAGCGGCAGGGTCGACACGACGCGGTCGGCGGAGAGCGACTCGCCGGTGGCGAGGCGGAGGCCGACGCCCTGGTCGCCGTGCTGGAGGCGCACCACCGTGCTGCCGCGGAGGACGTCGAGGCCCTCGAGCTGCGCCGTCACGAACGACGAGAGGCCGCCGGTGACGAGGGGCTCGCCGCCCGGGAGGAGGTCGGCGGTGGTGGTCGCGGTGCCGGTCTCCCCGCCGGTCTCGGACACGGCGAGGTCGTCGGGGCCGGCCCCGGATCGGACCGGCACGGCCTCGTCGAGGAGCCAGGCGAGGCGGTCGGCCTCGGACACCCCGGCGTCGTCGGGAGCGGACGACACGGCGTCGGCACCGGAGCCCACGACGGCCTGGGAGACGGTGAGGCTCTCGGGCTGCCGCGACGCCCAGGCCGCGGCGGCGGCGACGGCGGCCGCGGGACCGTCGCCGAGGGAGGTCGTCGTCCCGGCGGTCGTGCGGGCGTCGACCGTCGAGGGCACGGGCACGGTGGTCACGCCGGCGAGGGCGAGCGCGGCTCGGAGGGCCACGGCGGCCTCGCCGCGGGGGACCCCGGCGCCGAGCTCGACGGGGAAGGGCCACGAGTCGTCGCCGACCGAGTGGACGCGCCCGCCGACCCGGTCGCGGGCCTCGACCACGACGACGTCGAAGCCGCGGTCGGCGAGGCTGCGGGCGGCGGTGGCGCCGGCCATCCCCGCGCCGACGACGGCGATGCGCTCGCCGGGGGAGGCGACGGCGGCGACGGCCTCGGCGACCTCGAAGCCGCTCACGCGCGCGCCCGAGACCGTCCCGGCCGAGGACGACGCCGTCGCCTCTCCGGCGAGGAAGAGCCGGTCGTCGACCGGGTCGCGCAGGGTCGCGCGGTCGGTGTCGGAGGAGCCCGTCGTGAGGTAGCTCGTGGCGCCGAGCGAGTAGGGGTCCGTGGCCCAGGCGCTCCGCTCGACGGCGACGGGGGCCGCGCCGGCGGGCACGGCGGTCGGGGTCGGGGTGGCCGTGGCGGGCGGCGTGGTCGCGGTGGCGACGGGCGCGGGCGCGTCGGGGGTGCAGGCGGTCAGCAGGAGCACGGCGGCCCCCGAGACCGAGCCCGTCAGGAACGCGCGACGACTGATGCCCATGGTGCGTCCATTGTCGCAGCGAGTGCCCCGCCTGTCGCGCGCGGCGGCCCGGCCGGCGGGCCGGTCTCAGGCGTCGACGGCCTCGAGGTACGTGCGCAGCAGGTCGGTCACCTGGTCGACCGGGGCGAGCGACGACGCGTGGTCCTGGCCGACGAGCTCGAAGAACGCGGCCTCGGGCATGCGGCGGGCGGCGTCCTGCGACTCGCGGTGCCGGGCGACGTCGCGGGTGCCGGCGAGCAGCAGCGTCGGCACGCGCACCGAGTCGAGCTGCTCGGCCGTGAGTCCGCCGCCGGTCTCGGCCGCGGTGAAGAAGGCGGCCAGGGCGAGCGGGTCGTTCGTCGCGAACGCCTGCCGGGTCGCCGGGTCGACGCGGTGGCCGATCGTCTCGCCCCACCGGTCGACGAAGGCCTCCATGCCGCCGGTCGTCAGCGCCTCGTGCCAGTCGGGGGTGAAGGTCGCCCCGATGTTGCCGTTCATGGGCGCCCAGCTCCCGCCGATCGTCGTCAGCGTCCGCAGCCGCGACGGTTCGTGCGCGGCGAGCGACAGCCCGATCCGCGCACCGAACGAGTAGCCCACGTAGTGCACCGGCGAGAGCCCCGCGGCGTCGAGCACGGCCCCGACGTCGGCCCGGTGCAGCTCCATCGAGTAGGACGCGACGTCGTGCGGCTTGCCGCTCCGCCCGTGCCCCCGCAGGTCGAGCGCCACGACCGTGAAGTCGCGCTCGAGGTCGCGCAGGTACCCGAGCCCCCGCCAGCTGCCGCGCGACAGTCCGGAGCCGTGCACGAGCAGCAG
>Ga0265780_10003294_pt1 | contig 21324 bp, 13 predicted proteins | sample P1T30metagenome_FD_192432 | JGI IMG/M metagenome (GOLD analysis project Ga0265780, IMG submission 192432) | Plant litter microbial communities from East Loma Ridge, Irvine, California - P1 T30 | ecosystem: Environmental > Terrestrial > Plant litter > Unclassified | place: USA: California...
GCTTCTGCTACGATTGTTTTTACAGCAGCCCGGCAGCCGGCGACTGGATTATGCGCCCTGAGCTGAGCACCGCGCATTTAGGTGTGGCCGACCGAGACCTTGCCTACGAAACCCGGGTGCAGGTGCAGCCCCATGTGGTATATCTTGCCAGCAGCAGCGATATGAAGGTGGGTGTTACCCGAAAAACGCAGGTACCCACCCGCTGGATAGACCAGGGAGCCAGTTATGCCACGCCACTGGTAGAAGTACCCAACCGATATTTGGCCGGCATTACCGAAGTAGCCTTAAAGGAGCACTTTAGCGACAAGATAAACTGGAAGAAGATGCTGCTTAATGATGTAACGCTTATCGATCTTATAGCGCGCCGTAATGAGATAGCAGGCCTGCTGCCCGAAGAAGTGCAGCCCTATTTTGAAACCACGCCTGAGAAACTCTACACGCTTGATTATCCTGTGCTGGAATATCCTAAAAAAATAAGCAGCCTTAACCTGGCCACCACGCCGTTTTATAATGGTAAGCTAACCGGCATAAAAGGGCAATACCTTATTTTTGAAGATGGCACCGTGTTTAACGTGCGTAGTTTTGAAGGATTCGTTGTTAGAATAGATATATAATCATGAAAAAAGCTATACTGATATACTGCACAATAATCTATGCTTTAATATTTATTTTGACAGTGCTTAGCTTCAATAGAATAGGATATGAAATTGTATTTCTAAGCATTGTTAGTGCAATTGCTTTAGTTGCTATATACAATGTTTTTAGAAATAAGAACTTAAGCATATCGTTAGGTGCTTTGATGCTGATACACCTGTTTCAATCTGTAACCTTTATTTTAGACGGTGTTTTGTATAAGTTTATAGTGGGTACAAATATAAATTTTCAATTGGTAAATAATGGCGATGTCAAAACACGCTTATCATTTTTGCCTCTTGATTTTGGATTTAGTATTACTACTATTCAAGATCAAGGCTTTATGCTGGGTGTGAATGTAACACAGCTATTCTTGTTCATTTATTTTACAAAATGGCTAAACCAAATTGAAAAGCTTAAGGAATAAAAAAAAACCTGTCACATATTGCGACAGGTTTTTTTATGGTTTAGAACTGGAATATTCCCAGCAATTTATTCCTTTTTATCTTTTTTCTTAAACAAATCCTTAACGGCATCTTTTACGGCACCTTTTGCTTTGTCTTCTACCTGCTGTTTTGTTTCCTGGCCTTTTGGCGCGGCAGCTTTAGTGGTATCGGTGGCGGTTTTGTTGCCGCCAAGCAGGTTACCCAGTAGCTCTTTGCCTTTATCTTTGGCCTGGTCTACATACTTGTCTTTTTGCTGCTGTATAATCTGGTTAGTAAGCGTAGTTACTGATTTGCTCAGATCTGTAGTAACCTTAGGGCTACTGAAACTACCGGTAAGCGTGGCGTTAACCGGTACACTCAGTTTGCCGGCATCGGCAGGCTTAAGCGTGGCAAGCAGCTTATTCACTTCAGTACCCAGGTATTTTGCAGGTACATCAAACGCCAGGTTGTAGCTCATAACCTGGTCAAAACCATGTTGCCCGTCTATTTTAACGCTAATATCCTGGTAGTTTAGGGTAAACGGCTGTATGTTTACTTTGCCGTCGCTAAAGCTCAGGTTCAGGTTCTTGTTTAAATTTACCTTTTTAAGGTCAATAAATTTCAGGTTGCTTGCAATAGCATTAAGCACCTTAGATTGCTCCGGATTGATAGACGTGCCCGCCAGGCCGCCCGCAAGTGTTCCGGTAAGGGTTTTCATGTCCGGCGTCATTTCTTTAGGGTCAAGGTTGCCCTTAACCTTAATATCTGCATTAAGCTTGCCGCTGATAACGCCTGCAATAGGGGCAATGCTCTTAAGCATGTCCAGTTGCGTAAAAGACTGTGTAATATCGAGGCTGCTGAGGTCTAAGGTCATATCAAACGTAGGAACCTTTCCTTTAGTAGATACATTACCGCCGAAGCCAATGGCACCGCCGAAAATATTGGTCTTTACATTTTGCAGCGAAACTGCCTCATCCTTAAGCACCATCTTGCCCGATACATTAGTCAGGTTCAGGTTATCATACACCACTGTCTTGGCGTTAGCTGTAATAGTACAGTCTAAAAATGCAGGGATTTTAACCGCATCGCTGGTTGTGGTAGTAGTCTTGGTAGTGGTTTTAGTTTTTTCTGCAGTTTCGGTAGTAGTCTTGGTTTTAGCGGTCGCTGTTTCAGCTGCCATAAAATCCTGCACCACCAGCTTGTTGCTGGTCATGGCAAAATTGCCCTGCAGCGTTTGGTTTTTAAACACAAAGCCATAAAAATTATCAAGCGCTCCGGTAATGGCAATATCGCTGCTGCCGGTTTTGGCATCAAATTTACTCAGGCTTATACGGCTTGGGTTAAAGGCCACATTTGCCTGGCTTATAATAAACGGATTTTTAAACCCGTCAGGCTTGTAATTAAACCCGCTCAGGCTTATGCTGCCATTATTTTGTATCTTTTCATACGCGCCGGTCTCAACCGATTTCATGTCGAATTTTGTATCCACATCGGCTTTTAGTATGCCCGTAAGTGGCACATCAAGCTGCACAGGATAAGCTTTGGTAACATTAGCCAGGTTAACCGTTCCTTTAAGCTTGGCATCTACCAGGGCATTTTCTACAATATCGCGGATGTTTGCTTTTGCATCAAACACATCCTGCGCTATACGGAATGAAAAGGTATCAATGTTCACATAGGTATCATTAAGCACCCCCGTTTCGTTAATAACCTTGGTGTCTATGTTTATGTTTTCTACCGCCATAGGCAGGGTAGGGTACTTAAACATGGCATTTACAGAGTTAAACGCAATGTTGAATTTAGGTACGGTAGTTTCACTATAAAGGCCGTTTACTTTGCCGTTAACGGTAAAGTTTCCTTCGGTTTTTACACCCGCCAGGCTGCCGCTATAGCTTTCGGGCACCAGGGCCAAAAAGTTTTTAAACGATGTTTCGAGCGTATTAAAGGTAAGGTCTATTTGCTGCCCGGCCTCCTGCATGGCTACGCTTCCGCCAAATTTTAGCCCCATCTGGTTAATAAAGGCCTTGTTTTCTTTAAAGGTATAAATGCTCTTGTCAAGGTCCATGCCTAATATGGCATCCAGCTTAAGCTTAACGCCACGCATGTAGTTGGCCTTATCCATATCAAAAGTAAGGGTGGCTGTAGTGTGGGTATCAAGGTCCAGCTTATTAGCCGCAAAGTTGCCTTTGCCGGTATGGTTAAGGCTGTCTATAACCACACGCATTTTGCTGCGCTCATCATAATATTTAAACCTAAGGTTTTGCACCTCATAGTTGTCTATAGTAAGTGCAAAGGGCTTGCTTGCTGTAGTATCGGCAGGTTTTTCTTCGGCTGCTTTTTTAAGTGCGATATCAAAGTTGCCTACACCATCTTTATTAAAAAGGATGTTAACTATACCATTTTTAGTACTAAACGATTCAAGAGACATGCTTTCGCCTTCGCTCTTAAACAGCTCCTTCATGCTCATTTTAAGGTTGATTTCGCCCATATATACCAGGGTATCCCCGGCAAAAGGCGCCTTATTGATAACGCTTAGCTTATCAATGGTTACACTTGCTTTAGGGAAGTTTTTAAAAAGGCTAAGGCTCACATCTTCAAAAGCCACGGTAGCATCTACCTGCTCATTAATGGCCTTGGCTATCATAGCCTTTATTTTATCTTTAAATAAAAAAGGGGCTGCCGCCAGTGCAATGATAATGACAAGCAGGGTAATGCCGGTCCATTTTAAAATCTTCTTAACCATGGAAATTCTTTTATTGAGTGCTAAAGGTAAGCAATAATAGTATTATGTTATTTACCCAGGATTACCTTATGTTTATTTCATAAGGCATAACGGCCTGCACACCCCTTAGTTGTGTAGCACGCCTCATGCGCTTAATAAGCTCATAATTCTCTGCGCCCACTTGTTCTTTAATAAGCTCTTCTTTACTTTGTGCCAGGCCAAACCCTTTAAGGATGTCGCCAAACTCTTTTTCATACTCCGGGTAATCTTCAGTAGTATATTTTGTGCTCTTGCCCAGTTTTGCAGCATAAGCTACAGCCTTGTCAAGTCCGCCTATTTCGTCTACCAGGCCATTTTTAAGAGCATCGGCGCCCGTCCATACACGTCCCTGAGCAATAGCGTCTACTGCTTCGGGAGTCATTTTGCGTCCGGCGGCTACACGGCTCACAAACGTGCCATATATGTTTTCTATGCTTTCCTGTATTACCTCGCGGGTGTTTTCTTTAAGTGGAGAAAACACGCTGTAGCCCGATGCGTTTGCGTGGGTGCTAACCTCTTGTGCATGAACACCTACTTTATTAGCAAGGCCTGTAAAGTTAGGCAGTACGCCAAACACACCTATAGAGCCTGTAATGGTAGCCGGTTCGGCAAAAATGCGGTTTGCGCCACAAGCTATGTAGTAACCGCCCGATGCAGCATAGTTACCCATGCTTACCACCACGGGTTTTTTCTTTTTAGCCAGTTCTACTTCGCGCCAAATAAGCTCGCTGGTAAGTGCGCTGCCCCCCGGAGAGTCTACACGCAATACAATGGCCTTAACGGCATCATCTTCTATAGCGGCCTTAAAGGCCCTGCGCAGGCTTTGTTCGCCTATAAAATCTACATCGCCTTCGCCACCCGTAATTTCACCCTGGGCATATATTACGGCAATAACATCTGCGGCACCGGTAACCAGTTTATTTGCGGCCGTGGCCTGTACATAATCAAGTATATCAACAGAGTTGTACTCTTCGTCTTTTTTAACCTTAAGGGCTTTTTTAATGCCGTTTACATACTCGTCGTAATAGCCTATCTTATCAATAAGCTTGTTGTTTTTTGCCAGTTGAGCTGTGCGTGCCCCTAATGTATTGGCAATGCTGTTAAGGCTGTCTACAGGTATTTTTCTGCTTTTAGAAATATCATCAACAACGGTTGTCCATACCGAGTTAAGCAATGCGCTTATCTGCTCGCGGTTGGCATCGCTCATTTCATTGGCAAGAAAAGGCTCTACAGCGCTTTTGTACTTACCATGGCGAATAACCTCCATTTGTATGCCGGTCTTATCCTGAAAGTCTTTGAAAAAAAGCACCTCGCTGCTAAGGCCTTTAAACTCAAGGTCGCCTATGGGGTTAAGGTATAGGGTGTCGGCCACAGAGTTAAGGTAGTAGTCGCCCTGGCTCATCATATCGCTGTAAGACACTACAAATTTGCCTGCTTTTTTAAACTCGGCAAGTTTATCGCGCAACGATTTGCTTTGGGCAAGGCCCAGGCGTACCTGGCTGTTGGTTATGGTAATGCCTTTTATACGGTCGTCTTTTTTAGCCTCGTCAAGTGCTGCCATAACATCTATAAAGCCCTGGTGGGGCTCAGAGTCAAGCAGGCTGAAGTCTTTAAATTTTACCCTTCCGCTATAGTCTGCGGCTACATCTTCAAGGTTAAGCTCTATTACAGAGTTGTCTTTAACCTCTACAACATCGTTACTGCTACTGCTGCTGCCGGCAGCAACAACGCCCACAAGCACTATAACTATAAAAAACAGGAAGCAAAATAAAAACAGGCCCACAAGGGTAGACAGTACATTTTTGAAAAATTGCATATCAGAAAAAATTTAATTTGTAGATAGGTAGCAAAAGTACATGTATTGTTACAGTTATAAAATATTATTTTAGACTCGTGCCAGCCTTCCCAAAGGGTAGGGGCCGGGGAGAGGCCTCTCAATAGTTTTCAACAGGGCGTTCTACACAAAAATGTTTTGCTTACTTTGCAGCTATGAACACGCAAAACAGCGCTATTTTATCGTTAGGCAGCAACCTGGGCAACCGGCAGGCGAACCTTGAGCAGGGTATAAGCCGCATACACAACTATGTAGCCACGGTGGTAAAAACATCGGGTATTTATCAAACGCCGGCCTGGGGCTTTGAGGGCGATGCCTTTTACAACTGTGCCGTGTTGGTGCACACAAATAAAACTGCACAACAGCTTTTAGAAGCCATACTTGATGCAGAAGCCCGGGGCGGGCGCGTGCGTACCGATGGCAGCGGCTACATAAACCGCACTATTGATATAGATATTATTGCCTTTAATGATGCCGTTATAAACCAGCCGCATTTGCACATACCGCATCCGCGGATGCAGCAGCGCAACTTTGTGCTGTATCCGTTACGGGATATCAACCCCGGTTGGGTGCACCCCATACTTAAAGAAGACGTTAACCGCCTTATTGAGCGCAGTAGCGACGAAAGCCTGTGCGAGTTTGTAATGAAACTGCCTGAACCTTTAGATGGTGCCGACCTTCAAAAATTTCGCTATATGGCTATTGAGGGTAATATAGGTGCCGGAAAAACATCTTTGGCAACAAAAATTTCGGAAGATTTTAATGCCAGGCTGGTGCTGGAAGGCTTTGCCGATAACCCGTTCCTTCCTAAATTTTATGAAGAGCCTGCACGCTACGCATTTTCTTTAGAAATGTCTTTTTTGGCCGAGCGTTACCGCCAGCTTACCGATGACCTTGCACAGCTTAACCTGTTTAGCGATTTTGTAGTGGCCGACTACCACAGCTTTAAGTCGCTTATATTTTCCAAAGTAACTTTAGGCGAAGACGAGTACCGGCTGTATCGCCGCCTGTTTGATATTTTGTATAAAGAAATACCCAGGCCGGGCTTGTATGTATACCTTTACCAGGACAGCGAAACGCTTTTGCAAAACATTAAAAAACGCGGGCGCAGCTATGAGCAGGATATATCGGCGCAATACCTTGACGATATTAACCGCGGCTACCTGGACTACATGCGCAGCACTGCCGAACTTAATGTATTGATCATAGATGTTACCGGTCGCGATTTTGTTAACAACCAGGAAGATTATTTGTGGGTATTGGGGCAGCTGCAAAATGCGGATTTGAAATAGATTAAGAGTGAAGTTATTCCTTCCTTTGGAGGGGGGAATGCCGATAGCTATGTAAAACTCAGCTTCCTATAAAGAATAAAACACAAATTTCACAAATTAACACGAATTGAATTTGTGTTAATTTGTGAAATTTGTGTCTAAAAGCTGTGTGTAACCCTTTTATCTTACCAATGCAAAATGCCCTTTAATCTCAGGAGTTGCATCATCAATCTTTATAACATACCAATAATCTGTAGCCGGTAGCGGATATCCTTTGTGGGTACCGTCCCAGCTGCGGTTAGAGCGGTTAAGTTGCGTAATGAGCTTGCCATACCGGTCTGTAATGTAAACATTTACACGTGGCAATGCGCTCATGCCTGCTATAGTAAATACATCGTTTATGTTGTCTCCGTTAGGCGAAAACACTTTTGGTATCAGGTAAATAACAAATGGAAACTCATCTGTGCCACACCCTATAAGCGATCTGGCATAGCCGGTATACTGCCCCGCCGGCAGGTTGTTAAAGGTAGATGATACCTGGTAGTTTATACCGTCTATAGAATATTCAAAATTTTCAAGGTCGGGGTTAACCATTATTATGGTGGCGGTGCTGTTAGTAAACACCACATCCTCTATAACCGGTGCATCGAGCATGTTAACGGTAAAGGTTTTAGTATCTATACACCCATTAGCATTGGTTACTTCTACCTGATAGTCTCCGGGCTCGTCTATAATTATGCTTTGGGTAGTTTCTTCGGTGCTCCATAAATATGTTACACCTGTCAAATTAGCGTCAAGCGTTAGGGTAAAGCCTTCGCAAAACTGTAGTTGCTCATCATTGCCCAAATCAGGCAGCGCATACATTATAATTTGTACCGCCTCACGCGTAGCCGATTCGCAACCGTTGTTTACCGCGGCGGCATATACCGTGGCAAGGTTATTTGTGTTAGAAAAAGCATAAGTACCGTCAATAGACACGGTGTTTAAAAGGTTGCCGCCAGTAGCAGCATCATACCAGTTTACAGATCCGGCGCTGGCAGTGGCCTCTAATATAACGCTTTGGCCTTCGCAGCCCGCGGCGGGTGTAACCACCGATGTTACGGTGGGTATGGCCGTTATGCCCACGCCTACCTCAATACGCGTTGCCGAAAAGCAGCCGTTAGGGCCTACAGGCTCGGCATAAAAATAAGTGTCGGCGGTTAAAACAGGTGTTGTAAACTGGTTGCCTGTGCCCACAAGGTTACCGCCTGTAGGGGCATCATACCAGTTAACGGTGGCTGGGTCTATGGGTGTAACAAATATAGTGGCACTACCCTGGCCGCACACCGTTTGTGTGCCTCCGGCTGTTACGGTAGGGGGTGTATCAAAATTAACCGCTACCGGTGTGCGCGCTGCCGATGCGCAGCTGTTTGCAGCAGCTTCGGCATAATAAATTACACTCGATGTTATGTTAGGTGTGGTAAAGCTATTGCCCGTGCCCACTAGGTTGCCGCCTGTTGCCGCATCATACCAGTTAATCGTGCCATTGTTAGCAGTAGCCTGCAGTGTTGCAGTGCCGCTTTCGCACACAAACTGCGGGTTGTTAGTAGATGTTATCAACGGTTGTGCCAGCACAGTAAGCGGTACGGCCACACGTTCGGACACACACCCTAATGAGTTTGTTGCTTCTACATAATAAGTAATGTTTGCGGTAAGCACAGGTGTGGTAAAAGTATTGCCTGTAGCTACGGCGGTGCCACCTGTGGCCTGGTTAAACCAGCTTATTACAGCCGGACCTGCGCCTGCGTTTAATGATGTGGTTGAGCCCTCGCAGACGGTAGTTGTATTGTTTTGGCTGATTACCGGCAGCGGTACAATTGTAGCTACTACAGCGGTGCGGACGGCGGTGGTACAGGTTTCGTCGTGTGCCGAAACATAGTAGGTAGTGGTTTGTGTTATAACCGGTGTGGTAAAGGTATTTCCTGTAGCCAGCGGAGTGCCGCCTGTCGCCGCACTGTACCAGTGCACTGTACCCATACTTACAAGGGCGCCAAGTGTAACGGTGCCATCTTCGCAACGCGATGCCGGGAAGGTTGATGTAATAGAAGGCATGGTTATGGTGGTACTGCCCGATATTTGTAAAACAGGGTCGCCGGGCATACCGCCATATTCTGCTATGTAGCCCTGTGCGGCATAATTGCCGTTTCCGCCAATGTTGGGCAGGTCATTCCAGGAGCCCGGTATACCCAGTCCGGGTGCGGTTATATGTGCGTAGTCTTCATCACCACCCGTATCGTTGGGTTCTCCGTTATTCCATTTGGCATACGTGGGCGTAGAGCCGTTTTGCTGGCCATTCCAGAAGACAGTGCCTATCTCGGGTCCCGTCATCCAGCGCCAAACGCCTTCGGTTTGTGAGTCAGAGCCGCCTATCCAGCCGTTGCCCGACGATTGCTCGCCGCACAGCTGCGATTCTTCTGCCGAAAGTAACGTGGCAAGGTAACCCTGAATGCCATAATAATTACCGGCTTCTGCCGCTGCCTTTGCTGCTGTCCAGCTTATGCCCGGTTGCGATATAAACCTGTAATAGTGCTCTGTAGAAGGCAGGTAATTGGCTTCGCCCACGGTGATGGAAAAGGTGCGTACACCGGTGGGGTTTGCAGCAGAACTGGTGTAAACAACATTGTTTACTGCGTTTATTAGAGCGGCATAGGTTAGCTCCTGGCCACCCACGCCCGATAGGGTAAGCTTTGCCGAAGTAGGATTCCAGCTGGCGTTTACATTAGGTATAGGAGCGCTAAGCCCAAGCTGGTCCTGGCCATTTACATAGCCCGATGATATTTGTATATAAATGGCGTTGGTGCCGGTATCGTCAGGGTCGGTAATATTAAAATTTTGTACGATGTTTAAAGCTGAGCCCGGGCAGTACAGCTGGTTGCCGCTTGCCGTAACCACAGGGGGCTGATCGGCCTGGCTAAATGCCGGAAGCGCGAGAAGCAAAAAAAACGAATACAGGCTTAGATACAACGATGTAGAATTCTTCATTTTGTAAAAATATAAAAATATTTTTGGCAGGTTACTAATTTTGAGGATATTGTAATTTTTTGAAGAGGTCCCAAACCACTATACCTGCACTTACCGAAATGTTGAGGGAATGTTTAGTTCCCAGTTGGGGTATTTCTATAACGCCATTGCACAGCGCCACAGCTTCCTGGTTTACGCCTTTAACCTCATTGCCAAATACTAAGGCGTATTTCTTGCCGGTTTCAGGTTCAAAATCCTGTAAGAAGACGGCATTTTCTACCTGCTCTATGGCTAGTACGCTTACGCCCTCTTGTTGTAGTAATGTAATGGTATCTAAAACGTTTAAGTTATGCTCCCAGGCTACAGTTTCGGTTGCCCCCAGTGCAGTTTTGTGTATTTCTTTGTTTGGAGGGGTTGCAGTGATGCCGCACAGGTATATTTTTTCGATTAAAAAAGCATCGGCTGTACGAAATACCGAGCCTATGTTGTGCAGGCTGCGCACATCATCTAAAACAAGTATCAGGGGTGTTTTTTGCGCTTCTTTAAAACCGGATACGCTTTTGCGGTCCAGCTCGCTGTTGGCAAGTTTTCTCATAGCAGGGAAATTTTGTGGTAAAAAAGCTGTAAAAATAAGCTATTACATCGTTACAGCATGGCCTCACAATAAAAATTGTATTTTAATGAGGCGTATTTGCCCACCGCCTGCATAAACTATTTATTGTAAATTTGCTGTAATGGAAAGCAACCTTTTAAACCACATACAAACCCCGGCACATTTGCGAATGCTAACGCCGCAACAATTGCCGCAACTGGCCGCCGAACTGCGTGCCTTTATAATTGATGTGGTTTCGGTTAAAGAAGGCCACCTGGGTGCCAGCCTGGGCGTTACAGAGCTTACCATTGCCCTGCATTATGTTTTTGATACACCAAACGATTTGCTGGTGTGGGATGTGGGCCACCAGGCATACGGCCACAAAATACTTACCGGCCGCCGCCAGGCTTTTGATACCAACCGGCAGTGGGGCGGCATAAGCGGTTTCCCCAAGCGGGCAGAAAGTATGTATGATACCTTTGGCGTAGGCCACAGCAGTACATCTATTTCGGCGGCGCTGGGCATGGCCATTGCCAGCCGGCTTAAAGGTGATGCTGCTAAAAACCATATTGCTGTAATAGGCGATGCCAGTATAGCATCGGGTATGGCCTTTGAGGGGCTTAACCACGCCGGCGTTACCGATGCCAACTTATTAGTTGTGCTAAACGATAATGCCATAGGCATAGACCCAAGCGTGGGCGCGCTAAAAAATTACCTTACCGAAGTTAAGGAAGGCCGCAACCCACGCCAGAACAACATGATTAAGTCGCTTAACTTTGACTATACCGGCCCTGTAGACGGTCATAACCTGCCTGCCCTGATTAAAGAACTGGAGCGGCTAAAGCATGTTAAGGGTCCTAAGTTTCTGCATGTTATTACCACCAAGGGAAAAGGGCTTAAGCAGGCCGAAGAAGACCAGGTTAAATATCACGCGCCCGGAAAGTTTGATAAACTGACCGGCGAAATAGTGGCTAAAGCCGAAGAAGGACTGCCACCCAAATACCAGGATGTTTTTGGCCTCACGCTTGTTGAGCTGGCCGGAATGAACCAAAAAATAATTGGTATAACACCCGCAATGCCCAGCGGCAGCTCTATGAAGTTTATGATGGAGGCTTACGCTGATCGTGCTATAGATGTTGGTATTGCAGAGCAGCATGCTGTTACCCTTGCGGCCGGTATGGCCACGCAGGGCATGGTAGTGTACTGTAATATATACTCCACATTTTTGCAACGTGCTTATGATCAGGTTATACATGATGTGGCACTGCAAAACCTGCCTGTTATTTTTTGCCTTGACCGCGCCGGCCTTGTAGGCGAAGACGGTGCAACCCACCATGGCGTGTTTGATATTGCTTATCTTAATTGTATACCCAGCCTTATTATTTTTGCGCCCCTTAATGAGCTTGAGCTGCGTAACATACTTTATACTGCACAGCTGGGCCTGCCGCAGCCCATTGCCATACGCTACCCGCGTGGGCGTGGCCAAAATGCGCATTGGCAGCTGCCGTTTGAAAAAATTGAGATTGGCAAAGCAAGGAAGTTAAAACAGGGCAGTGTTGTTGCTGTACTTTCGACGGGGACTATTGGCAACAATGTAGCGATTTCAATATCCGAAAGTGAAAACCAGGCGCTTTTTTCGCATTGGCACTTTGGGTTTGTAAAGCCGCTGGATGAGGAGGCCCTGCACCTTATTTTTAAAACGCATAAAAAAATCGTTACGGTAGAAGACGGCGCTATAACCGGAGGATTTGGCAGCGTAATTTTAGCATTTGCCGCAAAACATAGTTATACGCTGAAAATTACTACGTTAGGTGTGCCCGATGCATTTATTGAGCATGGAACGGTAAACGAGTTGCAACAATACTGTGGTATTGACGTTAAAACCTTGAAAGATATTTTTTCAGGTTACTGAAATTACCGACTTTTGTAGCGTTTTTTCCAACTAAAGCCAGTATTAAATGAAGTTAAGAGCCGCCTTAATCACCTTACTGTTCATATCCTTTATACAACAAGTTAAATCGCAGGTACTTATAACCACCACGCTGCCCGATAGCATTACCTATTGGGAACGGACTAATGCCGTGGGCCTTGATATTAACGAGATTGCATTTGTAAACTGGAGCGTGGGTGGTAATAACTCGGTTTCTATATTGGCTAAAGGCAACTTTGTAAGGAAGTACACAAAAAACAACGTAAACTGGACTAATGAGCTCATTATTAAGTATGGTATAAACAGTCAGGAAGGCCAGGAAATGCGCAAAACAGACGACCAGTTTGGTTTTAACTCTACTTTTGGCTACCGCAGCGTGCCCACCTCTAACTGGTTTTATAGTGCAAAGTTTACATTTAATACCCAGTTTAGCAACGGTTACTCCTATCCTAATACGATAGACGAAATTTCGGGGCCATTTGCACCGGCATACATATTTCTGGGTGTTGGTAGCGAATATATCCGTAAAGACCTGGGCCTCACGGCTTATTTTTCTCCTTTAACCGATAAGACAACGTTAGTACTTAACCAGACTCTTGCTGACAAGGGATCTTTTGGTGTGCAAAAAGCAATTCTTGATGCTGATGGCAATGTACTTACCCCCGGTAAACGATCGCGGACGGAAGTAGGTATATTACTTACCAACCAATATAAAAAGCAGCTGTTCAAGAATATAATGCTCGATCAGCGCACCACGCTGTATACAGATTATCTTAATAACTTCGGAAATATAGATGTTGACTTTCAGTTTACTTTAGATATGACTGTAAACCAATATGTTAAAGCTAATATAGGGGCGCATATAATTTATGACGACGACATTAAGGCTACCGAAGAAGTAGCTGGCACACAGGTGCAGGTAGGGCCTAAAATGCAGCTTAAGCAAATGCTGGGCGTTGGCCTGAGCTATACATTCTAGAAGTGTTTTATTTTAGTATATTGTTAGATGGTTGGTATTTTAGATTGTTAGACACAGATGCTCCGCGTCCCATCTAATATACTAACCATCTAATATTCTAAAATCTAAAATCTACTTAACAAGCATCCTTTTTATCTCATTCAGTTTCATCAGAGCCTCGACAGGAGTTAGGGTATTGATGTCTAACCCTATAATTTCCTGCTTAATTTCTTCTAAAAGAGGATCGTCAAGGTTAAAGAAACTCAGTTGCAGGTCATCTTTTGCCTGGGCCTTCAGGTTGTTGCCAAGTGCCTCCCCACTATGGTCTTTCTCCAGTTTTTTAAGCAGTTTTTGCGCCTTTTGAATTACCATTTGTGGCATACCGGCCATTTTAGCAACATGGATTCCAAAACTGTGTGCGCTGCCGCCTTTTACAAGCTTTCGGATAAACAACACGTTATCTTTCAGTTCTTTAACCGATACGTTAAAGTTTTGTATACGGTTAAAAATATCCTGCATTTCGTTGAGTTCATGGTAGTGCGTGGCAAACAGCGTTTTAGGCTGCGCGGGGTGTTCATGTAAAAACTCGGCAATGGCCCACGCAATAGATATACCGTCGTAGGTACTGGTACCACGGCCTATCTCGTCCAGTAGTATAAGGCTCCTGTCGCTTAAGTTATTCAAAATACTGGCCGTCTCGTTCATCTCCACCATAAAGGTAGATTCTCCCATACTAATGTTATCGCTGGCGCCCACACGGGTAAAGATCTTATCTACAATACCCATACGCACACTTTCGGCAGGTACGAAACTACCCATTTGTGCAAGCAGTACAATTAATGCCGTTTGGCGCAGTATGGCCGATTTACCCGACATATTCGGGCCGGTAATCATTATAAGCTGCTGGGCATCACGGTCAAGGTATACGTCATTAGTAATGTAAGGTGTGCCCACGGGCAACTGCTTTTCTATAACCGGGTGGCGGCCGTCTTTAATTTCAAGCTCATGGCTGTCGTCAATTTCAGGCTGCACGTATTTATTTTCTATCGCCAGCTGGGCAAAGCCGGTAAGGCAGTCCATTTGGGCAATAAGGCTGGCGTTGAGCTGCACAGGCTTAATATAAGTGGCAATCCATACAACAAGTTGCTCAAACAACTGGCCTTCCAGTGCGTGTATTTTTTCTTCGGCACCTAATATCTTGGTTTCATATTCTTTAAGCTCCTCAGTAATATAACGCTCTGCATTTACAAGTGTTTGCTTGCGTATCCACTCGGTTGGAACCTTGTCTTTATGCGTGTTTCGCACCTCTATATAATACCCAAACACGTTATTAAAAGATATTTTTAGCGATGATATGCCGGTTGCTTGGCTCTCGCGGCGCTCAATCCCCTCAAGATATTCCTTTCCGCTGTAAGATATACTGCGAAGTTCATCAAGTTCGGCATTAATACCCGTAGCTATGGCGTTGCCCTTGCTTATAGCAACCGGCGCTTCAGGATGCAGGGTTGTTTTTATCTTTTCCCGCAGTAACTCACACGCATGCAGGCTGTCGCCAATGGCTTTCAGCGCTTCGTTGTCGCTTTCCAGCGCCAATTGTTTAATGGGTACAATGGCATCCAGCGAGTCTTTAAGGTAAATAACCTCGCGTGGGCTCACCTTGCCCGTTGCTATTTTAGAGATAAGCCTTTCCAGATCAGATATTTGCTTGATCTGGTTTTGAATGCGGCTCAGTATGCTTTTATTATTTTTAAGGTAGGCAACTACCTCATGCCTTGCGCGCACTTTATGGGCATCCTTTAGCGGCAGTGCCAGCCAGCGTTTCAGCAGGCGGCTTCCCATAGGGCTCAGGGTGCGGTCTATAACATCAAGAAGTGTAACGGCATTTTGATTACTGCTATGATACAGTTCGAGGTTGCGTATGGTAAAGCGGTCCATCCACACATAGGCATCTTCTGCAATGCGCTGAATGCTAGTAATGTGCTGTACCTTGTTGTGCTGCGTTTCACCAAGGTAATACAGTACTGCGCCACTGGCTATAATACCTTCCTGCAGTTCTTCTATACCAAAACCTTTAAGGGAGTTGGTGCCAAAATGCTGGGTAAGCGTATCAAAGGCATAGTCTTCTTTATAAACCCAGTCTTCCAGATAAAAGGTATGGTGGTTATCGCCAAACGCTTCCTTAAACGTATTTTTCTCAGCCTTAGGTACCAGTACTTCGCTGGGGCTAAAGTTTTGAAGCAGCTTGTCTATATACTCCTCATTGCCCTGTGCGGTTAAAAACTCTCCGGTTGAAACATCCAGGAATGATATGCCCAGGCTTTTACGTCCAAAGTGCACCGAGGCCAAAAAGTTATTGCTCTTGCTGTGCAGTACCTCGTCGTTCATAGATACGCCCGGGGTAACCAGCTCTGTAACGCCCCGTTTCACTATGGTTTTGGTCATTTTGGGGTCTTCCAGCTGGTCGCATATTGCAACGCGCAGGCCGGCTTTTACAAGCTTTGGTAGATAGGTGTTAAGCGAGTGGTGCGGAAAACCCGCCAGCGCCGTTTCGGTTTCGCTGCCGGCGCCACGCTTGGTAAGTACAATGCCCAGTATGCCTGCCGCCCTTACGGCATCTTCGCCAAAGGTTTCATAAAAATCCCCCACCCGAAACAACAGGCACGCATCAGGATATTTAACCTTAATGGCGTTATATTGCTTCATTAACGGGGTTTCCTTCGCAATTTTTTCTTTGGTAGACAAGGCTGTTTTTTTTAGAATGACACAAGGGCGAATGTATCAAAAAAAGGCCAGTTTTAAAATATTTACAGATACCATCTATACAGTAGTTATTAACGTGGTTTTAATAGCTACGTTTTATGTACCGCTACCTTTTTAAGGGCAGCGGTTTTTTGTTTCAGTTAATGTTTTTTGCCAGGGGTTTTGCTAACAGGAACCGGCTCTGGAGTTGCCACGGTGTCCTGAGGGTCTATGGCAACTTCACCCAGCATTATCCCGTCAGGAAGGGCTGGCTGCACGAGTTTAGGTTTTTCATCGGCTAAAGTATCGCCAGGCTTGCTGCAATTAAGGACGATCCCTTTGTAGGCCTGTGTTTTTCCGGTTGCAGAATCTGTTACAACTGTATCTCCCTGTGTAATGGCTACCTCGCCTACGGTTCTGTTACGGCAGCTAAAAAGTGTTGTGCCCATGCTTATTACCAACGCCAGTAAAAATACATTCTTGAAGCTGGTCTGGCTAAACAAAGCCTTACGGGGTATTCGCAATACTACCGGTGTATCATCCAGTTGGTTGTTGGTAAACCGCCCACAGACTTTTTTATCGGCATTAGCCAAAAGATAGCCTTCTACCTCAGGCTGTTGCATGGCAGTAAAATCTACAACCGTTTTGGCGCACAGGCTGCAAAACCGGCCTTTGTCATCCGGACTCATGGCTGCCCAGTTTTCATGGCAGGGCTTTGGTATGGATATTTTGAAGCTCATAAACGTTTATTGCAGTGAATCTACAGGAGTGGCCAGGCTATCTAAAATAAAGGGAAGCGGCGGGGGTACAGGTACTGATATGGTATCTGTAAAAACGCTGTCGCCCGGTACAAAAAGGCTATCAACCGGCACATAAACGCTGTCAGTTGTAGTAGTGTCAACAGCAATGGTATCACCCGGCTGTAAGCTGTCTGAAGCGGCATTGGTGTTGTTTAGTAGTGCTGCATCATCGCCGGTACAATTGTAAAGAAACAGCGCGCCTGTAAGTGCCAGGACAGGTAAAAGGAGTTTTTTCATAATTAGGGTGGTTTTGTATAGTAACGTATTGCTTTGTAAGATGTTGTAAGAACATTAAAATATTTTAGAAGAATAGCGGATGGCATATGCTTTAGGTTACATTTGTAAAAATCTTTCGAGGTTATTTGTTTCATAACATGGGTTTAAAGCTGTTATTTTTATATTTGCCCAAATCATATTAACAACAAACATGAAAAAACTCCTTACGCTGCTTTTGGTATTTGCTGGCATTATTTGTTTTGCACAAGAAACAAAAACTGTTACCAACGGATATATAACTTTCAACAGCGGCACTACGCTGCACTTTAAAAGCCTGACCATTACAGGAGAGACCGTAAAGTATATGGGCGACACTGCCGTGGCCGAGACAGAGTTAGCATTGGGTGGTATAAGGAAAATTGTAGATAATGCGGGTGCCGTGGTGTATGGCAAAGAAAAAACAAAAGCAGCAGAGCCTCAGGTGCCTGAAACTGTTTTTGTGCCAAAGCAGGAATCAGAAAAACTGGTTTATAAATCGTATTCAAAAATTTATGAGGGCGATAAAAAATTGAAAAATAATGAGCTTGAGTCGCGCCTTAAGGCTGATATGGCCATTTACAACAAATATAGATCAGGAAGTAACCAGGCCATATGGGGCGATATACTTATAGGTGGCGGCATTGGCTTTGCGGTAGGTACCGGTATTGGCAACGTTATTAACTCCAATAACGATAAAAAAGGCAGCCCGGTAGGTATAATTGTGGGCCTGGCAGTAACTGCAGTGGGTATACCTGTAAAGCTTGGCGGCACAAAAAAGGTTAAACAGGCTATTAACGACTATAATGCCCTGCCGGTAAAACAAGTGTCTTTTTTTGAGAGGTCAGAGCTAAAAATTGTGGCCGGCGCAAATGGCGTAGGCTTTGCGCTAACGTTTTAAGAACATTTCCCTATTATAATAATCACCCGGCAGTTAGGGAGCTCACAGTAATTTAGGTAGCCCTTTTGCTTGTCATTAACTGTCCGTTCTCAAATTGTAACTTTACATTATGGAAAACATCTTTACCCACGACTATTTTATGAAGAAAGCCCTGGTTGAGGCGCAATCAGCGTTTGATCGTGGCGAAATACCCGTGGGGGCGGTGATAGTGGTAAATGATAAAGTTATTGCCAAAAGCCATAATCTTACCGAGCTGCTTAATGATGTTACTGCTCACGCCGAAATGCAGGCCATTACCGCTGCGGCAAATTTTTTAGGCGGCAAATATTTAACTAATTGTACACTCTACGTAACGCTGGAGCCCTGCCAGATGTGTGCGGGCGCCCTCTATTGGAGCCAGGTCGCAAAAGTGGTATACGGCGCTCCCGATGATCACCGTGGTTACCGTGCTATGGATGGTAAACTGCATCCTAAAACTGAGGTCATAACCGGTGTTTTAGCCGATGAATGCAGTGCCCTTGTGAAAACGTTTTTTCAGCAAAGAAGGCGCTGATTTTCAGGTTGGTAATATCTTAAGAAAAATTTAAGTTATTTTCTCGTTTTAATCGCAATATTTGTAGGATATTATTAGTTATAGCGAGAAATAACATCATAATTTTTAACCAACAATAACCAACCGCACCTCATGAAAAACCTTAAGCTGGCACTGTGCCTTACAGTAGCTGCCCTGATGCTGCATTCGTGCACAAAATCGGGCAAAGATTTCGATTCTGTTTTTGCACAGTTTAAGGAATTTATAACCAGTTTTTCATCGGGGGTTGTCTCCACAAAGTCAGATATACAGGTAGGGCTTGCCATTTCTAAAAAAGAATGGGTGCCGGGTCAAAAGCTCGATAAAGAATATTTCAGTATATCTCCGTCAGTAGATGGTAAGGTCGTGTTTAAAGAAGGTAACATCATTGCCTTTCAGCCCGATGAGGCGCTTGATCCTGATACCGAATATCGTGTAACACTGCACCTTTCTAAATTTATAAAAACCCCGCAGGGCCTTGAAGATTTTAAGTTCAGGGTAAAAACCATACGTCAGGATTTTATGGTTACCGTGGCCGATTTGCAAAGCTACAGCCGCGACTGGCAGTATCTTAACGGCTTGCTTAAAACCAGTGACAATATGGACATTGCCACTGCCCGTAAAATTGTAACGGCAGAGCAAAACGGTAAAAAACTACCCATTCGCTTTAATGGTGTGGCAGGCAATAGCGCCACCCAGTTTGGCTTTGTAATAGACAGTATAAAGAGGGAAGTTAACGATACTAAAATAAAAATTAGCTGGAATGGTAAACCGTTTGATATAGACCGCGAAGGCAGCGAAGAGTTTACCGTGCCCGGCAAAGATAACTTTAAGGTAATAAGTGTAGAGCCACAGCCGGGAGATAACCAAACGCTGTTGGTAAACTTTAGCGACCCCTTACGTAAAGACCAGAATTTCTCGGGGCTTGTCTCGGTAGAAAATGCTACGGGACTTACCTATGCTACCGATGGTAACCTGCTGAAAGTGTTTTTTCCTGAGCCGGTTAACGGCGATTATTTAGTGGAAGTTTTTCAGGGTATAGAAAGCACTGATGGCTACAAAACCAAAGAAACCTGGACCCAAAAAATAGCCTTTGAGCAGCTTAAGCCCGAAGTGCGTTTTATAAAGAGCGGTACCATACTGCCCGCCTCCAGCAACCTTAAGATCAATTTTGAAGCCGTTAACCTGTCTAAAGTCGACGTTAAGGTATACCGCATTTTCGAGAACAATGTAATGCAGTTCCTGCAGGATAACCCACTTAGCGGCAATTACAGCCTGCGCAAAGTGGCCAAGCCGGTTGCCACAAAAACGCTCGAGCTCAACACCGATAAGCTGGTTAACTACGGCAAATGGAATGCCTATGCCATAGACCTATCTACCATTATCAACCCCGAGCCGGGTGCTATTTACAGGGTAGAAATGAACATTAAAAAATCGTACTCTATTTATAAATGCGGCGACGTAAAGCCTGAAGATGATCCTGAAACAGATACCGATGAGGTAGAAGACCGCGAAGATTATGAGGGCGAATATGATTATGAAACCAGCGAAGACGAGTACTATGATTACTATCCTTATGATTATGACTGGAATGAACGCGAAAACCCTTGCAGTGGCAGCTATTTTTATGACCGTAAGATAGCTACTAACGTTTTGGCCAGTGATTTGGGTGTTATCGCTAAAAAAGGTGGTAACGATACCTATTTCTTTGCTGTGAGCAGCATTACTACTACAAAACCTATAGCCGGTGCCAGCGTTGAGCTGTATACATTCCAAAGGCAAAAAATAGCCGCCGGTACTACCAGTGCCGAGGGTATACTAAACCTGAGTACTGATGAAGAGGCGTTTTTTGCTATTGTAAAAAAAGATAAGAACACCACTTATGTAAAAATGCAGGACGGCACGGCACAGTCGGTATCAAATTATGATGTAGACGGTACGCAATTACAAAAAGGCCTTAAGGGCTATGTATATGGCGAGCGTGGTGTGTGGCGTCCCGGCGATACGCTGTTTATAGGGTTTATACTAAACGATAGAGCAGCTAAGCTGCCGGCATCACACCCTATAAAATTAAGGCTGAGCGACCCTAGCGGCAAAGCGGTGTTTCAAACGGTGCAGGGCTACAACCCTAAAAACCACTATAAATTCATCGTGCCTACACAGGCATCGGCACCTACCGGCAACTGGGAGGTTCGCGTAAGTGTGGGTGGTGCACATTTTTATAAAACTGCTAAGATTGAGACCATTAAACCCAACAGGCTAAAAATAAAAAACAGCTTTGAGGGTAAAACCATTTATGCAACAGGAAAAAATACAGGTACTGTAGAGGTGACGTGGCTGCATGGTGCTATCGCCAAAGGCCTTAAGGTAGAAATGCAGGCCAAGTTCAGTCAGCAGGGCACCAGCTTTAAGGGATATAAAAATTATGTGTTTGACGATCCTGCACAGTCGTTTAATACCGAAGAAATAAACATTTTCTCGGGCCAGGTTAATGATAATGGTGTGGGTCAGGTAACGCTCGACCCGCAACTGGAAAGCCGCGCGCCCGGCATGCTTAAGGCAGCTATTATTACTAAAGCCTATGAAAGGGGTGGCGATTTTAGTACTGATGTGGTTACAGCTACCTATTCGCCTTATGATGTATATGTGGGTGTAAA
>Ga0265780_10003296_pt1 | contig 21315 bp, 20 predicted proteins | sample P1T30metagenome_FD_192432 | JGI IMG/M metagenome (GOLD analysis project Ga0265780, IMG submission 192432) | Plant litter microbial communities from East Loma Ridge, Irvine, California - P1 T30 | ecosystem: Environmental > Terrestrial > Plant litter > Unclassified | place: USA: California...
CGTCGCCGTGCACCTGATGAGCGCGGCCGCCGTGAAGGTCGGGCTCGCCGACGACCCGCGCGCCCAGACCGACCTCGACGAGGCCCGCAAGCTCATCACCTCGTTGGCCGGCCTGATCACGGCCAGCGCACCCGAGATCGGCGATCAGCACGCCCGCGCCCTCCGCGACGGGCTGCGGTCGCTGCAGCTGGCCTTCCGTGAGGCGTCGACGTTCCCCGACCCCATCGGCCAGGGACCCGGCGAGAAGTTCACGGGGCCGGTCAACTAGACCGCGCCTCCTGCCGCAGTCCCGCCCGGGTCGGACCGCGGCGGGGCCTGCAGCCGCGGTCGGTCAGACCGAGACGACCTTCACGGCCATGCTGTCGACCCGGTCGGCGATGATCAGGTCGGCGGCCCAAGCCGTCTGGAGTCGACCGAGCAGAGCCGTGAGCGCCTCGCGGTCGAGCCCGGCACGGACGCCCAGCTGCACGACGATCTCGGGGCCGCCCAGCCGGGCGCCCTCGTAGCCGGGGGCGATGACCAGGCCGGCCAGCGCCTCCTCGTCCGCCCCCGCGTCGAGGAAGGCCCGCAGCACGGTCTCGTCGGCGTGACTCGGCAGCCACGGCAGGTCTTGCGCGACCGCCCACAGGGCCGGTCGGCGCAGAGCGAACGCCGTGGGCGACCCCGGGTCGAGCACGAGCCGGTCGGTCGACTCGGACGCCGCCGCCAGGGCGATCCGCCGGGCGTCGGCCGGCACGGGACGCGCGGTGGCGCTCCAGACGGACAGCGCCGCCACCGAGGTGAAGGCGGGCAGCACATCGCGCCCGTCGGGGCCAGCCACCGTCACGATGGACAGCTCCTGAGTCTTGTCGACCCGTCGCCCCCGCTCGTCGAGGTCCTCATCGCCCGCGACCGCCACGAGGGGGACGAGCAGCCGCGCGGGACGCAGCGCGTCGACGACGGTGTCTTCACCGACCTCGCCGAGGTGGAACCGCTTGAGAGCCTCGAGGAGGCGCGGGTCGGCCGAGCCGTCGTCACCGGCGAACGCCGTGTCGTGATGATCGAAGGTGCGACCCTCCCAGGGCCGACCGGCGCTGTCCGAGCCGGGCGTCGACATCAGTCGGAGGCGACGTCGAGGGCCGCGGCCAGCGTGAAGGCGCCCGAGTAGAGCGCCTTGCCGACGATCGCGCCCTCGAGCCCCTGCGGGACCAGCTCGCGCAACGCGACGAGGTCGTCGAGGCTCGAGATGCCGCCCGATGCGATCACCGGGCGATCGGTGCGATCCATCACCTGACGCAGCAGATCGACGTTCGGCCCCTGGAGGGTGCCGTCCTTGGTGACGTCGGTGACGACGTAGCGGGCGCACCCGGCCTCCTCGAGACGGGCGAGGACCGTCCAGAGGTCGCCGCCCTCCTCCGTCCAGCCACGCGCGGCCAGCGTCGTGCCGCGCACGTCGAGCCCGACCGCGACGGCCTCGCCGTACTCGGCGATGACATGCGCCGCCCACTCGGGGTTCTCGAGGGCCGCCGTGCCGAGGTTGATCCGCTTGACACCCGTGCCGAGGGCGTCTTCGAGGGAGCGGTCGTCGCGGATGCCGCCGCTCAGCTCGACGTTGATGCCCTTGACCTGCTTGATGACCTTCTTGATGACCGACCGGTTGTCGCCCCGCCCGAAGGCCGCGTCGAGGTCGACCAGGTGCAGCCACTCGGCGCCCTGGTTCTTCCAGTCGTCGGCCGCCGCGACGGGGTCGCCGTATCCGGTCTCGCTGCCGGCCTCCCCCTGGGTCAGACGGACGGCCTGCCCCCCGGAGACGTCGACGGCCGGGAACAGGGTCAGGCTCGGAGTCGTGCAGAAGTCGCTCATGTCGTCTCTCTCGCGGCGGCGCCGCGCGGATCGCGTCGGGGCCCCGCTGAGCGCGGGACCGGAGTCGGGTTCGGGAGGGTCAGAGTGTGCCGAGCCAGTTCGAGAGCAGCCGGATGCCCGGCCGCCCCGACTTCTCGGGGTGGAACTGCGTGGCCCAGAGCGGTCCGTTCTCGACGGCGGCGACGAAGCGGCCGCCGTGGTCGGCCCACGTGACGTGCGGCTGCGGGAACGGCGGGATCACGTCGAGGGTCCACGACTGCGCCGCGAACGAGTGGACGAAGTAGAAGCGCTCGTCGGCGACGCCGTCGAACAGCGTGCTGCCCTCGGGGACGTCGACGGTGTTCCAGCCCATGTGAGGCAGCACGTCGGCCTTCAGCTCGTCGACGACACCGGGCCATTCACCCAGCCCGCCCGCCGTCGCACCGCGCTCGACACCGCCCTCGAAGAAGACCTGCATGCCGACGCAGATGCCCATCACGGGTCGCCCGCCGGCCAGACGGCGATCGATGAGCTCGCCGCCGCGGACGGACTCGAGCGCGCTCATCACGGCGCCGAAGGCCCCGACGCCCGGCACGAAGAGGCCGTCGGCCGCCTGCACCCGGGCGCGATCGGCCGTCAGCTCGACGTCGGCCCCGGCGAGCTCGAGGGCCTTGACCGCCGAGTGGACGTTGCCGCTGCCGTAGTCGAGCACCACGACGGAGGGACGGACCGTCACAGCGCGCCCTTCGTGGAGGGGATGCCGACCACCCGCGGGTCGGGCTGCACGGCCTGACGGAGGGCTCTCGCGAAGGCCTTGAACTCGGCCTCGGCGATGTGGTGCGGGTCACGCCCGCCGAGAACCCGGATGTGCACCGTGATGCCGGCGTGGAAGGCGATCGCCTCGAACACGTGGCGCACGAGGGACCCCGTGAAGTGACCGCCGATCAGGTGCAGCTCGAAGCCCTCAGGCTCGCCGCCGTGCACGAGGTACGGGCGACCGGAGATGTCGACGACCGCCTGCACCAGGGCCTCGTCGAGCGGCACCAGGGCGTCGCCGTACCGTGCAATACCCGACTTGTCGCCGAGCGCCTGACGGAGCGCGGTGCCGAAGGCGATGCCGATGTCTTCGACCGTGTGGTGCGCGTCGATGTGCGTGTCACCCGTCGCCGCCACCCGCAGATCGATCAGCGAGTGCTTCGACAGCGCCGTCAGCAGGTGGTCGAAGAACGGGACGGACGAGTCGATGCTCGACGAGCCGGTGCCGTCGAGGTCGAGCGACAGCGCGATGCGCGACTCGCTCGTCTCACGCTCGAGGGAGGCCACGCGGGTAGGGGTCTGTTCGGTCACGAGGAGAGCCTAATGTCGCGCAGCGCCTCGAGGAACGCCGTGGTCTCGGCCTCGGTGCCCGCACTGACCCGGAGGTGGTGGGGGATGCCGAGGTTCCGCACGATGATGCCCCGGGCGAGCAGACGCTCGAACACGTCGGCCGGATCGTCGACCCCGCCGAACAGCACGAAGTTCGACCAGGTCGGCCAGGGCTCGTAGCCGAGCTCGGTCAGCACCCGGACGATCCGGTCGCGTTGGGTGGCGATCTCGCCGACCATGGCGAGCATCTCGTCGGCGTGGGAGAGCGCGGCGATCGCGGCGGCCTGGGTCAACGACGACAGGTGATAAGGGAGGCGCACCAGACGGAGCGCGTCGGTCACGGCCGGGTGGGCGGCGAGGTATCCGACTCGCGCCCCGGCGAAGGCGAAGGCCTTGCTCATGGTGCGGGAGACGATGAGACGCGGCCGGCCTTCGAGCAGGGTCAGAGCCGTGGGCTGGCCGACGGGCATGAACTCCGCGTACGCCTCGTCGACGAAGACGATTCCGTCGGTCGCGTCGTAGGCGGCCTCGACCGTGGCGAGGTCGAGGGGCGTGCCCGTCGGGTTGTTCGGACCGCAGAAGAACACGATGTCCGGTTCGGTGCGACGGATCTCGGCGACCGCCGTCTCGGGGCTGATGGTGAAGTCGACGTCTCGCGCACCCTCGACCCAGGTGCTCCCGGTGCCCGCCGCGATGATCGAGTGCATCGAGTACGTCGGAGGGAAGCCGAGGACGCTCCGCCCGGGGCCGCCGAAGGCCTGGAGGATCTGCTGGATGACCTCGTTCGAGCCGTTCGCCGCCCAGATGTTGTCTCGGGTGAGGCCGTGACCCAGATAGGCGGCCAGGGAGTCCCGCAACTGCGTGAACTCGCGGTCGGGATACCGGTTCACCTCGAGGACGGCCTGCGCGATCGATGCGACGATGTCGCGTGCGACGTTCTCGGGAATCGGATGCGTGTTCTCGTTGACGTTGAGAGCGACCGGCACCCGGGTCTGCGGTGCGCCGTACGGCGTCAGGCCACGGAGGTCGTCACGGATGGGAAGGTCGTCGAGACTGAAGGACACCGCTCCATGGTAGGTCTCCACCGGACGGAGTCCCGAATCGTCGGCCCTCGGCTGGCAGCGGTCGCGACCCCTCGAGGTCTCTTCAGACGGAGCCGCAGTGGACCGCCCGTCAGTCGGAGTACTGAGCGGGGACGGCGAGAGACTGCCCTGCCGCGACCTCGGTGCTGCTGAGGTTGTTCAACTGCACGATGTCGCTGATGACGTCGCGAGGGTCTTTGGTGGGTGCGATCTCGGACGCGACCTGCCACAGGGTGTCTCCCCCGTCGACCGTGACGTAGTCGAACGACGCCGCACCGGCGGTGTCCGATGCGACTGCACCGGGCCCGGCGAGGAGCACGCCGCCGACGACGCCGGCGACGAGCAGACCGACGGCGGTGCTGACGACACGACGCCCCCGCCGGGTGATGCGCAGCCGGACGCGCGGGGGCGAAGAGAAGGAGGCGACAGCGTCGTCGGTGGGGGTGGGAGTGGCAGTGGTGGTCGTGATGGCGCTCATGAGGTGGTCCTTTCACCGCTAGAGGAGACGTCCGTGTTCGTGCCCGGCGATCGGCCGGGAACACCGGGCACGAAGACGTGTTCCGAACATATCTTCGATCAAGGTCGATTTCAACCCCGATGTTCGATTTTCTCGACGTGGATCGGCGACACACTCGAACATGTGTTTCGCCGAAGACGCCGCATCGGATACGGTTTCGATCGGTGGTCCGAGTAGAACAGCGACCACCGACATCCACGGCAGGAGACACATGAGCGACGCGCAGCGCACCCGGTCGACCGAGACGGGCTCGGTCACGCGCAAGGAGCTGACGGCCAAGCAGACGTCGATCCTGACGGCCATCCAGCAGAGCATCGGACAGCGCGGATACCCGCCGAGCATGCGGGAGATCGGCGACGCCGTCGGTCTGAAGTCGCTGTCGAGCGTGACCCACCAGTTGAACCAGCTCGAGCTCGCGGGTCGCATCCGACGCGATCCGAACCGGCCCCGCGCCCTCGAGGTCCTCTCGACCGAGGCGCCCGCCCTCGCACCCGTGACGAGCATCCTCACGACGAGCGACGACGGCGACACCGCGCACGTCCCGATGGTGGGGCGCATCGCCGCCGGCATCCCGATCACGGCCGAGCAGCAGGTCGAGGACGTGATGCCCCTCCCCCGCCAGCTCGTCGGCAAGGGCGACCTCTTCATGCTGCGGGTCGTCGGCGACTCGATGATCGACGCCGCCATCTGCGACGGCGACTGGGTCGTCGTCCGGCAGCAGAACTCGGCGGAGAACGGCGACATCGTGGCCGCCATGCTCGACGACGAGGCGACGGTCAAGGTCTTCCGTCAGCGCGACGGCCACACCTGGCTGCTGCCCCGCAACAGCGCGTTCGAGCCGATCGTCGGCGACCACGCTCAGATCGTCGGCAAGGTCGTGGCCGTGCTCCGGTCGGTGTGACCCCGACTCGACGAACGACGAAGCCCCCCGCCATTCGGCGGGGGGCTTCGTCGTGGTCGACTCGGTCGGCTCAGCTCGAGACGGCCTCGCGGTCGACGAACGGCGACAACCACGCCACGTCGCTCGGGTAGACCCGGGCGTGCACGCGCGTGCCGGCCTCCTCGTACTCCGTCTCGACGACACGACCGGAGTCGTGGAGATGAGAGACGACGTCGCCCCTGTCGTACGGTACGAGCAGCTCGAGTTCGACGTCAGGGGTCGGAAGGGTCGAGGCGATGCGCTCGAGGAGCTCGTCGATGCCCTCGCCCGTCCGGGCGGAGACGAAGACCGCGGTGGGGACGAGGCCCTGGAGCACGAGTCGCTGGTCGGGGTCGACCAGATCGCTCTTGTTGAACACCACGATCTCGGTGATGTCGCCCCCGTCGACCTCGCTGACGACCTCGCGGACCGTCGCGAGCTGCGCCGCCGGATCGGGATGCGAGCCGTCGACGACGTGGACGATGACATCCGATGCCGCGACCTCCTCGAGGGTGGAGCGGAACGCCTCGACCAGCTGATGGGGCAGGTTGCGGACGAAGCCCACCGTGTCGGCGTACGTGAACGGCCGGCCGTCTGTCGTCGAGCTCTTGCGCACCGTCGCATCGAGGGTCGCGAAGAGAGCGTTCTCGACGAGCACACCGGCACTCGTCAACCTGTTCAGCAGGCTCGACTTGCCCGCGTTGGTGTAGCCGGCGATGGCGACCGAGGGCACCTCGTTGCGGTCGCGATTGGCCCGCTTGGCGTCGCGCGCGGGCTTCATCTCCTTGATCTGCCGACGGAGACGCGCCATGCGCGTGTGGATCCGTCGCCGATCGAGCTCGATCTTGGTCTCTCCGGGGCCGCGGCTGCCCATTCCGGCACCCGCGCCTCCTACCTGGCCACCGGCCTGCCGCGACATCGAGTCGCCCCAGCCGCGCAGTCGGGGCAGCAGGTACTCGAGCTGCGCCAGTTCGACCTGCGCCTTGCCCTCCCGGCTCTTGGCGTGCTGACTGAAGATGTCGAGGATGACGGCCGTGCGGTCGATGACCTTGACCTTGACCACGTCTTCGAGGGCACGGCGCTGGCTGGGCGCGAGCTCGGTGTCGGCGATCACCGTGTCGGCGCCGAGAGCCGCGACGGTCATCCGCAGCTCTTCGGCCTTGCCGCTGCCGAGGTACGTGCTCGGGTCGGGGTTGGGCCGACGCTGCAGCAGCCCGTCGAGGACGACGGCGCCGGCCGTCTCGGCCAGGGCCGACAGCTCGCGGAGGGAGTTCTCGGCGTCGGAGAGCGAGCCCTGCGAGTAGACGCCGATCAGGACGACGTTCTCGAGTCGGAGCTGGCGGTACTCGACCTCGGTGACATCCTGGAGCTCGGTCGAGAGCCCCGCCACGCGACGGAGCGCCTGGCGATCGTCGCGGTCGAACTGGTCGCCGTCCGAGCCGGTGTCGTGCAGAGAGCGGGTCTGGATCGCTTGCGCAGGCGAGAAGACGGTGTAGGCGGAAGCCCGGGACGCCGCACGGTCGAGCACGCGGGCGACGACGTCGTCACCCTGCTCGGAACGCTCGGCATCGAGCGGGTTCGTGGGGAGGTCTGTCATCGGAGTGATACTAGCCCTTTCGTCAGGCGGTGAGCGGGGAGCCGATTCGGCCACCCGTGGGGATTGTCGATAGGTTGTGGGCCATGGCGAGCGAGCACTACTTCTCTTCGGAACCGGAGAGCCTGATGCGGCGCCGGACCATCTCGGTGACCCTCGCGGGCCGCGAACTCGAGCTCACCACGGCCGCGGGCGTCTTCAGCCCCGATCGGGTGGACGCCGGGACGGCCGTCCTCCTGGCCGACGCGCCCACGCCGCCGACCTCGGGTCATCTGCTCGATGTCGGATGCGGATGGGGGCCCATCACCCTGAGCCTCGCGTTGTCGTCACCCGACGCGACGGTCTGGGCCGTCGACGTGAACAGGAGGGTGCTGGAGCTCGTGCGCGAGAACGCCCGGGCCGCAGGCCTCGAGAACGTCAACGCCGTGGAGCCCGACGATGTTCCCGCCGACCTGCGGTTCTCGACGATCTGGTCGAACCCGCCCATCCGCGTCGGCAAGAACGAGCTGCACGGGCTCTTGAGCAAGTGGCTCCCCCGACTGGAGGTCGAGTCGGACGCGTGGCTCGTCGTCCAGAAGAACCTCGGCGCGGACTCGCTGCAGAAGTGGATGAACACCGAGCTGGGCGACGTCGTCGACGTGACCCGCGCCTCCACCAGCAAGGGCTACCGCGTCTTGACGGCCCACCGTCGCTGATCAGCGAGGCAGGCCCGACGACGGCGGTCAGATCTCGAGCGCCCCGTTGAAGACCAGTTCGGCCGGACCGCTGAGCGAGACGTGCTCGCCGTCGTCCGTCGGGACGACCAAGACGCCGACCGTGCCACCAGGGACCTCGACTCGCCACTGATCGGGCGCCCCGGCACCGGCCCAGTGCCGCGTCGCGAGGGCCGCCGCCGCCGCTCCCGTACCGCACGAGAGGGTCTCGCCGCTGCCCCGCTCGTGCACGCGCATGCGGATGTGGCCGATGCCGTCGACCACCAGGGGGTCGGCCGGGACGACGAACTCGACGTTCGCGCCCTCCACGGGTGCGGGGTCGAGGACGGGCAGGTAGGAGAGGTCGAGCGCGTCGAGCTCGTCGTCGGTCGCCAGCGCGACGACCACGTGCGGATTGCCGACGGACAGGGACAGACCCGGGCGGGCCGCGTGCAGCTCTCGCGCCCGCACCGTCGGCGACTCGTCGGAGAGCGACCAGAGGCCGAGGTCGACCTGGAAGCCCGTCAGACTGCGCTGGACGTGGCGCACCCCCGCCCGCGTGCCGATCGCCAGGGTGCCGCCCGGCTCGAGCGTCGCGAGGCCGCGGTCGGTCAGGTAGCGGACGAAGACCCGGATGCCGTTGCCGCACATCTCGGCCGCGCTGCCGTCGGCGTTGTGGTAATCCATGAACCACTCGGCGGCCGGGTCTTCGGCCAGGGCGTTCTGGCCGTCGGGGAGGTGCTCGGACCGGACCGCACGGATCACGCCGTCGCCGCCCACGCCGAAGTGGCGATCGGTCAACGCCCGGATCGCCACGGGATCGAGGGGGAACTCGCCATCGGGGTCGGAGAACAGCACGAAGTCGTTGCCCGTGCCCTGGCCCTTGGTGAACTGGAGAGTGGTGGTCACGCGTCGAGTGTATCGAGGGCCGCCTCGACGCCCCCGGGGTCGCCGGACGGCACCCAGCGGACGTCGGGGTACCGACGGAACCAGCTCACCTGACGACGCGCGTAGCGGCGGGTCAGAGCCGCACTGGTCTCGATGGCGTCGGACTCCGTCAGCTCGCCGCGCAGCTGGGCGGCAGCCTGCGCGTAGCCGATCGCGCGACTCGCCGTGACGCCGCGCTCGAGACCGTGCGCGAGGAGACCGCGGACCTCGTCGACGAGGCCGTCGCGCCACATCCGCTCGACCCGGGCGTCGAGTCGCTCGACGAGGGCCTCTCGATCGTCGTGCACGCCGACGATGGCCGAGGAGCGCCAGCGGGCCGCCTCGTCGGGCAGGCGGGCCGAGAACGGCTCGCCGGTCAGCTCGCCGACCTCGAGGGCACGGACGAGACGGCGGATGTTCGTCGAGCCGATCTTCTCGGCGGCCAGCGGATCCCGGTCGCGCAGCAGGCGGAAGAGCGCACCCGGCCCCTGGGCCTCGCCGACGGCCTCGTAGCGCGCACGGATGGCCGGGTCGGTGCCCGGGAACCGGAGGTCGAACAGCACACTCGACACGTAGAGCCCCGAGCCGCCCACGAGCACCGCCACCGCACCCCGCCCCTGGACCTCGTCGATGACCGCCCGGGCGCGCCGCTGGTACCACTCGACGCTCGCCTCGTCGGTCACGTCGAGCTCGTCCAGGAGGTGGTGCGGTATGCCGCGCCTCTCGGAGACCGGCAGCTTCGCGGTTCCGATGTCCATGCCCCGGTAGAGCTGCATCGCGTCGGCGTTGACGATCTCCGCCGGGCGACCGCTCGACCGGAGCCGCTCGGCCAGGTCGAGGGACAGCGCGGACTTGCCGGTGCCCGTGGCACCGACCAGGGCGATCAGCATCTCTCGTCGACCCCGCGGACTCAGCGGAGACCGTCGGCGGCGTCGTAGATGGGCGTCGTCGACACGCGCAGGGTCGGCAGTCCCAACGACACCCTCGGTGCCCCGGAGGCGCCGGTCGAGCCGGTCGCGGACGCCGGCACCCCGCACGAGTCGGCCTGGGCGCGGTCGTAGGCGTCGCCTGCCCGCGTGCGTCGCACGTCGAAGACGGAGCCGATCGACGACTCGGCGAGGAGATGGAAGGGAGCCGCCCCGGTCACGTCGACCGTCACGACGTCGCCCGGTCGAGGCGCCTCGACCCCGTCGGGGACGTCGAGGTGGACGAGACGGCTGTCTTCGGCCCGACCGGACAGCCGGTGGGTCTCGGCGTCCTTCCGACCCTCGGTCGCCGAGATGAGCACTTCGACCCTTCGGCCGACGAGAGCGCGGTTCTCGTCGAAGGAGATCCGGTCTTGGAGGGCCGTCAGCCGCTCGTAGCGTTCTTGGACGATCTCTTTGGGGATCTGATCGGCCATCTCCCCCGCGGGCGTGCCGGGTCGGACGGAGTACTGGAAGGTGAAAGCCGAGGCGAAACGCGCCTCCTCGACCACTCGGAGCGTGTCGACGAAGTCGGCTTCGGTCTCACCCGGGAAGCCCACGATGATGTCCGTCGAGATCGCCGCGTCGGGCATCGCGGCCCGGACCCGGTCGATGATGCCCAGGAACTTCGCGCTGCGATAGCTGCGTCGCATCGATCGGAGGATCGCATCGGACCCCGACTGGAGGGGCATGTGCAGCTGCGGCATCACCGCAGGGGTCTCGGCCATGGCGTCGATGACGTCGTCGGTGAAGGCGGCCGGGTGCGGGCTGGTGAAACGGACGCGCTCGAGGCCGTCGATGGCGCCGACGGCACGGAGGAGCTTGCCGAAAGCGAGGCGGTCGCCGAACTCGACCCCGTAGGAGTTGACGTTCTGACCGAGCAGGGTCACCTCGACGGCGCCGTCGTCGACGAGGGAGCGGACCTCGGCGAGGATGTCGCCCGGGCGCCGATCGCGCTCTTTGCCGCGCAGCGTCGGCACGATGCAGAAGGTGCAGGTGTTGTTGCAGCCGACCGAGATGGAGACCCAGCCGGAGCTGACCGAGTCGCGCTTGGCCGGCAGGGTCGAGGGGAACACATCGAGCGACTCGAGGATCTCGACCTGCGCCTCGTCGTTATGACGAGAACGCTCGAGGAGCGTCGGCAGCGCCCCGACGTTGTGGGTGCCGAAGACGACGTCGACCCAGGGCGCGCGCTCGAGGACGGCCTCTTTGTCTTTCTGCGCGAGGCATCCGCCCACGGCGATCTGCATGCCCTCCCGCCGCCGCTTGACGCCCGCCAGCCGCCCCAATGTGCCGTAGAGCTTGTTGTCGGCGTTCTCTCGGACGGCGCAGGTGTTGATGACGACGACATCCGCTTCACCGTCGACGGCCGGCTCGTAGCCGGCGGCCTCGAGGGATCCGCTCAGACGCTCGCTGTCGTGCACGTTCATCTGGCACCCGAACGTCCGCACCTCGTAGGTGCGACGCGCGGGAGCCGCGAGGCCGTCTGCTCGGGCTTCGGAGACCGGGGCGGGGAGAACCGTCGACATAGTCGGAGAGTCTACGGCCGCGGCCCCGGTCGACCGATCATCGGAAGCGGACGCCGCCCCGACCGCGAGGAAGAGCCTTCTCCACCGCCCGACGGATCGTCTCGGACCGATAGCCGCGGCGCATCAGGTACCCGTTCAGACGCCGCTCCGCGGTCGCCTGATCGAGCCCCTGCAACGACGTGGCGCGCTTCAGCGCCCACTCGTCGGCGCGTGACTGCTCGTCGTCGTCGTCGATCTCGGACATCGCATGCTCGATGAGCTCGGGCGCGATGCCGCGACTGCGGAGCTCGCTCGTGACAGCGCCGCGACCGAGGCCCTTGCGCTCATGCTTGCTGCGCACCAGGTTCTCCGCGAGCTCTCGGTCGTTGAGCAGACCGACACCCTCGAGTCGTTCGACCTCGTCGCTGACGACCTGCTCGTCGAGGTCACGGGCTGCAAGAAGAGAGGCCATCTCAGCGGAGGAGACCCCTCGGCGCGCGAGGGCATGCATGCTGATGTTCTCGGCTCGGCTCCGCTGCGCGTCGAGCCCCTCGGGCTCTGGTTCGGGCTCGTCGTCTTCGTCGACCGGGTCGAGCGCGTCGACCGCTCTCGGCCCGGACCAGTGATCGGTGATCGCGGCCAGGGCGGCCGCAGTCGACCGGACGGCGTCAGACTCGGCCGGGACCGAAGCCGGCTTGCGCTTCGAAGCTCGAGCCGAGGCCGACTCGTGGCCCGACTGGGGCTCCGGCTCCGGCTCCGACTCCGAACGGGCGCTTGCGAATCGGGAGACGTCGTCTACGCCGTGACTCGTCGACTCGGCGGCGACATCATCTGCGGTCGACGTGGGGCCGGCCTCATCGTCGCTCGGAGCCGCATCGGCCCACTCTTCTTGAGGAGCACTGCCGCCGGCAGCGGGCTTCGACGCCCCTCGGCGACCGAACAGCGGGGTGACCGGAGCCAAGTCGACCGTCGAGTCGCCGTCGCCGGACGTGGTCATGCGCCCTTCCGTGCGGCGATCTTGGTCTCGATCGATGCGACGGGTTCTTCGATGGCCTTGGCACCACCGACACCGAGCTTGGCGAGGATCTTGTGCTCGATCTCGTCGGCGATGGCCTTGTTGTTGAGGAGGAAGTTGCGCGAGTTCTCTTTGCCCTGGCCGAGCTGGTCGCCCTCGTAGGTGTACCAGGCGCCGGACTTGCGGACGATGCCGTGCTCGACGCCGAAGTCGATCAGGCTGCCCTCTCGGGAGATGCCGACACCGTAGAGGATGTCGAACTCGGCCTGCTTGAAGGGCGGCGCCATCTTGTTCTTGACGACCTTGACCCTTGTGCGGTTGCCGACTGCGTCGGTGCCGTCTTTGAGGGTCTCGATGCGGCGGATGTCGAGACGCACCGAGGCGTAGAACTTGAGGGCCTTACCACCGGCTGTCGTCTCGGGGCTGCCGAAGAACACGCCGATCTTCTCGCGCAGCTGGTTGATGAAGATCATCGTGGTACCGGTCTGGCTCAGACCACCCGTCAGCTTGCGGAGCGCCTGAGACATGAGTCGCGCCTGGAGCCCGACGTGCGAATCGCCCATCTCGCCCTCGATCTCGGCCCGCGGCACCAGAGCCGCTACGGAGTCGATGACGATGAGGTCGATGGAGCCGGACCGGACGAGCATGTCGGCGATCTCGAGGGCCTGCTCACCCGTGTCGGGCTGCGAGACGAGGAGCGCGTCGATGTCGACGCCGAGCTTTCTCGCGTATTCGGGGTCGAGTGCGTGCTCGGCGTCGATGAAGGCCGCGATGCCGCCGTTGCGCTGCGCGTTGGCGATCGCGTGCAGGGTCAGCGTGGTCTTACCGGACGACTCGGGGCCGTAGATCTCGACGATGCGGCCACGGGGGATGCCCCCGATTCCGAGCGCGACGTCGAGCGCGATCGAGCCGGTGGGGATGACGGCCACGGGAGCACGCTCGTCGCTGCCGAGACGCATGACCGCGCCTTTGCCGAACTGGCGGTCGATCTGGGCGAGTGCGGTCTCGAGGGCCTTCTCGCGGTTCTCTGCTGAGGGCATGATGTTCTCCTTCGTGGTGGTCGTCCGTGCGCCTGTAGGCTGTCGCGTCGCCGCCGACCGGTGGGACAAGGTCTTCGTCGCTACGACAAGGCTGGTGCCGCCGGTCACTCCGGCGGCGGGAACGTCGATACGAGAACGCTACGGACGACCACCGACATCGGAGTCGACGCCGGCCACCGAAGTGGAGTTCTCGGACCGATCAGGTCCTGGGGAGGACGCTATCACCGGTACGAACACATGTTCGACTTCCATGGCGCGGCGTGTCGAACATCCGCACGATCACGGGCAGACGGGCGGAGGTGCGACGTCGAGCCTCAACGACGAGGCGCGGGTAGACCGACACCATGCCGTCTCGACTCCGGTACGCCCTCGGCGTCGCAGAGCGCGAACCAGACGTCTCTCGGCGGGACGCCCTGCACGAGAGCCTGCTCGGCGGTGAGCTCGCCCACGGCCGACATCACGAGATCGCGCATCAGGATGCGCCCGTACGCCTCGCCGAACTGGTCGACGACGGCTCGGTGGAACTCGCTCTTGCGCATCAGTGGAGGGTACCTCTCTGTCGACGGGGCGGCGTGCTCAGCTGCGCCGCGCCTCCGGAGGGGCTCAGGAGACGACGAACGCCCCCGTCGGAGGACCGGGGGCGTTCGTGACGGGGTGGGGACTCAGCGCACCGCGAGATCGGTGTCGAACTCGGCGACGAGCTCGTCGGGGAGCGTGTCGGGGATGGGATTCAGACCCTCGATGACGGCCATGCGGTCGCCGACCTCGCGCATGATGACCGAGATGGGAGTCTCGAGCGCATCGGCGACGGAGGCGAGGATCTCGGAGCTGGCCTCTTTCTGACCGCGCTCGACCTCGCTGAGGTACCCGAGGGCCACGCTCGCCTTGCTCGCGACCTGGCGAAGGGTGCGGCCCTTCTGCAGACGGAAGTCGCGCAGGACGTCTCCGATTTCTTGACGAACCAGAACCATGGGACCCTCCTCCGAACGGACGCCCACCCTGACGGACTGTCGGGGGTGGGATGGTGATACTAAAGCGCAGTTGGCTGTAACTGTAACCAGCGGGGACTGTGCGACCCTTGTGAACCTGCCAGATGTAACGAGACCGAAACGCGGTCTATTCCCTCGCGTCGACCAACCACGAGTGCAGAGCCGTGAGTGATTCGGAGACGGTGCCCCGTCGGATGGCCTCGCGGTCTCCCGTCAGGTCGAGGGCCACCACCCGCGTCTCGTCTCCCCAGGCGACACCGACGAAGACGACACCGGGATCGTGGCCGCCCTGCGGACCGGGGCCGGCGACACCGGTGGTCGCGAGGCCGATGTCGGTGGGGGTGCCGCCGGTCTCGACCACCCCGCGGACTCCCGCCGCCATGGCCTCGGCCACGTCGGGGTCGACGGGTCCGCGGTCGGCGAGCAGTCGGGCGTCGACGCCGAGCAGGGTGTGCTTCAACTCCGTCTGGTAGGCGACGACACCGCCGCGGACGACCGCGGATGCTCCGGGCACGGCGATCAGCTCGGCGATCAGCAGGCCGCCGGTGAGCGACTCGGCCACGCCGATCGTGAGCCGTCGACGGGTGAGCTCGGCGACGACGTCGCCGGCGAGCGTCATGACGGTCGACCGTGCTTCGCCGCCACCCTCAGGTAGTCGAGCCCGGAGACCAGGGTCGCCACGACCGCGGCCGTCATGAGGACTCCGTTGACCCAGTGCATGCCCGACCCGAGGAGGTTCCAGAGCGGGAAGAGCGCGAGGGTCACGGCGACGGCCTGCAGGACGGTCTTGAGCTTGCCGCCCCGGGACGCGGGGATGACCCGATCACGGATGACGGCGAATCGGAACACGGTGATGCCGATCTCGCGGACGAGGATGAGAGCCGTCACCCACCACGGGAGCTCGCCGAGGATCGAGAGGGAGACGAGGGCCCCGCCGATGAGGACCTTGTCGGCGATCGGGTCGACGATCTTGCCGAAGTCGGTGACGAGGTCGAGACCCCGGGCGAGCATGCCGTCGAGGCTGTCGGTGAGGATGGCGACCACGAACAGCGCGGCCGCGGCGATGCGCAACGAGCCGTCGGCGCCGTCGTCGATGAGGAGCCACGCCATGAACAGCGGCGCCATGAGGATGCGCACCACGGTGATGATGTTGGCGATGTTGGCTGTGCTCGCCGGGCCGGGGCCTCGGCGGGCCACCCGGCCTCGGAAGGGGAAGGTCGCGCCGCGGGGGGCGCCGTCGCTGCGGTCGCTGTCGGTCACGTCAGTCTCTCCCGGTGAGGTTCCAGGCGTCTTCCGACCCCTCGTCGTCGTCGACCTCGGCGTAACCCCGCGTCATCGCCTCGACGGGGTCGTCGTCGATGGCCGCCCCGGCTCCGCCTCGACCGGGCTGCGCCGGACCGGCATCGCCGCCGCCGCGGATCTTCGTCAGGACACCCGACAGCTGCTCGGTCGTCACGAGGACGTCGCGGGCCTTCGACCCCTCGGAAGGACCCACGATGTCGCGGGACTCCATGAGGTCCATCAGGCGCCCCGCCTTGGCGAAGCCCACCCGCAGCTTCCGCTGCAGCATCGAGGTCGACCCGAACTGCGTGCTGACCACGAGCTCGACGGCTGCGAGCAGCAGCTCGAGGTCGTCGCCGATGTCTCCGTCGATCTCCTTCTTCTCGACGACGGCCGCGACGTCGGGCCGGTAGTCGGGACGGGCCTGACGGGTCACGTGCGCGACGACCTGGGCGATCTCGCTCTCTTGCACCCAGGCGCCCTGCACACGCATCGCCTTGGACGCACCCATCGGGAGGAACAGCCCGTCACCCTGGCCGATGAGCTTGTCGGCGCCGGGCTGGTCGAGGATGACGCGGGAGTCGGTGACGCTCGAGACGGCGAACGCGAACCGCGAGGGGACGTTGGCCTTGATCAGGCCCGTCACGACGTCGACCGACGGACGCTGGGTCGCGAGCACCAGGTGGATGCCGGAGGCGCGGGCCAGCTGGGTGATGCGCACGATGCTGTCTTCGACGTCACGCGGCGCGACCATCATGAGGTCGGCCAGCTCGTCGACGACGACGAGGAGATAGGGGTAGGGCTTCAGCGTGCGAGCGCTGCCCGCAGGCAGCACGATCTCGTCGTTGACCACGGCGCGGTTGAAGTCGTCGATGTGCCGGAACCCGAAGCTGGCCAGGTCGTCGTAACGCATGTCCATCTCTTTGACGACCCACTGCAGCGCCTCGGCCGCCTTCTTCGGGTTCGTGATGATGGGGGTGATGAGGTGCGGCACGCCGGCGTAGATCGAGAGCTCGACGCGCTTCGGGTCGATGAGCACCATGCGGACGTCGGCCGGCTTGGCGCGCATCAGCAGCGAGGTGATCATCGAGTTGACGAAGCTCGACTTGCCCGAGCCGGTGGCACCCGCGACCAGGAGGTGCGGCATCTTCGCGAGGTTCGCGACGACGTAACCGCCCTCGACGTCCTTGCCCACGCCGATGGTCATGGGGTGGGTGCTCTTGGCGGCGGCCGACGACCGGAGCACGTCGCCGAGGGCGACGATCTCCTTGTCGGTGTTCGGGATCTCCACCCCGATGGCGCTCTTGCCCGGGATGGGCGACAGGATGCGCACCTCGTTCGAGGCGACGGCGTACGCGAGGTTCTTGGTGAGCGCTGTCACTCGCTCGACCTTGACGCCGGGACCGAGTTCGATCTCGTAGCGGGTGACCGTGGGGCCGCGCTTGAGACCGGTCACCTTGGCGTCGACGTTGAACTGGTCGAGCACAGAGGTGATCGAGGCGACGATGGCGTCGTTGGCCTCGCTGCGGGCCTTCGCGGGCTCGCCGACGGCGAGGGTCGTCACGGCCGGTAGACGATAGGGCACGTCGTCGGCGGACGGGTCGACGGACTCGAGCGACGGAGGCGCCGGCTCGTCGAGGTCGGGGGCGAGGAACGCGGAGGCGGCGTCGCTCTCGCCCTCGGCGGGGATGGCCTCGGGGACGGGGAGGACGGTCGTCGCCGCGGTGGGCTCGGGGTGCAGGGGGATGTCGATGCCCTGGGCCCGGACGGCGTCTTCGGCCCGGTCGAGATCGGCCAGGAGGTCGGAGGAGAAGACGTCGGTCTCGGCCGTGGCGGGAGACGCCTGGGGAACGGGCGGTGCGGCCGGGGTCGTGTCGAGCTCTTCGAACGCCGGTCGGCGCTTCTTGCGGCGGCCGATCACCTCGGTCGGAGCGGTCGCGGCGGCGGGCCGGACGAGCGGGGTGTCGTACGCCGGGTCGTCTTCGCGCTGCCCGGGGTTGCGTCGCCACCAGGGCAACGACTCCGGCTCGCCGTCCGCGTCGGCGGACTCGGCGGCGGCCGCCGCCGCAGCCGCCCGGTCGTCGACGGTCTCGCCGAAGAGGTACGAGTAGAGCTCGCCGAGTCGACGACCGATGCGGTTCGGCGGCGTCTTGGTGATGATCAGGATCGAGAAGGCGAGCAGGACGACGACCAGCGGGACCGCCACCCACTCGGTGGCCAGGGCGACGAGCCAGGATGCGACGACCCAGCCGAGGACCCCTCCCCCGGTGGCGAGGGCCGGCATGCCGTCGGAGGCCTCGGGTTGACCGCCGAAGATGTGGCAGAGGGCGCTGATCGACACGAGCGACAGACCCAGCCCGATGCCGATGCGCGTGTTGTCGTGGACCGAGGAGGGATGCCGGAAGAGCCACCCCGCGAAGAGGATCATGATGACCGGCAGGGCGTAGGCCACCCGGCCGAAGAGACCGCCGAACGTGTACGCGTCGAAGCCGATCGCGAGGGGACTGGTCGGGTTCAGCCACTCGACGACACCCCCGGCGATCGCCAGGAGCACGAGGAAGAACGGCACGCCGTCTCGACGCTCGCTCTTGTCGAGCGTCTCGCGGCCCAGCAGCCGGAATGCGGCGCCGGTCATGTGCGCCAGCCCCATCCAGGCCGCCGCGAGCGGGTTCGGCCCCTCTCGGACGGGCGCGGGCGCCGGCGTGGTGGGCAGCTTCTTGGTGGCCTTGGTCGCGTCACGCGCCGAGGACGCACGCGAGCCCGAGCGGGAGCGCGGGGTCGACTTCGTGGGCGTGGCCATGGGCTCCACGGTACCGCCCACCACCGACGCCGGTCGGATCCGGTCGCGTGTGTCCGGGTGCCCGACCGGGAGGCGACCTCAGACGGCGATGACGACCGGCACGATCATCGGTCGGCGCCGGTGCTTCGTGTTGACCCAGCGACCCACCGTCCGTCGCACGACCTGACTGAAGGCGTGGGTGTCGCGCACGCCGTTCTCGGCCGCCTCGGCGAGGGCCGCGACGATCTTCGGGGCGACGTCGTCGAAGACCCGGTCGTCTTCGGCGAACCCTCGCGACTGGATCTCGGGGCCGACGACGACCCGGCCGGTGGACGCGTCGATGGCGACGAAGACCGAGATGAAGCCCTCTTCGGACAGGATGCGTCGGTCTTTCAGATCGGCGTCGGTTATCTCGCCCACGGTCGAGCCGTCGACGTAGACGAAGCCCAGGTCGAGCTGCCCGACGACTCGGGCGATCCCGTCGCGGAGGTCGACGACGACGCCGTCCTGGCCGAGGATCGTGTTCTCGGGCGCCACACCCGTTCGTTGAGCCAGGGCGGCGTTGGCGTACAGGTGGCGGTGCTCGCCGTGCACGGGCAGGACGTTCTTCGGCCGGAGCACGTTGTAGCAGTACAGCAGCTCGCCCGCCGAGGCGTGCCCCGACACGTGCACCTTCGCGTTGCCCTTGTGGACGACCTTCGCCCCGAGCTTCGTCAGCCCGTCGATCACGCGATACACCGCGTTCTCGTTGCCGGGGATGAGGCTCGACGCGAGGATGATCGTGTCGTCGGCGCCGATCTCGATCTGGTGCTCGAGGTTGGCCATGCGGGCGAGGACGGCCATCGGCTCGCCCTGCGATCCCGTGCTCATGTAGACGATCCGGTCGTCGGGCAGGTCTCGCGCCTTCTTCGCGTCGATCAGCACCCCGTCGGGCACCGTCAGGTACCCGAGGTCGGCCGCGATGCCCATGTTCCGGACCATCGACCGCCCCATGAACGCGACCCGGCGGCCGTTGGCGTGCGCCGCGTCGAGCACCTGCTGCACGCGGTGCACGTGACTCGAGAAGCTCGCCACGACCACGCGCCGGGGAGCCCGCCGGATGACGTCGTCGAGCACCGGTCCGATGTCGCGCTCGAGAGCGGTGAAACCGGGCACGTCGGCGTTCGTCGAGTCGGGGAGGAAGAGATCGACCCCCTCTTCGCCGAGCCGGGCGAAGGCGCGCAGGTCGGTGATCCGCCCGTCGAGGGGCAGCTGGTCCATCTTGAAGTCGCCGGTGTGCAGCACCAGACCGGCGGAGGTGCGGATGGCGACGGCGAGGGCGTCGGGGATCGAGTGGTTGACCGCCACGAACTCGAGCTCGAACGGCCCGAGCGTCTCGCGTCCGCCCTCGGCGACCGTGAGGGTGTACGGGCTGATGCGATGCTCCTTGAGCTTCGCCTCGATCAACGCGAGCGTCAGCTGCGAGCCGATCAGCGGGATGTCGGCCCGCAGCCGCAGAAGATACGGCACGGCGCCGATGTGGTCTTCGTGACCGTGCGTCAGCACCACGGCCAGGATGTCGTCGAGCCGATCGCGGATCGGCGCGAAGTCGGGGAGGATCAGATCGACGCCCGGCTGGTGCTCTTCGGGGAAGAGCACCCCGCAGTCGACCACGAGCAGCTTGCCGTCGATCTCGTAGACGGTCATGTTGCGACCGATCTCGCCCAGACCGCCCACCGGGATGACGCGGAGCGTGCCGTCTTCGAGCGGCGGCGGGGTCTGGATCGTGACGGGCATGAGGTCCTTCGGGAGTGGTGGGGCTCGAGCCCCGGGATGTCGCGGCGACCGAGGAGGCGCGGCTCAGCGGGTCGTGCCGTGCACCTTGGGCAGGGCGCCACCCGCCGCGGCGTTGCGATCGGGTCGGAACCGGCTGAGGTCGAGCCCCGGGATGGCGCCGACGTGCGCGAGCTCGTCTTCGATGAGGGCCGCCTCGCTGTCTTCGGGGCCGACGAGGGGCAGTCGGACGCGAGGGCTCGAGATGCGGCCCAGCCCGTGCAGGATGTACTTGGCCGCGACCGTTCCGGGCACGTGCGTCATCACCGCGCGGACGAGCGGTTCGAGCATCTGGTGGGCCTGGGTCGCCGTGTGCAGGTCGCCAGCGTTGACCGCGTCGACGATCGTGCGGTACGGGGCCGCGGCGATGTTCGCCGTGACGCCGATGAGGCCCGAGGCGCCGATGGCGAGGTGCGGCAGCACGTTGGCGTCGTCGCCCGAGAAGTAGAGCAGGTCGGTCTGGTTCAGCACCCGGCTGACCTCGGAGAAGTCGCCCTTCGCGTCTTTGACCGCGACGATGTTCGGGTGCTTGGCCGCGCGGAGGATCGTCTCGTACTTGATCGGGATGCCGGTGCGACCGGGGATGTCGTAGAGGATGACGGGCAGGTCGGTCGCATCGGCGATCATGCGGAAGTGCGTGAGCACACCGGCCTGCGTCGGCTTGTTGTAGTACGGGGTGACGATCATGACGCCGTCGGCGCCGGCCTTCTCGCTGGCCTTGTAGAGCTGGATCGCGTGGGCGGTCTCGTTCGACCCGCCGCCCGTGATGATCTTGGCGCGCCCGGCCGAGACGGACTTGCCGACCTCGACGAGACGGAGCTTCTCGGGGTCGGTCAGGGTGCTGGTCTCGCCCGTCGTGCCGGTGACCACGATGCCGTCCGCCCCGGCGGTGATGCAATCGTCGATGTGCTTCTCGACGGCCGGCCAGTCGACCTCCCCGTCTGCGGTGAAGGGGGTGACGAGGGCCACGAGGACCTGACCGAAGGGGTTGATGATGTTCGACACGGAA
>Ga0265780_10003298_pt1 | contig 21307 bp, 14 predicted proteins | sample P1T30metagenome_FD_192432 | JGI IMG/M metagenome (GOLD analysis project Ga0265780, IMG submission 192432) | Plant litter microbial communities from East Loma Ridge, Irvine, California - P1 T30 | ecosystem: Environmental > Terrestrial > Plant litter > Unclassified | place: USA: California...
GCACGGCGGAGTATGACTGGATCCAGCCCGGCAGTGCGCTTGCGCGCGACCGGCTCCCGGTCGACGTCCGGCCCGCGCTGGAGGCCGCCGCGTTCGACGGCTGCATCGCGGTGCAGGCCTGCCACAGCGCGGCGGAGACCGACTGGCTGCTCGCGCTCGCGGACGCGACTCCCTGGATCATGGGTGTCGTCGGCTGGGTCGACCTGACCGCGCCCGACGTCGCAGCCCAGCTCGACCGTCACGCATCGCGGTCGCTTGTGGGCATACGGCACATCGCGCAGGACGAACCCGATCCGCGCTATCTGCTGCGCGAGGATGTCCTGCGCGGCGTGCGGACGATCCTGTCGCGCGGTCTCGTCTATGACATACTCGTCCGCGGGCCGGCACAGCTCGCCTGCGTTGCCGACCTGCTCGAAGCGGCCGGGGCGGGGTCGCTGGTACTCGATCATGGCGGCAAGCCCGACATCGCGGGTGGCGAATGGGGCCCCTGGGCCCGGACGATCGCGGCCATCGCCGCCTTTCCAGGTATCACCTGCAAACTGTCGGGGCTGGTGACCGAGGCCGATCACGCCACCTGGTCGCCGACCGATATCGCGCGGTATCTCGACCATCTGCTCGCCTGCTTCGGACCGGACCGGCTGATCTTCGGATCCGACTGGCCGGTGTGCCTGCTTGCCGCCGAGCATGCGGCGGTGGTCGACCTGATCGAAATCTTCGTCGCGCGCGCCTGCCCGGGGCACCGCGATGCGATCTTTGGCGGCACGGCGGCGCGCGTCTATCGCCTGACACCTATCGAGGATGGACTATCATGAAGCTGGGACTCGACGGTAAACTGGTGATCGTCACCGGCGGTGGCGCCGGGATCGGCGGCGCGATCTCGACGCTGCTCGCGGAGGAGGGCGCGATCCCCGCGATCCTCGGGCGCAGCGCGCTCGACCCTGCGTTCGAGGCAAATATCCGTGCGCTTCAGCCCGCAACGATGTTCATCCGTACCGAGATGACCGACGACGCCGCCTGCGCCTCGGCAGTGGCGCAGATCGTCGCGGCGGGGCACGGCATCCATGGCCTGGTCAACAATGCGGGTGCCAATGACGGGATCGGGCTTGAGGCGGGAACGGCGGCGTTCATTGCCTCGCTGGTCGCCAATGTCGGCCATTATTACGGCATGGCGCATCATTGCCTGCCGCACCTGAAGGCCAGCCGCGGCGCGATCGTCAACATCTCGTCGAAGACCGCGCTGACCGGGCAGGGCCAGACCAGCGGCTATGTCGCCGCCAAGGCCGCCCAGCTCGGCCTGACGCGCGAATGGGCGGCGGCGCTGGTCGGCGACGGCGTCCGCGTCAACGCGGTGCTCCCTGCCGAGGTGATGACGCCGCTCTACCGCGCGTGGATCGACACGTTCGACGATCCGCAGGCCAAGCTCGACGAGATCGCGGGCAACATCCCGCTCGACCGCCGGCTGACGACCGATCGCGAGATTGCCGATACCGTGGTGTTCCTGCTGTCGGCGCGGTCGTCGCACACGACCGGGCAGTGGATTATCCCCGACGGCGGCTACACGCATCTCGACCGCACGCTGACCTGACCGGTCAGCGCTGCTCGTCGAGCGCGAAGATGCGTTCGGCGGGCAGCCATTTCTCGCCCGGCTGCGCGCTCGGCAACGGACGCTGGAGACGCGACATCGCGGCTTCCCACGCGACCACGGCGGGATCGGACGCGTCCGCCGCGGCCTTCGTCTCGGGGTCGAAGCCGGGACCGGTCCGCATCATCATCACCAGCCGGTCATCGCGCTGATAGATGTCCATCGCCTCGATTCCCGCCGCCCGGATCGAGGCGAGCACGGCCGGCGGCACCGCGCGGTGGCGCTCGCGATACGCCGCGATCAGCGCGGCATCGTCGTGAAGGTCGAGGAAAAGGCAATGCCACATGATATCGTGTTCCATCGTAAGTAGGGAGTAGGCGACGCGCTTGCAGCGTTCAGCCGTCGGATCCAGCGTCCGACACGCCATGGTCGACGACCCGCTGATACAGCCCGTCGCGCACTTCGGGGGACAGTTGCTCGGCGATCGTCGCGGCGGCGTGGCGCAGCACCGCCTGCGATGCGTCCAGCGTCACGCGTGCGCCCGGGCCATCGACGAACGGCACGGTCAACGCTGCCCGCGCGGACCCCATCACCAGAATCGGCACCGACATGTCGGTGATCGCATTCAGGACCGGACTTGGGGTGGTGTGCAGACCCTTCGCTGCGATCGCGTCCAGCTCCGCCGCCAGCGCGGCCGTGTCGAAATCCGCACCGGCCAGACGCACGTCGTCGAGCATGGCCTGGCGCACGTCCGCCGACTGGAACGCGAGCAGGACGCGTCCCGACGCCGAGCGATGCAGCGGTCGGCGATAGCCAACCCGGATGGCAAAGCCCGACAGGCTGGGGGCCTCGACGCCGACGATCACGACCATCTCGGCACCCGACGCCACCGCCATGTGACAGCTTTGCCCGGTCCGCCGCGCGACTTCGCTCATCACCGGGAGCGCGATGCCGACAAGGTTGCGGACCGGCGGCTGGCTCATGCCGAGCGCGAACAGCCGGTTGGTCAGGCGGTAACCGTCGTCGCCCCGCGCGATATAGCGGTGTTCCTCGAGCACCTGCAGCATCCGGAAGATCTCGCTGACCGACCGGCCGAGCGCGGTCGAGATATCCGACATGTTGAGCGGCGCGGTGGCGGCGGCCAGCAGCTCGAGGATCTCGAGCCCCTTTTTGAGCGCGGGCGCCTGATAGCGCGATTTCGTCGTCATGGCTCCCCCGGTGCGCTTTTGGCGGCTTCTACGATCACCCACGCCAAGAACATAGCGGCTCCGTCGCGGGCTGGTAATTCAGGCCCCGCTATGGCGTGCGATCAGACGCATGGCATGCCGTGACAGACCTGCTAAGGCGGCGGCATGTCGAAAAATCTCAGCACTTCCGGTACCATCGACGTCGATGGCACCACCTATGACTGGCGCCTCGAGAGCGAGCCGCAATGGTCGGACGACGACGGGTGGAAGGGGATGGTCCTTTCGCTGCTCGAAAAGGACTGCCAGCGCGAGGCGATGCTCGAATTTCCGGCCCCCAAGCGCCTGCTGAAGGGGTTGCCGCGCGGACGGCTCCAGATCGACGATCCGACCATCTCGCGCGGTATCCGGGCGGCGTTGGGCGCAGGCTGGGAGCCGATGTCGCGCGGCAAGCCCGTGGTGTTTGTCGTCGACGCAGAGGGCAATTAAGCGCGCCTCCGCGCTATCCCTGCGGTGGGGGCGACACCTGATCGAGGACGTAGCGCGTGAAGCGGCGAAGCGGGCAGGGGTCGCCGCAGCCGGGAACCGGGATCGCGACGGTTTCGGGCGGAGTCTGCACCGATAGCGGGATGCGGTAGCGCATCTGGTCGAGCCCCTGCGCGACATAGCGGACCCGCACAACGCTTTTGCCGGTCGCGCCACGACGCCACAGCTCGAACACCAGCCCGCCGCCGGGAGCGGCTTCGCCGGGGCCGTAGTCGCGCAGCGTCCAGTCGAGACCGAGCAGCCCGGCGAGCATCGTTACCGTGCCGTCATGGCCGCTGACGACGACAATCTTCTCCGCGTCGCCGATCGGGTCGGCCAGCGCGGTCGCGCCTGCACCGCGCTGGAGCGTCGCGAGCAGCCGCATCGCGAGATAGCTGCTGGTCTGGCGGCCGACTTCCGGGGTGCGCGTGCGCAGGTCGATGCCGGCCCCATGGACGGTGAGCGCCTTGCCGATCGTCGCCGCGTCGATCCCGCTCCAGCCGGGGAAGGCGAGCCCGTCCGCATAGGCCATGACGAGGCTCTCGGCGATCCCGGCGACCTGCAGGCTGGGCGAGGTGAGGTCGGGCTTGCCCGTCGCGTCGATCCGCATCGTGATCGGCGTATCGCCCAGCCGGCGCTGGACCCGGGTGCGCTCGGTCGTGGAGCACGGGATACGGCGGCATTGCAGCATCAGCGCCTCGAACCGGTCGCGGTCGGGGGTCTGGCGCGCGTCCCACGCCGCCAGATCGCCGTCGACCCGGGCGGAGATCGCCGCGAGCATCCGCGGGGCGTCGAGCGGCGCGAGCGGGGTCTGCGGCGCCTCGAACAGCGGATCGGGCGCGGCCGCCGACTGGTGGATCGGCGCCGCGCACCCCGGGGTCAGGCCGGCGGCGAGCGCGGTCGCGGTCGCCTCGGTGCGCTGCGTGCGGTTCGCCCAGTAATAGACCGCGCAGTCGCTCGCGCCGAGCAGCCCCAGCTCCCGGTAGCGGGCCGCGTACCAGCTGCCGAGCATCGTCACGAGCGTCGCGCCATTCGCGGTCAGGTGCCCCGCCGGCACCTTGAAGCGCGGCCAGGCGCGGCGGCTGTAGCGGCCGAGCTCCTCCGGGCTCGACATCGCGCTGCGCACGCCGTGGCGCATGACGATGACGACGCGTTCGAGTTTGTCCTCTCGCGGTGACGGCGTTTGTGCTGGCGCGATGGACGAGGCGACCAGCGCGAGGCCGGCCGCCAGCGAGGCGATCTGCATCAGAACTTCGCCCTGACGCCGGCCATGAATGTCCGCCCGTAATCGGTGTAGCCCGCGAACTGGTTGTCGCGGACATATTGCCACTGGACGCCGCCGGCCATGTTGATCCCCTGCACGACTAAGGTCACGTTCGGCGTCATCTTGTACGACATGTCGAAATCGAGGCTTCCGAACGCGCTGTCATTGTTCGCGGCGAGCCCCGCGCCACCGACGTCGCGCAACACGTTGCCGCGCCAGCTGTAGCTCACCCGCGCACCGACCCGCTCCTTCTCGTAGAAGGCGGTCAGGTTGAAGCTGTCCTTGGCGACGTCGACCAGCGCATCGCGGAAAACGCCGCCGGTCGCCAGCGCATAGGTACCGCCGGTCTTGGTGTGCGTGTAGTTGGCCTGCGCGCCGAGCCCGTCGAACGGGGCGGGGAGCATCTTGAACAGCTGCTGATACGCGATCTCGATGCCGGCGACATAGGCGTCGCCGCCGTTCTTTGGCGCGGTCAGGCGATAGGTCTGGCCGTCGAGAACGAAGTCGCGCGTCTGCTGGAACACGAAGGTCGTGATGTCCTTGTAGAACACACCGCCGACCAGCGCGCTGCCAGGCGCGAAATACCATTCGACCGTGCCGTCATATTGCCACGCCTCGAACGGCTTCAGCTCGGGATTGCCGCCGACCGCGGTGAGGACGGTCGGGCTCGAATTGATCGTGAGGCGCGGCGCCAGATCGGCGAGCGACGGCCGGGTGATGACCTTCGACGCGGCGAACCGGATCTGCAGATCGGGCGAGACCTCGGCGACCAGATTGAGCGAGGGCAGGATATTGTTATAGGTCTTGTCGTAGCTGACGGGCAGCGCGACCTTGCCGTCATCGGCATAGCCCGAAGAGGTCTGCCGCGTCCGGGCATAGCGTACGCCGATATCGCCGCGCACCGCGATGCCGCCGAGCGGGAACGCGAAATCGGCCATGCCGTAGCCCGCGACGATCTCCTCGCCGATCGCATAGCTGTTGCGCAGATCGCCGCGCGCAAGCGGTGCGGCGAGCAGCGCTTCCTTGCCAGTGGCGGCGGCGAGGAATTTTGCCGGATCGGGCATCGCCCAGCTGGTCGGCAGGTTGCCGTTCGCGCCCTTCAGGAAATCATCGACCGGAAACGGGACGAAATAGCTCGCGTCGAAATATTTGCCGGCGATGCCGCTGGTGAAATTGATGTCGCGGCGATCATAGGCGCGTGTTCTTTTCTGGTATTTCACCCCCGCACGCAGCGCGCTGACCACGCCGGTCAGGTCGCGCGTCACGTCGAGCTTCGCGGCGCGTTCGCGGTCCTTCGAGTCGTTGACGCGATATTCGATCCGCCGCCCAGGCAGCAGCGCCGGATTGGAGAGATCGGCGTTCAGCAGCGTGACGTCGGGCAGGCGATCGCCCGCCTTGCCGAAATCGAACGTCGTCGCGCCCACCGTGCCGAGCAGGCGCGTGCGGTAAATCGGCTCGGGCGTGTTCGAATAGGCCTGGCCGATGCTGCCGTCCGCGGCGATCGTCCAGCCGCCCGCCTGCCAGCGCGCATTGGTGCCGACCAGCCAGTTCTTGTACTGGAGCACCGACGTCTCGCGGCCGATCTGCGTGGTCGAGGCGGTCGTCGTCGCACCGGTCAGCACGCCGTTCTCGATCACCGCGCTGCCGGGCACGATCCCGCGCGGCAGGTTAGAGCCATCCGCCGCCGAATAGGTCAGCTCGTCATAGGCGACGTTCAGCCGGCTCCACAGCCCGTCGACGTTCAGCTCGAACCGGTCGTCGGGCTTCCACTGCACCGCGCCGTTGATGCCGATCCGGTCGCGGTTCTCGCGCTCCAGCGTCGGGCGGATCGCGGTCGGTATCAGGATCGTGTCGCTGTCGAGCGAGCCGTTGCCGTCGGTGTCGATCTTGCCGTCCGCCCAGCCGACGCCGGTGATCCGGTCCTGCCGCGTGGTGCGCTCGTCATAGACGCCGGCGATCAGCGCGCCGAACTTGCCGTCCGGGCTCGCCCAGCTCGCCATGCCCGACAGTCGCGGATCGACCGCGTCCGCCAGGCGCGGCGAACTGGCCGTCGCAGATAGCGACAGCACCGGCTTCTTCAGGTCGAGCGGACGGAAGGTGCGCAGGTTGATCGTGCCGCCGATGCCGCCTTCGTCGAGGCTCGCGCGCGGGCTCTTGATCACCTCGACCGCGGACATCAGCTCGGACGGCAGCGTGTCGAACCGGAACTGGCGCCCGCTCTGGCCGCTGTCGCGAACATTCTCGTTTACCGCGACCGAGCGATCGTTGAGCGTCACCACCTGGAAATTGGCGCCAAGCCCGCGGATCCGGACGAATACGCCTTCGCCGCGATCGCGGACGATCGACACGCCGGGGACGCGCTGGAGCGCCTCGGCGATGTTCTGCGCGGGGAACTTGCCGATATCCTCGGCCTTGACGACGTCGATGACGTTGGTCGCCTTGCGCTTCTGCGCCAGCGCGCCGGTCAGGCTGCTTGCATAGCCCGTCACGACGATCTCGCGGGTCTCGTCGTCCGGCGTGGTCGCGGCGGTCTGCGGCGCTGCGGTCTCGACCGTCGCGGCAACGATCAGCGCGCCATTGGGCTGCTGGTGGACCATCAGCCCGGTGCCGGCGATCAGCCGCTCGACCGCGGCGTGCGCTGCCATCGTGCCGTCGATCGCGGGTGCGGTCCGACCGGCAACCGCAGCGGGCGTGAACAGGATGTCGATGCCGCTCTGGCGGGCGAGCGCTTCGAGCGATCGGCCGAGCGACTGGGCACCCAGATGCACGCGTACCATTTTGGCCTGCGCGATCGCCGCGGCGGGTGCAAAGGCGGTCGACAGCGCGGCGCAGGCTGCGCCCATCACGAACGAACGGCGCAGGCGCCGGCGATTGGTCGTCACGGTGTTCATCCCCCCAAGGAAGGCGGCGATACTGCCGCACCTCCTCGACGGGCGAGCCGCGATCTACCCCACCCCGCTGACGCGAATTTTTATCCGCCGAGCAGGACGGCACCGTCCATCGTTCGCAACCGCAAACCGAGCAGCGTCGCGAGCGCACGCCCCAGCGCGACATTGTCGCCCATCCGGTACATGCCGCTCACATGCAGTGCGGCGTCCGCGGGATCGGCGATCACCAGCCGCGTCGCGCTGTACCGGTTCGCCTCCTCGGCAACCGTCGCGAGCGTATCGTCATGGAATGCGGCACGACCATGGGTCCAGGCCTGTGTTGCCGCGAAATCGGGCCGATCCATCACGCCGTTTCGCAACCGCGCTCCGTTGGTCAGGAGCTGCGCAACGCCAGTCGTCGCCGTGGCAGCGATCGTCGCCCGCCCCTCGATCGCGGTAAAGGCCACCCCGTCGCGCGCGTCGCAGCGCAGGTCGAACCGGCCCGCGCCGGCGCTCATCGCGCGGTCGGCCGCGGTGATCGTGAACGGGGTCGCGGATGGCGCGACCGTCAGGTCGATGCGGCCTTGCATCAGCCAGAGCCGCCGCCGCCGCTCGGTCGCGACCACATGCAGCCGGGTGACCGCGTCGAGCAGCAGGGCCGAGCCGTCGGGCAGCACGATCCGTCGCTGCTCGCCGATCCCCGTCCGATACGGCGTCGCGGCATAGGCTGCCTGGAACACACCTGTCCCCGCGACGGCCGTGACCGCGAGTGCCGCGACCCCGCCCAGCGCGCGGCGGCGCGTCACCACCGGCGCGCGCGACGGTGCGGTTCCCGGGACCATGTCCCAAAGGTCGGTCGCGCGCTCGAACCGGTCGGCATGTTCGGGGTTCGCGGTCAGCCACTCCTGGAAGACGATCGCGTCCTGTGCGCTGACGTCGTCCGCGTTGAGCCGCGCGATCCACTGCGCCGCGGTGCGTTCGGGCGCCGCCTTGTCCGAAAACATCCGGTCTAGGGATTTGCGGCCATGCATTGCGTGCTCACCAATCCTCCGTCCAATCGACCAGGAAGGTCATCGCCTTGGCCATGTGCTTTTCGACCGCACTCTGGCTGATTCCCAGACGCGCAGCAATCTCGCGATATTTATACCCGTCGAGCCGCTGCATCAGGAAGATCTCGCGAGTCCGCGGGCTGAGATGATCGAGCCCCTCGCGCACCCGGTCGAGCCGCGCCTTCGCGATCAGCACTTCGTCCTGGATCGGCGAACAGTCGCGCAGCCATTCAATCGCTCCCGCGTCTTCGCTTGCCCCGCGAACAGCCTCGCGCCGGAACGCATCGCGGCCGCGGTTGACTGCCGCATGGACGAGGAACGCCTCGTCGTTGCGCGGCGCCACGGGCAGGGTCGCCAGGCTGACATAGGCGTCGTGGAGCAGATCCTCGCCATCCGCCCGCCGCGTCAGCCGTTCGACCTGCGCGCGCAGACGCGACCAGCCCGCCCAGAGGCGACCCGCCCCCGTATCAACCATGCTGAGCTCGGACGTCCCCATCGGCCCAGGCGGTATGCGCCCGCCGGTACAGTTTGATGACGTGCCGGCGACGGATCAGTGACACGAGACGATGCCGCGCCGGTGTCAGCCGGCAGGGCGCCCCGGCGCCTGCCATCCCCCGCCGAGTGCACGGAACAGATCGACCTGCGCCCCCGCGATGCGGGCGTCCGCCGCGGCAAGCTCGGTATCGGTATCCGCCAGCGTCCGCTCGGCATCGAGGACGTCGAGAAAGTCGATCTGGCCTTCCCGCTGGCGCGCACGGGTGATGCGCGCGGCGGTGGCGGCGTTATCGTGCGCAGACTGCAGCTGCGTGCGGCGATCGAGTTCGCGCGCATAGTTGGACAGCGCGGTCTCGGTTTCCTCGAGCGCGGTCAGCACGCTGCCGTCGAAACTGGCGAGCGCGCCGCGTGTATCGGCCTCGGCGCCGGCGATGCGCGCGCGCGCCGCCGACTGGTTGACCGTCCAGTTGATCAGCGGGCCAAGCAGCCAGCGGACCGGCCCGCCGGTGAAGACGTCGCCGACGCTGAGCGCGGTCGAGCCGATCGACCCGCCGAGTGATATCTGGGGATAGAGTTGCGACGTCTGCACCCCGATCCGCGCGGTGGCGGCGGCGAGGCGGCGTTCGGCGGCGTGGACGTCGGGACGCCGTGCGAGCAGGCTCGCGCCGTCGCCGATCGGGATCGGTCGGTCGAGACGCGGCGTCGTGACGCGCGCGCCGGCGCTGGCGGGCAGGTCCTGCGGGGTGCGGCCGGTGAGCGTGGCGAGGCGGAAGAGCGCCGCCTGACGCTCGGCCTCGATCTGCGGGATGTTCGCGGCGCGCTGGTCGCGCAGGGCAGCGATCCGGACCTGATCGAGACGCGCGGCGCGACCCGCGTCGACCCGCTTGCCCGTCAGCGTGTTCGATTTCTCGAGCAGGTCGACGATCCGCCGGGCGACCGCGAGGCGTTCTGCGGACGAGGCGGCATCGACATAGGCGCGCGTGGTGGCGGCGACGATCGAGACCCGCACCGCGTCGGCATCGGCCTGCGCCGCGCCGACATCGCCGCGTGCGGCCTCGACGTTGCGGCGGACGCGGCCGGCCAGATCGACCTCGTAGCTGACGTCGAGCCCGACATCGTAGGTGGCGCGCTCGCGGTCGAAGCCGGGCAGGTTCTGGAGCTGCGAGGTTCGCGCGTAATTGCCGCTGCCGCTGGCGTTCACCTGCGGCTCGCGATCGGTCTTGGCGCCGCGCAGCGACGCGCGGGCGCTGTCGAGCCGGGCGACGGCGACGCGCAGGTCGGTGTTCGCCGCCAGCGCGTCGGCGACGAGGCCGTCGAGGACGGGGTCGCGGTACATCCGCCACCAGTCGTTATCGGGCGCGGTCGTGATCGTAGCGGCGTTCGCGGTGACGAACGATGCGGCGGCCTTGGGCGGGGTGATCGGCGCGACATAGTCGGGGCCGGCGGCGCAGGCCGCAAGCGTCAGCGCCGAGAGGCTCGCGAGGAGGACGGACTTCATGATGCTGGTCCTATTCGGCTGGCTGAAGGGTCGCGGCGGGGGCTGGCTTGCGGCGTTCGAACCGCAGCGCCAGCGCCCGTGCGACGACATAGAAGGTAGGGGTGAAGAGCAGCCCGAACCCGGTCACGCCGATCATCCCGAAGAACACCGCGGTGCCGAGCGCCTGGCGCAGTTCGGCGCCGGCCCCGTCGGCGATCACCAGCGGCACCGCGCCGAGGATGAACGCGAAGCTCGTCATCAAGATCGGTCGCAACCGATCCTTCGCCGCGCGCACCGCCGCCTCGACCGGCGACAGCCCGTCCTGCTCCTCGGCCTGCTTGGCGAACTCGACCACGAGGATCGCGTTCTTGGCGGCGAGCGCGATCAGCACGACCAGCCCGATCTGCGTAAGGACGTTGTTGTCCATCCCGCGCAAATTCACCCCGGTCATCGCCGCGAGCAGGCACATCGGCACGATCAGGATGATCGCGAGCGGTAGCGTCAGGCTCTCATATTGCGCGGCGAGGACGAGGAAGACGAACAGCACGGCCATCCCGAAGACCAGCGCAGCGGTGCTGCCGGCCGCCTTTTGCTGGTAGGCGATGCCGGTCCATTCATGCGCATAGCCCGCGGGCAGCGACGCATCGGCGAGCTTTTCCATCGCCACCAGCGACTGGCCCGAGGAATAGCCCTTCGCAGTGTCGCCATCGACCTCGACCGCCGGGAACAGGTTGTATCGGACGACGCGGTACGGGCCGGTCTTGTCGCGGAACGTCGAGACCGAGCCGACCGGGACCATCTGGCCCGAATTGGAGCGGGTCTTGAGGTTGGCGATGTCCGCGGTGGTGTTGCGGAACGGTGCGTCGGCCTGCGCGGTGACGCGGTAGGTGCGCCCCAGCAGGTTGAAGTCGTTGACGAACGCCGAGCCGAGATAGACCTGCAACGCCTCGAACACGCGCTCTGGGGGGACGCCGAGCAGATTGGCCTTGGCGCGGTCGACATCGGCGAAGATGCGCGGCGTGGCGGTATCGAAGAAGGTGTAGACCTGCGCCAGGCCCTTGGTCTGGTTCGCCTTGCCGATCAGGTCGTAGCTCGTCTTGCCGAGGTCGCCATAGCCGTGGCCGCCCTGGTCCTGAACCATCAGGCGATAGCCGCCGGCCGAGCCGATGCCCTGGATCAAGGGCGGCGGGACGATCAGCAGGCGTGCCTCGGTGATGTCGCCGGTCGCCTTCTGCGATTCCGCCATGATGCTGGCGAGCGTGACGCCGAGTTTCTTGCGCTCGGCAAAGCTCTTGAGCGGAATATAAGCGGCGGCCGAGTTCGGGGCGAGGGTCTGCGATGGGCCGTCAAAGCCCGCGAGCATGACCGCGCCCTTGACGCCGGCAAGCGGCAGGATGCGTTTTGCGACCTTCTGCATTACCGCGTCGGTACGCTCGACCGACGAGCCGGGGGGCAGCTGGATGACGGTCAGGAAATAGCCCTGGTCCTGCGCAGGGACGAAGCCCGACGGGGTGACCATGAAGACCCCGACCGTGACCGCGATCAGCGCGGCATAGGCGACCATCATCCGCTTCGGCGCGGCGACGAGGCGCGCGGTGAGGCGGGCATAGCTTTCGCTCATCCGTTCGAACCCGCGGTTGAACGCGTCGCCCGCGCGGCGCACCGTGCGGGTCAGGCGGTTGCCCGATCCTGTAGGGGCGTTGGGCTTGAGCAGCATCGCGGCGAGCGCTGGCGACAGCGTCAGCGAGATGAGCAGCGAGATGATCGTCGCGGTCGAGATCGTGACCGCGAACTGGCGGTAGAACGCGCCCGACAGTCCGGTGAGGAACACCGTCGGGATGAACACCGCGCACAGCACGAGCACGATCGCGACGAGCGCACCCGACACCTCGTCCATCGACGTGCGCGCGGCCTCCAGCGGCGAGAGCCCGTGTTCGAGGTTGCGCTCGACATTCTCGACCACGACGATCGCGTCGTCGACGACGATCCCGATCGCGAGGACGAGGCCGAACAGCGACAGGTTGTTGAGGCTGTAGCCGAATGCGGCGAGCACCGCGAAGGTGCCGATCAGCGAGACCGGGATCGCCACGATCGGGATGATCGCCGCGCGCCATTTCTGCAGGAAGACGAGGATGACGAGAACGACGAGGATCATGGCCTCGAACAAGGTATGCTTCACCGCGTCGATCGACTGCGCGATGAATTCGGTCGGATTGTAGATGACCTTGTATTCGAGGCCCTTGGGAAAGCGCTTCGACATGCTCTCCATCTCGGCGGTGACGGCCTGCGCGGCGCCGAGCGCGTTCGAGCCGGGACGCTGGAAGACCGCGGCGATGACGGTGGGCTTGCCGCTGAGATAGGTGTTGGCGCCGTAATCCTGCGCGCCGAGCTCGACGCGCGCCACGTCCGAGACGCGGACCTGGCGGCCCTGCGCATCGGTGCGGATGACGACGTCCGCGAACTGCTTGGGATCGGTCAGGCGACCCTGCGTCTCGACGTTGAGCTGGAACGCGCTGTTGCCCTTGTCATAGGGCGGCTGGCCGAGCGTGCCAGCGGCGACCTGGACGTTCTGCGCGCGGAGCGCCGCGACGATCTCGCCCGCGGTGAGGTCTAGCGCCGCCGCGCGGCCGGGGTCGATCCACACGCGCATCGAATAATCGCGTGCGCCGAAAAGCTGCACGTCGCCGACGCCGTCGATCCGGCTGAGGCGATCGCGGACCTGAGTCAGCGCATAGTTGGAGATGTAGCCGCGATCGAGCGAGTTGTCGGGCGAGACGAGGTTCACGACCATCAGGAAGTCGGGCGACGTCTTCCGCGTCACGACGCCCAATCGCTGGACGTCCTCGGGCAGGCGCGGCACCGCGACCGCGACGCGGTTCTGGACGAGCACCTGTGCGGCATCGAGGTCGGTGCCGATCTTGAAGGTGACGGTGATCGTCACCTTGCCGTCGCCGGTCGATTGCGACGACTGGTAGAGCATGTTGTCGACGCCGTTGATCTCCTGCTCGATCGGCGCGGCGACGGTTTCGGCGACCGTCTCGGCCGACGCGCCCGGATAGGTCGCGCTGACGGTGACGGTGGGGGGGACGATGTCGGGATATTGCGACACCGGCAGCGACATATAGGCGATCGCACCGACGATCGTGATGATCACCGCGATCACGCCCGCAAAGATCGGCCGGGTGATGAAGAAGCGCGAGAAGCGCATGGTTTGTGTCCTCGATAGAGGGCGCGCGCGCTTTTCCGTTCCCCGGCGGAGGCCGGGGCCCAGTTGGGCGAACCGCAGTGATTACATCGAAAAGCTATGCCACCTGGGCCCCGGCCTTCGCCGGGGAACGGTGGTTATCTGGCGAGCGTGGCCTCACCCGAGATGGGCTGGACCGACGCCGGAGCAGGCGCACCGGTCGCGACCGCGATCCGGCCTGCCTTCGGCGCAACCGTGGCACCAGGCATGGCCATCTGCGTCCCCTGGATGATGATCCGGTCGTTCGGCCCGATCCCCGAGCGGACGATCCGCAGGCCGTCAACCACCGGCCCGAGCTCGACCGGTTTCTGGCTCACGACGTTCTTCGCATCGATCGTCAGCAGCACCTTGCGCGCCTGATCGGTCTGCACCGCATCGTCGGGCACCAGCAGCGCCTGTCGCGTCCCCGCGCTCGCGAGCCGCATGTTGCCGAACATCCCCGGCGTCAGGAAATAACCCGGATTGGCGAGCACCGCGCGGCCGCGGATCGTGCCCGATCGCTGGTCGAGCCCGTTGTCGGTGAAGTCGAGCTTGCCCTTCCAGCGATGCTCGGTCTCGTCCTGAAGCTGGATCTCGACCGCCGCTGGCGCCGCACCGGGCTGACGCGCGCGCTGCGTCTTGAGGTAGAGCGCCTCCGACCCGTCGAAGGTGAAGTAGATCGGGTCGAGCGCGTTGATCGTCGTTAGCACGGTGCCACCGGTGCCTTCGCCGCCCGCGACCTGGTTGCCCGCATCGACGCGGCGATCGGAAATGCGCCCGCCGATCGGCGCGCGAACCTGCGTGAAGCCGACGTCGAGTGCGCGGGCACGTTCGCGCGCCTGCGCGGCGGCGAGTGCGGCGCTGGCGGCTTCGAGCTTGCCACGCAGCGCGTCGACCTCACCCGCCGAGACGGCTTCGTCCGCGACCAGCCGCTGCGCACGGCCGAGGTCGGTCCGCGCAAGCGACAAGGCGCTCTTGGCGCTCGCGACGTTGGCGTGCGCCTCGGCCAGCGCGGCGGCGAACGGGCGCGAGTCGATCGTGAAGAGCAGCTGTCCCTTGCGGACGATATCGCCGTCATGGAAGTGGACGCCGGTGACTTCGCCCGCGACACGCGGCCGGATCTCGACGCTGCGGCTCGGCGCGAACCGGCCGACATAATCGTCCCATTCGCTCACCTGTCGCACCAACGGGGACGCGACCGTTACCGAGGCGGGCGGGGGCGCCGCCATCGCAGCATCGGGCTGATCGAGCAGCCGGACGCCGATCGCGCCCACCAGCGCGACGGGCACGAGCAGCATCGCGCCGCGCTGCCAAATGGGTCTGCGTCGGGGGGCAGGGGCCTCCACCGGCGCGGCGTCGGCCGTTTTGATCGGGGAAAACACGGTCATGCCGCGTCGCTCCGTGATTGATCGGCTGACGTGCATGTGAATCTGGGATATGCCATGGGATTGCCCCCCGTTGTAATGGACATGCGTCACCGATCGTCGGTGCGCGCGGCATCGACAGTCCAGATGACGAGAGTGGACGATCTCCGGTCGCCGGCATTACGCCGTAACCGGTCTGAAAACTGAAGAATTCTTGGCGTTCGACTAGGACAGTGTCGGCAACTTCGCTGGCCGGAAGACGATTGACGGACGACAATTTGACCGACCATCGGCCGGGACTGTTTGTCTACCGGCTGGTATATAAAGCGCGACGGAAACCTGTCAACCAGATTAACATACCGGCTGGTAGTTTAATCGCGATGGTCGGGGATCGGCTATTGGTCGACAAACGCCCAGCGCAATGTTTTCGCCAGGTTGCGCGTGCCCGACGTGACGACTGGCCGCATCAAGGCGGGCGACCCCGCCAGACCATGCATTCGCCGCGCCCATTCGGGCAGCAGATCGACCGCGGCCTGCATCACGATACGCTGGACGGGCAGGGCGAGCGGGTTCGCGGGCGTCTGCTCCAGCACGAACCGGGCAACCTCGCGCGTCCGGGCATCCGCGACGAGCTGCGGGCGCATGGTCTGCAGATAACGGTCCGTTCCCGCCCGATCCCGCGGCAGCGATGCGGCGCCAAGCAGTTCGCCGACCTCGGCGAACGCTGCACAATAGGCGTCCTGCTTAGCAGCGCCGAGCAGGTGGTCGCCGAAACGCTGCCACGCGGCGAGGAAGCACCACGCCTCCGAGACATGGACCCAGGCGAGCAGCGCGGGGTCGTCCGCGCGGTAGGGCGTTCCGTTGGGGAGCGTACCGGCGATGTGTGCGTGCACGGCGCGGACTCGGGCGATCACCGCCTCCGCATCGGTGCGCTCGCCATAGGTCGTGACCGCGATGAACCGCGCGGTGCGCCGCAACCTGCCGAGCATGTCTGTGCGGAAGTTCGAATGATCCCAGACGCCCGCCAGAACTGCCGGGTGCAGCATCTGCAGCAGTAGCGCCGCGACGCCGCCGACCATCATGCTGACCACGTCGCCATGCACCGTGCCGATCACCGCATCGGGCGCGAACATCGCCGCAGCGCTGCGCTCGACCGGCGCCTCGCCGCGCGCCTGGTCGTTGAACAGCGCACGCACCTGCCCGACGATCCGGGCCTTGGCGCCGGATCTGGCCCGCTCGCGCAGCAGAGTAGGAAGGTCTTTCATCATGGCATGAACGCGCGATCGGCATTTTCGCGCCTGACGACGGCGCGGCTACGGAATTGGCGGTCCGTGATTGCGCTGACGGGATCCGCGCGCGACAAGCACGCATTCGACAGGAGAATGTAATGCGTCTTGCCTTTGCCCTATTGCTGCTGCCCACCGTGCCGATCGTCCTCGCCGCCGCCCCGGCGCCGGTGGAGACCCAGCGCGTCGCGGCGCAGGATGCGGCACTGCTCGCATTCCTCGACAAGGCCTATGACGAACAGCTTGATCTCAGCCCGGAATCGCTGACCCAGCTCGGGCTGAAGACGCATTATGACCGGCTCGACGACTATACCGACGGCGCCGCAGTCCGCGCGCAGGCCCTGTCGGAGCGGCAGCTGAAGGCCATGCGGTCGCGGTTCCGCCCCGACGATCTCGGCGAGAGTGCGCGGGTCAGCTACCGGCTGTTCGAATATGAGGTCGACCGCGGGCGGCAATCGCTGCGCTTCCGCAAGCTGCGCTTCCCCGTCACGACTAACGGCAGTCCGGCAGGCGACATCCCCGTGTTGCTGATCAACAACCACAAGGTCGATACGCTCGCCGACGCGCAGGCCTATATCGCACGGCTGCGCGATACCGAGCGCGTCATGCGCGAAGTCACGACGACGATGCGCGAGCAGGCGGCGGCCGGGATCATCCCCAATGCGGTGAACTTCGCACCCGCCCGCGCCGATGCACGCGCCGTGCTGGTCGGTGCCCCGTTCGATGCTGGTGCGGATTCGACGGTCATGGCCGATTTCCGCAAGAAGGTGACCGCGCTGGCAGTGCCCGCGGCGACCAAGGCGGCGTTGCTGGAGGAGGCGCGCGCGGCGCTGACAGGGCCGTTCCATGCCGGCTATGACCAGCTGTTCGCGACGCTGGACGCCATCGAGCCGCAATCGAAGGGCAATTTCGGCGCCTGGAATCTGCCCGATGGCGCGGCCTATTATGCTGACCGGCTGAAGACCTCGACCACGACCGCGCTGACCGCCGACCAGATCCACGATCTGGGTCTGAAACAGGTTGCCGCGATCCGGCAGGAGATGGAGGCGATCAAGCGCGAGGTCGGCTTCACCGGCACGCTCGAACAGTTCTTCGACAAGATCCGCACCGATCCCCAGTTCAAATATCCCAACACCAGTGCGGGGCGCGAACAATATCTCGGCGACGCGCGCGCCGTGATCGCATCGGTGATGGCGGCGGCCCCCCGCTATTTCCGGACCCTGCCCAAGGCGCCGCTCGAGGTGCGCGCGGTCGAGAAATGGCGGGAGGGCACGGCGTCCACCGCCTTCTACAATCCACCGTCCGCGGACGGATCGCGGCCCGGCATCTATTATGTCAATCTGGTCGACATGAACCAGACGCAGAAGGTCCAGGTCGCCGGCATCGCCGCGCATGAGGGCGCGCCGGGCCATCATTTCCAGATCGCGCGCCAGCAGGAACTGACCGGCATCCCCAAATTCCGCAAGTTCGGCGGCTATGGCGCCTATATCGAGGGCTGGGGGCTGTACTCGGAGCGGCTCGCGAACGAGATGGGGGTCTATAAGGATCCCTATGCGCGGTTCGGCATGCTGTCGCTCCAGGTGTGGCGCGCGATCCGGCTGGTGCTCGACACGGGGATCCATGCCAAGCGCTGGAACCGCGACCAGGCGATCGCCTATTTCAAGGCGAACAGCTCGGTGTCCGACAAGGATATCGCGCGCGAGGTGGACCGGTATTTCAACTGGCCGGGGCAGGCGACGAGCTACATGGTCGGTCAGCTCAAGATCGCCGAACTGCGCGCGCGCGCCGAACGCGAACTGGGGTCGCGGTTCGACATTCGCGATTTCCACGAGGCCGTGCTCGACCAGGGCGCGCTGCCGCTCGACGTGCTCGACGAACAGGTCGGTCGCTACATCGCCGCGCACCGGCAATAAGGGGCGCGACGATGCATCCGGACACGCCGCGCGAAGCGGACCGCCGCGCCCTGTTGAAGGGCGCGCTCGCACTCCCGGCGATCGGCTGGCCGGGCATGGCGCAGGCGGCCGTCGCCGCCGATCCGCTGACCGGGCCGGGCGTATCGCTCGCCCTGGCGCAGCGGCGGGCGGCACAGATCGCGCGGGTGCGCTACGCCATCTCGCTCGACGTCACCGCCGCCGACCGCGCGGTCGGGTCGGTCGTGATCCGGTTCGACCGGGTCAGGGACAGCGGCGACGTCGTCCTCGATTTCCGCGGGACGATGCTGACCGGGCTGGAGGCGAACGGCGTGGCGGTCCCGGCCACTGCGCGACGCGATGGTCATCTCGTGCTGCCCGCGCGCGTGCTGAAGACGGGTGCCAACAGCGTGTCGGCGCGCTTCGAGACCCCGATCGCCAGCGCAGGGGCCGCGATCATCCGTTTCAAGGACCCGGCCGACGGGCGGACCTATCTCTACACATTGCTGGTCCCGTCGGACGCCAATCTGCTGTTTCCGTGCTTCGATCAGCCCGACCTCAAGGCGCGCATCCACTGGGACGTGGTCGCGCCCGAGGGCTGGACGGTGATCGCCAACGGGCCGGTCGCCGCGAAGACTCCGACAGGCGCCGCGACCCGCTGGCGGTTCGCGGAGACCGTGCCGATCTCCACCTATCTCGCCGCCTTTGCCGCCGGGCCCTGGGTCGGCACTACGTCGGCCCCCGCTGGGGAGCAGCCGATCACGCTCTACGCCCGCCATTCGCGCGCCGCCGAGGTCGATGCCGAGACACAGCTTGCGACCAACCGCGCGGCGGTACGCTGGCTCGCCGACTGGTTCGGCATTGCCTTTCCCTTCGCCAAGCTCGATCTGGTGCTCGCGCCGGCCTTTCCCTTTGGCGGCATGGAGCATGTCGGCGCGGTCTTCTACAATGAAGACCGCTTTGTCTTCCGCGAGCCGCCGACGTTGCCGCAGCGGCTGGCGCGCGACCAGACCATCTATCACGAGATCAGCCACCAGTGGTTCGGCGATCTCGTCACGATGCGCTGGTTCGACGATCTGTGGCTGAAGGAAGGGTTCTCGACCTTCATGGCCGCGCGGATCCAGGCGGATCTGCAGCCGGACAGCAACGCCTGGACGACGTTCCTGCTGTCGATCAAGACGCCCGCCTATCGCGCCGACGCGACCAGCGGCACGGCGCCGCTCTGGCAATCGCTCGACAATCTCGACGCGGCCAAGAGCAATTACGGGCCGATCGTCTACAACAAGGCGCCGGCGGTCATCAAGCAGCTGGCGTTCTTCGTCGGCGAGGACGGGTTCCGGCGCGGCCTGCACCTGTTCCTTACCCGTCATCGCTATGCCAATGCGACCTGGCAGGACCTGCTCGGTGCGGTGGGCGAGGCGTCGGGTATCGATCTGGCTGCGTTCGGTCGCAACTATGTCCTGCGCGCAGGGCTGCCGCGGATCGAGACCGCGCTGACGCTCGCACAGGGGCGTATCGACGCGCTCGTGCTGAAACAGCGACCGGAGAGCAGGCTGCCGGGTGATCCGGGTGGCGCCTGGCCGATGAAGGTGCGCGTCCGCCTCGGCTATCACGACCGCGACGACGTCGTGCTCGACGCACGCTTCGAAGGGGCGGTTGCGACCGTCGACAAGGCCGCCGGCCTGACCGCGCCCGACTATGTCTGGGCGAATGACGATGACCAGGGTTACGGCCTGTTCATGCCCGACGACCGGACCGTCGCGTGGATCGCCGCACACGTCGGCAGCGTGGCGGACAGCCTCTTGCGCGCGATGCTGTGGAGCGCGCTCTGGGACGTCGTCCGCGACCGCCGGCTGCCGCCCGAACGCTATCTTGCGGTGCTGTTGCGCGAGCTTCCAGCCGAGCGGGACGAGCAGATATCGCGCGCGATCCTCTCGCGTGGGGCAGCGGCGCTCGACGTCTATCTGACCGAGGCACGCGGCGCGGGTCTCCGGGCGGGCTGGGAAACCGCGCTGCTCGCGCGGATCGACGATGCGGCGATCGGCTATGGACTGCGCAAGGACGCGCTCGACCGCCTGATCGCGACCGCACGGACGCCGTTCGCGCTCGACCGCCTCCGCGCCCTGCTCGACGGCCGCGCACGACTGGCCGGCGAGCTTATCCGCCAACCGACACGCTGGGCGATCGTCCGGCGGCTGATCACGATCGACGCACCCGACGCGGGCACGCGCTTCACCGCCGAGCGCGAGCGCGATACCTCGACCGAAGCCGCCAAGGATGCCTTCGTCGCAGAGGCGGCATCCCCGCGGGCTGCGGTGAAGACCACCTATTTCAAGCGCTATTTCGACGATGCCGCGCTCAACGAGGCATGGGCGAGCGAAAGCCTCGGCGCGTTCAATGCGGACGGGCAGGCGGCGCTGACGATCGGCTTCCTGCGCCCCGCGCTCGATCGGCTGCTGTGGATCCGGCAGAATCGCCGCATCTTCTTCCTGCCCGCCTGGATCGACGCGTTCATCGGCGGGCAGGTGAGCCCGGAGGCGCTGCGGATCGTCGACGATTTTCTTGGCGATCAGCGTTCGCTGCCGATCGACGTACGCCGCAAGATCCTGCTGGCGCGCGACGAACTGGCGCGCACCGTCGCCATTCGAAAGACCTAGGCACCGGGGCGGTATTCCCGGGCGACATGCCCCTTGAGCTCGTCGGGATGGAAATAGACCGGGCGCAGCGTGCCGCCGGCGTAGCGCGCGGTCTGGTCGGCGAAGTGTGGGGACGTGATATCGCCGCTCTGGCCGCCAACCATGACCGCCGTAGCCTTCACGCGCGGTCCGAATTCGACGACCGCGACGAAGCTGTTGCCGCTGGTCCCGTAATAACGCTTCGTCCCCGGCCAGCGCTTGGCGCCGAACGATGCGAGGCTGCCCCATTGCGCGGAGGTGAAGGGGATGGGTGTCGACGCGCGCGCATCGTCGAAATGCGGCTGGATCGCGTCGTCGAGCCGCTGGAAGCGGTTGATCGCCTGCCACGGCGTTCGCCAGTCGCCAAAGTCGCGGGTCAGCTGATCGACCGCGGCCGACAGCGCGG
>Ga0265780_10003299_pt1 | contig 21292 bp, 21 predicted proteins | sample P1T30metagenome_FD_192432 | JGI IMG/M metagenome (GOLD analysis project Ga0265780, IMG submission 192432) | Plant litter microbial communities from East Loma Ridge, Irvine, California - P1 T30 | ecosystem: Environmental > Terrestrial > Plant litter > Unclassified | place: USA: California...
AAAACGGTGTCAGGCCGGTATCGGGTCCGACTATTTGTCGCGTATATGCAACCAAGCGATCATATGCGCAATCGAACGCTGGACTATTGGCGCATAGTGCCGGACAATCTTCGACAGGCAAACCGTCGCGAAAGGCGGTGACGACAATGACCAAGGGGGCGAGGATGCGGCGCGTGAAAACTGCGGACGGACTGACGCGTCGCGAGACGCTGGCGACCGGTCTTGCGCTCGGCGCGCTGCCTGCGGTCGCGGCCGCCGGAGCGGGCGCTGCCCAAGCCGACGACCGGCTGTGGTATCGCCAGCCGGCGGGCGCCTGGACCGAGGCGCTGCCGGTCGGAAACGGCCGATTGGGCGCGATGGTGTTCGGGCGCGTCGGGCAGGAGCGGCTCCAACTCAACAGCGACACGCTCTGGGCCGGGTCGCCTTACGATCCCGACAATCCCGCGGCGCTGGCGGCATTGCCACAGGTCCGCTCGTTGCTTGCCGCTGGTCGTTACAAGGAGGCAACCGATCTGGCGTCGGCGAAGCTGATGGCCAAGCCGCTGTCGCAAATGCCGTACGGCGCGCTTGGCGACCTTTTGCTGACCTTTGCCGATGCGCGGCAACCCGACGATTATCGGCGCGAGCTCGATCTCGCATCCGGGGTCGCGACGACGGCCTACGGGGGTGGCGGTAAACGGTACATGCGCGAGGTGTTCGCCTCGGCCCCCGATCAGGTGATCGTGCTGCGGTTGACCGCGGAGGGCGGGACGCTCGATTTCGATCTCGCGTATCGCGGGCCGCACAAGGTGGCGGTTCCGCGCGAGCAGTACGTCGAGGGTGCGGCGCCCCGTGCGGCTGCAACGACTGACTGGCTGCAGCGCGAGCCCGTCGAACCGGCGCGGCCCGGCGTTGCGGTTGCGGCGGATGGCGCGGCTGCGATGCTGGTCACGGGTCGCAACGAAGCGTCCGACGGGATTGCGGCGGGGCTGACCTATGCCCTGCGCGTCGTCGCGCAGGGCGATGGCAGGATTGTGATCGGCAAGGACGGAATCACCGTCCGCGGCGCTCGGCAGGTGACTCTGCTGATCGCCGCTGCGACGAGTTACCGCGGACCCACCGACCAGAGTGCCGACCCGGTCGCGCTCGTCCGCTCGGTCGGCACCGCGGCCGCGGCGAAATCCTACGAGGTGCTCCGGCGCGCGCATGTCGCGGACCATGCGGCCTTATTCGGCGGGATGACGATCGACCTTGGTAGCAACCCTGCCGCTGCCGGACTGCCGACCGACCGGCGTATTGCGGCGGGCGAGAGCGGGACCGATCCGGGGCTGGCGGCGCTGTATCTGCAATACGCCCGCTACCTGATGATCGCGTCGTCGCGCCCCGGCACGCAACCCGCGAACCTGCAGGGGATCTGGAATGAAGGGACCAGCCCGCCGTGGGGGAGCAAATATACGATCAACATCAATACCGAGATGAACTACTGGCCCGCCGACCCTGCGGGGCTCGGGCTGTGCGTCGAGCCGTTGCTGCGGATGACCGAGGAACTCGCGGTCACCGGGGCAAAGACCGCGCGGGCGATGTACGGTGCAAGCGGCTGGGTCGCGCATCACAACACCGACCTGTGGCGCGCGACCGCGCCGATCGACGGGCCGCTGTGGGGATTGTGGCCGTGCGGCGGCGCGTGGCTGTGCAACACGCTGTTCACGCATTGGGATCATCACCGCACCGACGCGTTGCTCGGGCGGCTCTATCCGTTGCTGGCGGGCGCGACGCGCTTCTTCCTCGATACGCTGATCGAGGATCCCAAGGGGCGCGGGCTCGTTACCTCGCCGTCGGTTTCGCCCGAGAATTTGCATCCGTTCGGATCGTCGCTGTGCGTCGGCCCGGCGATGGACCGGCAGATCGTCCGCGACCTGTTCGCCAACACCGTTGCTGCGGGCACGCGGCTGAAGCGCGATGCCGCCTGGCTCGCAACCGTCGCGGCGGCGCGCGCGAAGATCGCGCCGGACCGGATCGGCGCGCAAGGGCAGTTGCAGGAATGGCTCGAGGATTGGGACGAGCAGGCCCCTGATCCGCATCATCGGCACGTCTCGCACCTCTATGCGGTCTATCCGAGCGGACAGATCAACGTGCGCGATACGCCCGAGCTGATCGAAGCCGCGAAGGTCACCCTGCGGCGGCGCGGCGACTTGTCGACCGGCTGGGCGACCGCGTGGCGGCTGTGCCTGTGGGCGCGCATGGGGGAGGGGGATCATGCCCACGAGATCCTCAACGGGCTGCTTGGCCCGAACCGCACCTATCCCAACATGTTCGATGCGCATCCGCCGTTTCAGATCGACGGCAATTTCGGCGGGGCGGCGGGGATCATGGAGATGCTGGTCCAGTCGTGGGGCGATACGCTCCACCTGCTCCCGGCGTTGCCGAGCGCGTGGCCAGACGGCGCGATCACCGGATTTCGCGCGCGGGGCGCGTTGCGCGTCGACTTGCGCTGGCGGGCAGGGCGCGTGCAAGCGTTGACGATTCGCGGACCCGCGGGATCGACGGTGGCTGTACGGGCTGGCAAAGAGAGCTTCACGGCCAGGATCGGCGCGGCGGGGCACTATGCGCGGCGCTGGTCCTGAGCGGGCAAGCCCAAGACATCGGGGAAGTGATGAAGCAAAGCGGACCGCAAGGCACCTATACCGCACCGGCGATCGAGAAGGCGTTCGAGGTCATCGAACTGCTCGGGCAACATCCCGAAGGCGCGCTCGTCAGCGAGATGGCGACGTTGCTGGGGCGTTCGGTGGGCGAACTGTTCCGGATCATCATCGTCATGGAACGGCTCGGCTATCTCGAGAAATCGGCGCGGACGGATCGCTATACGGTCGCCTACAAGCTGCTGGAGGTCGCCTATCGCGCGACGCCTGCGCAGGACATCACCCGCGCTGCCTTGCCGCAGATGCAGGGGCTGGCGCAGGATGCGGGGCAGTCGTGCCATCTGGTCGTGCCCAACGCCGGCAGCGGTCTGGTCATCGCGTGCGAGCAACAACCCGGGGTCCGGGGCTTTTCGTTGCGGGTCGGCGCCAAGATCGACATCGTCAACAGTTGCTCCGGACAAGTCCTGCTCGCCTTTTCAAGCGAGACGCGCGCCGGACAGATTCTTGCGGCCGCCGAGCAGGACCGCGCCGAACCGATCGATCGCGCGCGACTGGCGGAGCAGCTCGGGCTCATCCGCACGCGTGGCTATGATCGTCGACAAAGCCCGATCACGCACGGCGTAACCGACATCAGTTGCCCCGTCTTCGGGTTCGACGGCAACGTCGTCGCTGCGCTCACCATTCCCTTCCTCGAACTGATCGACGGATCGCAGAAGGTGGATGCGGAAGCCGCCCGCGAGATGCTGCACGCGGCAGTGGCGCGTATTTCGGAGACTTTGGGATATCGGGCGAATCGACTGGATTGATCGACGATGCCGGGGTTATCCCGTTGGAAGATAAGGATGCCGTAGCAAACGCGGCACGATTTTTAGGAGCTTAGCATGACGATCGAAACCCGCCGTACCGGGGCCACGCGCAGACGCTTCCTCGCCAGTTCGGGCGCGGGCGGGCTGATCGCGGGAATGTTCGCCGGGATGCCGGGCGTGGTCTTTGCAGCCCAGCCCCCGGCCACGACCGGCCCGCGCCCCAAGGCCGCGTTGCAGCCGTTCGATCTTGCCGACGTCGAGCTGTCCGAAGGGCCGTTCCTCCATGCGCAGCGCAAGACGATCGCGTATCTGATGAGCCTCAGCCCTGACCGGATGCTCCACAATTTCCGCGTCAATGCCGGGTTGAAGCCCAAGGCGCCCGTCTATGACGGCTGGGAATCCGAGGCGCAGTGGGCCGAGATCAACTGCCACGGGCATACGCTCGGCCATTATCTGTCGGCATGCGCGCTCGCCTATCGCTCGACCCGCGAGCCGCAGTTCAAGCAGCGGATCGACTATATCGCAGGCGAACTCGCCGCGTGCCAGTATGCCGCGAAGACGGGGCTGGTCTGCGCGTTTCCCGATGGCGCGGCGTTGGTCGCGGCGCATCTGCGCGGGGACAAGATCACCGGCGTGCCGTGGTACACGCTGCACAAGGTCTATGCGGGCCTGCGCGACGCGACGTTGCTGGCGGACAGCACGGCTTCAAAGGCCGTCCTGATCCGGATGGCCGACTGGGCGGTCGTGGCGACGCGTCCGCTGACGGCCGCGCAGTTCGAGACGATGCTCGATACCGAACATGGCGGGATGAACGAGACGTTCGCCGATCTGTTCGTGATGACCGGCAACCCCGCCTATCGCGAGATGGCCGAACGCTTCTCGCACAAGGCGATCCTCGAGCCGCTCGCGGCGGGACGCGATCGTCTGGACGGGATGCACGCGAATACGCAGGTGCCCAAGATCATCGGCTTCCAGCGCGTCTACGAAGTGACCGGCAACCCGCAATACCGCGATGCCGCCGCCTTCTTCTGGAAGACGGTCGCGCTCACGCGCTCGTTCGCAACCGGCGGGCATGGCGATAACGAGCACTTCTTCCCGATGGCGGATTTCGAGCAGCACGTCTTCTCGCCCAAGGGATCGGAGACGTGTTGCCAGCACAATATGCTCAAGCTGACCCGCGCGCTGTTCCTGCAGAACCCGCAGGCGGACTATGCCGATTATTACGAGCGGACGCTCTACAACGGCATCCTCGCGTCGCAGGACCCGGATTCGGGGATGGTGACCTATTTTCAGGGCGCGCGGCCCGGCTATATGAAGCTGTACCACACGCCCGAGCATTCCTTCTGGTGCTGCACCGGCACGGGCATGGAAAACCACGTCAAATACCGCGACTCGATCTACTTCCATGACGATCGCGCGCTGTACGTGAACCTGTTCGTTCCCTCGTCGGTGACGTGGCGCGAGAAGGGTGCTGTGTTGCGGCAGGTGACGACCTTCCCGGACTCGCCGACGACGACGCTTCACTGGACATTGCGGCGGCCGACCGAGCTGACGCTGCAATTGCGCCACCCGCGCTGGAGCAAGACCGCGACCGTGCTGGTCAACGGGGTGGAGACCGTCCGGTCGAATGCCGCGGGCAGCTACGTCAAAGTCGCGCGGACGTGGCGCGACGGGGATACGGTCGAACTGCGCCTCGCAATGGAAGTCGCGACCGACCACGCGCCCGCCGCGCCGGACGTGGTCGCGTTCACCTATGGGCCGATCGTGCTGGCCGGGGTGTTCGGGACCAAGGGGCTGGCGAAGGACGCCGACATCATCGTCAGCGAGCGCAAGTACGGCGAGTATAACGACGCGCCGTTCACTCCGCCGATGCTGACGGGCGATGCTGGCACGATTGCCGGGCGCGTTCGTCCCGGCGCAGCGCCGCTTGAATTCACGATCGCTTCCGGAGACCAGAGCGCGGTGCGGCTGGTTCCGTATCACCGCATCGCGCACGACCGTTATGCGACCTATTGGAAGGTCCTGCCCGGCGCGGTCTGAGGGGTAATGCCTTCATCCTGACCGTTCGTTTCGAGCGTAGTCGAGAAACCTGCGCTGGGCCCGGCTTCTCGACTTCGCTCGAAGCGAACGGATAGGGCAATTGGAAGAAGTCCCGTCCTGCCCCAGCCCGGCGCAGTTCAGCGCAGTTCTTCTAGCAGCATCGTGTTGAACCCGGCCGGGTCCTCGACTTGCGGGGCGTGTCCCGCATCGGCGATGCGGACGAGGCGTGCGTTGGGGATGCGCTTCACCGCAACCTCCGCGGCTTGCGGGACCGTCTGGATACGGTCCCGCACTGCTGCGGGTGCGGTGTTGGCGCGGAAGGCGGTCAGGTCGCGCTGGCCGATGATGAGCGATACCGGCGCGGTGATCCGGTCGAGCTCGGCGGCGACCGGCTGCGTCTCGATCATGTCCGACAGGCGCGCCTGTGCGTCGCGCACGGTGTCGCCGTCGGGGCTCGCATATTGCCCCGCAAGCATTGCCACCCAGCGGTCGTAGGCCGGGCGCCATGCGCCGTGATAGTAATTGCGCAACTGATATGCCTTGATCGACGCGGCGTCGGTCTTGGCTTCCTCCTGCCGCAACGCGCCGAGATCGGTATAGGGCACGCCTTGCGCCAGCGTGTCGTTGAGGCCGAGCGGATTGACCAGCACGATCCGGTCGACCCGGTCGGGGTAGCTGAGCGCGAACCGCGCGGCGAGGATGCCGCCGGTCGAATGCCCGACCAGAGTCACCTTGCCGACCCCCGCCTTGTCGAGCAGCCCCGCCGTCAATGCGCCGAGTGCCTGGAAGCTGTACTGATAGCCCACCGGCTTGGAAGATTTGCAGAAGCCGATCTGGTCTGGTGCGATCACGCGGTAGCCCGCCTTGGACAGAGCGCCGATCGCGTCCTGCCACGTCGCCGCGCAGAAGTTCTTGCCGTGGAGCAACACGACGGTTCGTCCGTTCGGCTGCCCCATTGGTGAGACGTCGAGATACGCCATGCGCACCGCAGCGCCTTGCGACTGGCCGTCGAACCAGTGGAGCGGGAAGGGGTAGTCGAACTTTTCGAGGTTCGCGCCGAGTGGGGTCACGGCGACTGTGGCGGCGGCGGGCACGTCGCGCGCCGTGGCTGCGCTGGTCCATGGGGCCGCGAGCAGCAGCAGGGCGGGGAGGGCGCGCATATCGGAAATCCTTCGTCTCGCTGGAAAGCGACGTTGGCTCCCTAATGCTTGCGGAGGGCAGGGCGTTCCGGGTGCGGTGCATGCAGGACGATCAGACGCCGTTTCGCGAGAGTTCTGCAAAACCGTCCGTCATCCTGAACTCGTTTCAGGATCCAGCCCCCCACGAGTCCGGGCTAGGCCTGTTGAGCGGTGGATGCTGAAACGAGTTCAGCATGACGGCAGCTTCTGGGGCGCAGGGTAAAAACCGGGACGCGCTCGTCAGCGCGTCGGGCGGGTCTTGTCGCGGATTGCCTTGAACTCGGACCCGGCCTTCCACGTCGGCCAAGTGGTCGAATTCGCAAGCTTCGCACCGATCGTGCCGATCAGGTCGATGTCCTGCACTGCCCCGTCCAGTTTCCAGTCGCTGCTCCACGCATCGCACGCCTGGTGATAGCATTTGCCGGTATAGGCATCGATCCACGCCTGCCCCGCCGCGACGCCGCCCTGCTTGATGTCGGACGCCCCCGCGATCCCCATCAGCAGCAGCGTCGGCACGCCCTGCTTGGCAAACGAGAAGTGATCCGCGCGGTAGAACAGCCCGCGTTCGGGCAACCCTTCGGGCGTAACGCTCCGCCCCTGCGTCGCCGCGACGCGCGCCATGTCGTCCTCGAGAGTGTTCTGGCCCGCGCCGACCAGCACGACGTCCTTCGCGGCCCCCGCGGTCTGGAGGATGTCGATCGTCAGGTTGGCGACGGTCTTCGCCATCGGGATGGTCGGGTGAGTCGCATAATATTCCGATCCGAGCAGCCCGCGCTCCTCCGCGGTCCAGGCGGCGAACACGACGCTGCGCTTGGGCGGCGTCGCGGCCTTCATGTTGCGCGCGATCTCGAACAGGCCTGCGATGCCGAGCGCGTCATCGTTCGCGCCCGCGCGGTAGATCCGCCCCTGCGCATCGGGCTTGCCAGACCCGTAAGCGTCCCAATGCCCGCCGAACATCACGGCCTCGTCGGGCCGCTCGGTCCCGGGGATGCGCGCGAGCACGTTGTAGCTGTCGACCTGCTCGTGGCTGACCGGCACGTCGGCGGTGAAGGTCACGCCCTTCAGCGGCACCGGACGGAAGCTCGCCTTGCGCGCCTCAACGCGCATCCTGGCGAGATCCAGTCCGCCCGCGGCGAACACGCGCGATGCGGCGTCGCCAGCGATCCAGCCCTGCAGCGCGAGGCTGGTCAGCTTGGACGGTTCGCGCACGATGTCGTAATTCTCACCACCGCTGCTGACCACGACGTTCCAGCCATAGCCTGCGCCGGGCGTGTCATGGACGATCAGCGCGCCGATCGCGCCCTGCCGCGCGGCTTCCTCGAACTTGTAGGTCCAGCGGCCGTAATAGGTCATCGTGCGGCCACCGAACGTGCCCGCGACGGGCTCGCCCTTGGCGGCGGAGAAATCGGGATCGTTGACGAGGATCACGACGACCTTGCCCTTGAGGTCGGTACCCTTGAAATCGTCCCACTTCCGCTCGGGCGCGGTCACGCCGTAGCCGACGAAGACGACCGGTGCGGCGGCGATCTTGGCGGCATCGTCGGGGCGGATGGTGGAGACGTAGATCTCCTTCGATTGCTCGGCGGGAAGCGCACCCTTGGCCGCATCGAACCGCATCGTTCGCGGCGTACCGAGCCGGGTGTGGATCAGCGGCACCTTCTGGACCCAGCCGCCATCGGTTCCCGCAGGCTCGAGCCCGAGCGACTGGAACCGTGCGATCAGATAGCCGAGCGTCCGGTCCTCGCCACGGGTGCCCGGTGCGCGACCTTCGAACGTGTCCGAGGCGAGCGTACGCACGCTCTGTTCGATCCGCGCGGGGTCGGTCTTCATTTGCGCTAAAGCGGGCGCAAGGGGGATCGCCGCCGAGACGGTGAGCAGCGTGACGAGACGCTGGAGGGGGCGGGTGCGGAAGCGGGGGGAGGGACTGATCATCCCCGTTGCTTAGGGAAGCTTTCCCCAGTCGCCAACGGCTTGAGCGCCAGGTACCGCAAAATCGCCGTGGTTCCGACCGGTCAGGCGGCGATCCGCAACTGGTCGCGCCCCTGCCGCTTGGCTTCGTACAGCGCGGTATCGGCGCGCTTGAGGATTTCGGGCCCAGCGCCGCCGGGCACGATTTCGGCCAAGCCGATGCTCGCGGTGACCGAGATCGTCTGGCCATCGCCGATCGGGATCTGCAACGCACGGATCGCCTGTCGCAACCGGTCAGCGGCGGTCTCGGCATCGGCCATGGTCGCGCCGCCGAAGATGACGCAGAATTCCTCGCCCCCGATCCGCGCGACGAGGTCGTGGCTGCGGCAGAAGCGCATCGCCTCGGTCGCAACCGCCTGGAGCACCGCGTCGCCGGCGGCATGGCCGTAGCGATCGTTGACGCGCTTGAAATGATCGAGGTCGAGGATCGCAAGACTTCCCGCCCGCGCGTTGGGCAGGGCGGCGGTGGTCGCCGAGCAGCGCAGTTCGAGATGTTCCAGGAACGCACGCCGGTTCGCCAGCCCGGTCAACGGATCGAGCCGGGCTTCGCGCGTGAGCGACAACTCCAGGCTCTTGCGGTCCGATATGTCGCGGATCGACCCGACGATGCCGAGCGCTTCGCCCTGTGCGGTTACCGCGCGGATCGATGCCTCGAACCAGCGCCGTCCACCGTCATCGCTGCGCGCGCCGCGATATTGCGCGATCACCGCGCGACCCGGGGTCTCCAGCGCCTGGCGATAGGCTTCCGCCACGGTCGGCGCGTCCTCCGCATAGATAAAGTCCTGCGCCTTGCTGCCCACCACCGCGTCGGACGGCAGGCCGGTCATCCCTGCGATCGCGGACGATGCGTAGCGGATCGTCCCGTCGGCGGCGACGTCGATGATCGCGTCGCCCAGGCTGTCGGCGATCGTGTGATAGCGCGCCTCGCTCTCGCGCCAGCGTTCCGCAATGATCCGACGTTGCGTCAGCAGTGACGCGACCGGCAGGACGAGCACGACGGCGCAGGCGATGAATCCCTGCAACAGCAGGATTTTCTCGCCCGTCGAACCGGGCATGAGATTGATCGGCCCACGTCCATGCGCGGTGAACACCGCTCCAGTCGCACCGACGATGATGACGCTCGCAATCGCCGCCATCCGTCCGCCGCGGACTGTCGCAAGCACCATCGGCAGCAGCGGCAGGAACAGGATCGGCGCGGTTTTCTGGTAGAACACCACCGCCGCCGTCACCGCGACCAGCAGCAACAGCGCGGTGTTGGCGAACAGGTCATTGCGTTTCCAATGGCTGATCCGGCCGATCCAGTCCGGATTGAAGGCCGCATAGGCAATCGGGGTGACGAGCACCGCGCCAAGCCCGTGCGCGACGACCCAGTGGATCAGATTGGTCCAATAGGGCGCGTTTGCGAAGAACGCGACGATGCCGCCCGCGAACACCCCGGACACCAATGGTCCGACGAACCCCGCAAGCCCGATGAACCACAGCATTCCGTGGACCGTTCCGATATGCAATCCCGGCCCCAACACGCGGCGCAGCAGCACCGCTGCCAGGACCGGTTCGAGCAGCAACACCGGCGTCAGCGCCGGAACCGCGCGCCAGCCGAGCCCGAATACCGCGATCTCCAGCACGCAGCCCAGCCCGCACCACAGCAAGGGTACATGCCAGCGGCGGACCGGCAAGGTCACCAGCCGCGCCAGCAACAGGCCGGCCGCACCCCAGACATAGGCGACCCCCCCGTCGAACCGGGCAAAGCGGACCGAAACCGTTGCAACCGCGAAGAACACGACGCCCAACAGGAACGCCACCTGATGCTCGGAAAGTTTACGCGACATACTCATGCAAGGGATAAGCGCGCAATTTGGTCAAAGACTTCTTAACGAGCTGAACTCAATAGAAACTCTTACGAAGTGTTCCTTGCCGGCCCTACTGCTCGCGGGGCGGGGAGCGGGAGTCCCGATATCGGACGGCCGTTAACCGCAACCGGCACTGGCCCCAAACGTAAACAAAGCGTTAACTCGGCACATGCAACGCTCTGTCCAGCTCGCCGCATCCGGCAACCGCCATCCCTTTCGCCAGGCCGTCATGGCGAAGCGCATCGCGCAGACCCGCGCGCGCGACGAGGAGGACGTGAAGCTCTTCGTGATGAGCTTCTCCGCCTTCTTCATCTGCTTCTACACGTTCATCTTCTAGGACCGGCTGGTCCGACCCGGCGGACCGGTCAGTCGCAGGCGACGTGGAGCTTCCACGCGATCCAGGCCGAGACCGGGCACATCGCTGCAACCACCAGCAGCATGTTGTCGGGCGTCACGCCCAGCATCGTCAGCCCCTGCACGCCGAGCGCACCGATCGTCATCGCGCCTGCGTTGACGACGTTGTTCGCCGCCACCGTGCGCGCGGTCTCGTCCTTCGATACCGTCGTCGTAAGGAATGCGTAGAGCGGCACGACGAACATCCCGCCGGTGATCGCAATCCCCATCAGCACCGACACCAGCAGGATCGCGCGCGGGATCGCGATGAAGCTCGCCAGATCGTACAGCGTGCCGATCGGTGCGATCGGCCAGCCACGCACGAGCAACGAGAACAGCACCACGAACCCACCCATCGCAAGCACCGAGGCAGGCGCGTATTTGGCCGAGGTATGACCCTTCAACAGCGAGTTGATCAGCACCGATCCGACCGCGACACCGATCGAGAACAAGGCGGTCATCAGCGTGAAGACATGGTTGTTCGCGGTGAGCACGTTCTTCGCGAGCGGCAGGAACACGATGATCAGGATCGACCCCATGGTCCAGAAGAAGCTGATCGCGCAGATCGCGAGGAATAGCCGCCGGATGTGCATCGTCCCCGAAATCAGCCGCCAGGACGACGTGAACGGGTTGTAGTTGACGACGAGTTCCTTGCCCTCGCGCGCCGCGGGCGGAACCTTGAACGAGACCACCCAGCCCAGCACCGCGACCGTCAGCACCGCGATCGCGGCATGTTGTACCGCCATGAACCCGCCGAGGATCGTGCCCAGCAGGATCGCGATATAGGTCGCCGATTCGACCAGCCCGGTCCCGCCGAGGACTTCGTCCTCGTGCAGATGCTGCGGCAGGATGGCATATTTGATCGGCCCGAAGAACGCCGAGTGGATGCCGAGACACAGTGTCGCGAACAGCATCAGCACCAGCCCGACGGTCGAATAGCCGGTCCACGCCAGCATCAGCCCGCCTGCACCGACGATCATGATGAGGATCTCCGCCGTCTTCACGATGCGGATGATCTTGGCCTTGTCGTTGGTGTCCGCCAGCTGTCCGGCAAGCGCGGAGAACAGGAAGAACGGAAGAATGCCGAGGGCCGTCGCCAATGCCGTAAAATTCTGTTCCAGCTTGGGATCCGCGAAGATCTTGTAGATCGCGAATTGCACCATCACCGTCTTGAACAGATTGTCGTTGAACGCGCCGAGGAACTGGGTGACGAACAACGGGAGAAAACGGCGCTCCTTCAGCAAGCCGAGCGCGTTGTGCATGATGGGATCGTTGCCTCGATGTGGCGGGAATAAGGTCCGTCCATAGCCCACCCTCCCGCCAAGCGGCAACCCGCCATTCTGCAAACCCCCAATCTGAAAACCCTTTGGGCAGCACGATTTACCCGCGCGGGCTTTCGCCGCGCGCGCCGCAGGGCTAGAGCGGGCGGGTGTTGACGCTTCCCAACCTCCTCACCCTGTCGCGCATCGTCGCGATCCCTTTGCTCGCGTGGTTCCTGTGGTGGCCCGACTGGTTGGACGGCTATGCGGCTGGCTTCGTGCTGTACTGCCTGATGGGAATCACCGATTATTTCGACGGATATCTGGCGCGTACGCAGGGGACTGTGTCGAAGCTCGGCGTGTTCCTTGATCCGATTGCGGACAAGATCATGGTCGCTGCGGTCATCCTGCTGTTGGTCGGCACCCGGGGCGCGGAACCCGCGATCATCCCCGGTATCCACCAGATCGCGGCGCTCGTGATCCTGCTGCGCGAGATCGCGGTGTCGGGTTTGCGCGAGTTCCTTGCGCAGTTGCAGGTTTCCGTGCCGGTGTCGAAGCTCGCCAAGTGGAAGACGACGTTGCAGCTCGTGTCGCTCGGCGCGCTGATTCTCGGCGGGGCGCTCACCGCCTATCCGTGGGTCGATCAAATCGGGTTGATCACATTATGGGGCGCGGCTGCGCTCACCCTGGTGACGGGCTGGGATTACCTGCGCGTCGGCCTGAAGCATATGGACTGAGCCTTGACGATAGAGTTGCTGTATTTCGCTTGGGTGCGCGAACGGATCGGGAAAGCGAGCGAAACCGTTTCGCCACCGGAGAATGTCTCTACGGTCGCACAACTGATCGACTGGCTGGCAGCGGACAGCCCGGCGCACGCCGCCGCCTTCGTCGATCGGCAACGGTTGCGCGCGGCGGTGGACCAGGTGTTCGTCGCGCTCGACGCACCGCTTGGCAACGCCCGTGAGGTCGCGATCTTTCCCCCGGTAACGGGGGGGTGAGGGGCGCATGATGACAGTCACTGTCAGCGAAGCGATCATCGACGCGGGTGCGGAGTTCGCTGCTATCTCTGCGAGCGGGGCGGGGGGCATTGCGACGTTCGTCGGGCTCGTCCGCAGCGACGACAATGTCGCCACGCTGTCGCTCGAACATTATCCGGGTGCCACGGAAGCAGCGCTCGAGGCGCTCGCCGATGGCGCGATCGCACGGTGGGACCTGATCGGTGCAAGGATCACGCACCGCGTTGGCGACATGCATCCGGGGGAGATCGTGGTGTTCGTGGGAACCGCGGCGCGGCACCGGGGCGCAGCGCTCGAGGCCTGCGCGTTCCTGATCGATCGCCTGAAGACCGAAGCGCCCTTCTGGAAGAAGGAAACGCGCGGGGGCGAGACCAGTTGGGTAGAACCGCGCGACAGCGACGATGCCGCCGCCGCGCGGTGGAAGGCTTAGTTCAGCTTCGGCAGGACCACGCCGTTGACAACATGGACGACGCCGTTCGACTGGCGGACGTCCGGCGTCTCGACATAGCTCTTGTTGCCGTTGACATCGGTCAGCGCGACTGCACCGTTGGCGATCTCAATCGTCAGCGGCTCACCCTCGACCGTGGTCAGCACGACCTTGCCGCCGCCCGCGGTCGCGCGCTGCTGCAGGTCGGCGAGCGTGATCGTGCCCGGGACGACGTGATAGGTCAGGACCTTGGCCAGCGTCGCCTTGTTGGCGGGCTTCATCAGCGTGTCGACCGTGCCCGGTGCAAGACGCGTGAACGCATCGTTGGTCGGCGCGAATACGGTGAACGGACCGGTGCCCGACAGCGTCGTCGCAAGGCCGGCTGCCTTGACTGCGCTCACCAGCGTGCTGAGGTTCGGGGCAGCCGAGGCGTTGTCCGTGATCGTCTTGGTTGCGTCCATTGCGGCGCCGCCAACGGTCGGGTTGGTCGTCGCGGCGGGCGCGGCGGGCGTGCCTGCTGCGGGCGCGCCGGCATTCGGAGCGGCCTGCGCGGGTGTGCCCTGAGCAGGGGTACCCTGCGTCGGGGCGGTCTGCGTGCCGGTCGCGGGCGCGGTCGGAGCCTGCTGCATACCGGTTGCGGGTGCGCCCGGGGGCGTTGCCGTCTGCGCAATAGCGGCGGTGCTGATTGCAAGCGCGCTGACCATTGCGGTGGCATAGAAACTGTTCTTGAGGGTCATAAGGCTCTCCGTGAAAATGATGGCGACCCCTGGGGGCGGCGCAGCATAAATACGGTTGAGCAACGAAATGGTTTCCTCAGGCCGCGTCCGCCAGTGCCGTGGCAAGCAGCTGGAAGTCCTTTTCGCGCGGCGATCCCCGCCGCCAGACCAGCGCGATCTTGCGCGATGGACTGCTCGCGTCGAGCGGTCGGGCAATGAGCCCGGTGTGGTCGAGGATCCCCGCCTTGAGCGCCATTTCGGGCAGCATCGTCAGCCCCAATCCATTGTCGATCATCTGGACGATCGTGTGGAGCGAGGTGCCGAGCATCGTCGCTTCGGCGCGCAGTTCTGGTCGCGCGCAGGCGGACAGCGCATGGTCCTTGAGGCAATGCCCGTCCTCGAGCAGCAGCAGCCGCGTCTCGTCGATTTCGCCCGCCGGCATCGCGAGCGTCGCATCGCCCATTTCGTCTGGCGCACCCGCCACGAACAACCGGTCCTCGAACAGGACTTCGGAATCGACCTCGCCACACGCGAACGGCAGCGCGAGCAGGACGCAATCCGCCCGGCCGTGATGCAGTCCTTCGCACGCAGGTCCGCTGGGCTCCTCGCGGAGGAACAGCTTGAGGTCGGGATAGTCGCGCCTGAGCCGCGGCAGGATCCGCGGGAGCATGAACGGCGCGATCGTCGGGATGACGCTCATCCGCATCTCGCCCGACAAGGGCCGACCCGCCGCGCGTGCCATGTCGCCGAGTTCGTCCGCCTCGCGCAGCACGCGCCGCGCCTTTTCCGCGATCCGTTCGCCGAGCGGGGTAAAACGGACGACTCGCCGCGTCCGCTCCACCAGCGTCACGCCGATCAGCGTTTCGAGCTCGCGCAGGCCCGCGGACAAGGTCGATTGGGTCACGAAACACGATTCCGCCGCGCGCCCGAAATGGCCGTGGTCCTGCAAGGCCACGAGATATTGCAACTGTTTCAACGTCGGTAGGTAGGTCGCCACTCATCGCTCCAATCGATCACTTTTGGGTAAATAACCACTTGGATCGATTAAACTAGGCCCTATATGAAGATGGCAAAGAGACGCCGCGGTAAAAGCGGTGCTTATTGAGGATGTCGATGAGAGGCCCCAATTCAACCAGGAGGCCACCATCATGTTGACCATCGGCGACAAGCTCCCCGACTTCACCGTTCCCGTCCAGCAGGGCACCAGCGCGCTTCCGGCAGGCGAGACGCTCAGCCAGGACGCATTCCCCGGCAAGTGGAAGGTGCTGTTTTACTGGCCGAAGGATTTCACCTTCGTCTGCCCGACCGAGATCGTCGGCTATGCCGGCCTGAAGGGCGACTTCGAGGATCGCGATGCGGTTCTCATCGGCGCATCGACCGACACCGCGCACGTCCACCTGGCATGGCGCAAGTCGGACCCCGATCTGGCGGCAGCGGACTTCCCGTGGCTTGCGGATAATGGCGGCGTGCTCGCCTCGCAGCTCGGCATTCTCGACAAGAACGAGCATGTCGCGTTCCGTGCGACCTTCATCGTCGATCCGGACAACGTCATCCAGGCGGTCCAGGTCAACGGCCTGAACGTCGGCCGTAACCCCGCCGAGACGCTCCGCGTGCTCGACGCGCTGCAGACCGACGAGCTGTGCCCGTGCAACTGGAACAAGGGCGACGACGTCCTCCAGCTCGCAGCCTAAGCCAGCTACATTCCCCTCCCGCTTGCGGGAGGGGCCAGGGGAGGGGCGTGCCGCGATCGGACGCCCCTTTTCTTTGCCAACTCCACCAGCCCCTCCCGCAACCGGGAGGGGAGCTAGAAAGTAGAACCCATGTCACTCAAGGATTTCGCCGGGACGCTCCCGGATTTCGCCAAGGACATCCGCCTCAACGTCGGCTCGCTGCTCAATGAGGCGCATCTGCCCGACCAGCAGAAGTTCGGCCTGTTCCTCGCCTGCGCGCACGCCACCGGCTACAAGCCGCTGGTCGATGCCGCCGAAGCCGAAGTCGCGGGCAAGCTGACCCCGGAGGCGGCCAACGCATCACGCGCGGCCGCAGCAGTGATGGCGATGAACAACGTCTATTATCGCTTCACGCATCTCGCCGGGAACGCCGAGTACCAGAACATGCCCGCCAAGCTGCGGATGAACGTGATCGGTCAGCCGGGGATCGACAAGATCGATTTCGAGCTGTTCAGCCTCGCGGTCAGCGCGATCAACGGCTGCGGCATGTGCATCGATTCGCACGAGCAGATTCTGAAGAAGGCCGGCGCCACCGCAGAGGCGATCCAGACGTCGGTCCGGATCGGTGCGGTGATGAAGGCCGTTGCAACGGTCCACGCCGCGATCAACTAAGCTTTCGCTTCCTTATTCGTCATCCCCGCGCAGGCGGGGATCCATAATGGCTGGCGTCGCTGTCTCCAGCAGACTGGCCAGACAATGGATTCCCGCCTTCGCGGGAATGACGGACTTGGGGAATGGAGAGCGCGACCCAAACTTCAGGTCAGCGCCGCCCATACCGAGTAGGCGCTCGTCACCGTCAGCAGCCCGCCGATCAGCCCCATCAGGGGCCGCGCCGGCACGCGTTTCGCCAGCACCGCGCCGAACGGCGCTGCGGCCACCCCGCCGATCAGGATCCCGATCGCCTGCACCGTGAACGCCTCGAACCCGATCGTTGCGATGAACGTCGCGGAAATCGTCGCGGTGAGGAAAAATTCGGACGTGTTCACCGTCCCGATCGTCTTGCGCGGCTGCGCACCCTGGACGAGCAGGTTGGACGTCACCACCGGCCCCCAGCCTCCGCCACCCGCCGCATCGAGAAACCCCCCGACTAACCCGAGCGGCTCGACGATCCGTGGTTCGCGCGGTTCGACCCGCCCGCGCCAAGCGCGGTACAGCAAGTACAGTCCGATCGCCGCGAGATAGATCATCACGAACGGCTTGGCGATTTCGGCGTCGATCGAGCTCAGGACATAGGCCCCCAACGCCCCGCCGATCATCCCCGGGATCACCAGCCGCACGAACAGTTTCCAGTCCACGTTGCGGTGCAGGATATGACTCACGCCGGACGCGGCGGTCGTGAAGGTCTCGACCGCATGGACCGTCGCCGAGGCTAGGCGCGGCGGCAACCCGAGGAATACCACCAGCGCCGTATTGGTGATGACCCCGAACGCCATGCCGAGCGCGCCATCGACCATCTGCGCACCGAAGCCGACCGCAATGAACGGCAGCATCGTCCAGAACACCGACGCGAAATCCATCTGTGCGAAATCGGGCATAAGCGTGTACTCTCAGGTCCTTGGACGCATTCACAGCGCGGTCACCGGCATATCCTACAGAGTCGATCGGGTATTGCCACTGTCGATCATCATCCCGCGGACCTTTAATTCGCGCGCGCGAAGGCCTAAATAGCCGGACGAATTAAAGGGATTTTTCAGATGATGGGACGGCTGGTCGCCTATCTCGACTCGATCAAGGCGAGAGACCCGTCACCGCGCTCGCGGTGGGAGATTCTGACCTATCCCGGCGTCTGGGCGCTTGCCTATCACCGCGTCGCGCACCGACTGTTCAAGGCCGGCCTGTTCCTCCCGGCGCGCGCGGTCAATCATCTGAGCCGCTTCCTGACCGCGATCGATATCCACCCCGGCGCGCAGATCGGCCGCAACTTCTTCATCGACCACGGCTTCGTCGTGATCGGGGAGACCGCCGAGATTGGCGACAACGTGACCATCTACCAGTGCGTCACGCTGGGCGGGACGAGCCCGGACAATGGCGTCCCCGGCAAGCGGCACCCGACTTTGTCCGACGGGGTCATCATCGGTTCGGGCGCGCAAGTGCTCGGGCCGATCAATGTCGGGCAGGGCGCCCGCGTCGGCGCGAACGCGGTCGTCACGCGCGACGTGCCGCAGGGCGCGACGATGGTCGGCATTCCCGCGCGCGCGACAATGGTCGAGGGCGGCAAGCAGCCCGCGCAATTCCTCGCTTACGGTACGCCGTGCTCCGACGCGTTCGACCCGCAGACGCAGAAAGTCGAATTGCTTCGCTGCGAACTGGAAACGATGCGCAAGCGGCTCGATGCGCTGCTCGCGGATCAGGACGTGCGCGACCGCGCCTGATGGGGACGGTTACGCCATTCCCCGCGCCGCGGGGTGCGCTCGAGCAGATCGGATTCGAACGGCTCGAACTCAATCGCATCCTCGACCTGTACGGGCGGATGGTCGCCGCGGGAATCTGGCGCGATTACGCGATGGAGTTCGGGCGCGAGGTCGCGATCTTCGCGGCCTTCCGGCGCGCGGCGGAACGGCCCGAGGTGCGGATCGAGAAACGCCCCGCCTTGCGCAATCGGCAGGGGATGTGGGCGCTGATCAATGAACAGGGTGTCGTGCTCAAGCGCGGGCATGAACTGGGGCCGGTACTGGCCCCGGTCGAGCGGCGGTTGATGAAGGTGGTCGAGGACTGACGCAGGCGTTGCGTGGGCCCTTCGACTTCGCTCAGGGCGAACGGGGGGATGTCCCCCCGCTCCAGACACCGTTCGGGCTGAGCGACGTCGAAGCTTGCGCCGGACGCAAGCTTCGACCCCAAGGTGAATCAGCCGCCCTGCAGCTTCTTCAAAATGCTCATCGACTGTTCCATGCCGTTCTGCGGCGTGAGTTCCCCCGTACGGTCGGTGATCTCGGCCCAGTGCGCGGCGATACCCTCGGGCGAGAGATCGTCGCCGGTGAGCAGCTTGCCCTGCGTCAGCGTGACATAGGACGCCTGGAACACGCCCGCGCCCGCACCGACGATCATGTTGGTCGGTGCGTCCTCGGATACCAGATACAGCGCGGCAGGCGCGACCTTCTCGGGCGCGAAGGCGGCGAACGCTTCGGCGGGGAACAGGTCCTCGGTCATCCGTGTGCCTGCGGTCGGCGCGATCGTGTTGACCTTGATGTTGTTCTTGGCTCCTTCGATCGCGAGCGTCTTGGTGAGGCCGGCAAGGCCGAGCTTCGCCGCGCCGTAATTCGCCTGGCCGAAGTTGCCGAACAACCCGGTCGACGAGGCGGTCATCAGCACGCGACCGTAATTCTGCGCGCGCATGAGGTCCCACACCGCCTTGGTGACGTTGGCCGAGCCGTTGAGATGGACGTCGACGACGAATTCGAAGTCGGCGGGCTCCATCTTGGTGAAGCTCTTGTCGCGCAACACGCCTGCGTTGTTGATGACGATGTGGACGCCGCCCCAGGCATCCTTCGCCTTGGCGACCATCGCGACCATCTGCGCATAGTCGGTGACGCTGCCGCCGTCGGACATGGCGGTGCCGCCCGCCGCCTCGATCTCTTCGACGACCTTGAGCGCGGCATCGCTGTGGCCGGTGCCGTCGCGCGATCCGCCGAGGTCGTTGACCACGACTTTCGCCCCACGCCGGGCGAGCTCGAGCGCATAGGCACGGCCGAGGCCACCGCCTGCACCGGTGACAATCGCAACCTTGTCGTCGAAACGGATGGTCATACTGGCTCCTCTAATATGGTTGGGCGCGTCCTAAGCCAATGCGCAGGGCGCGCAAGGGCGGGAATCCCCCAGATATGCCTCGACCGGGGCCAAACCGCAGACACGAAAAAGCCGACGCAGGGACTTTCCCCTATGTCGGCCTTGATCGCTCGTGGCGGCGGCGTGTCACACGCCGCCGGTACGATTATTAGCGCTTGCGACGCATCGCCTTGCGCGATCCGGTGCCGCGCTTGTCGATGCACTGGTCCTTCACCGAGGCAGAGCATGCCGGATAGTCGGCGGTCGCGGGCATTGGTGCGGCTGCTGCCGGTGCTGCCATCGGAGGCTGGCCACCCTGCGGTGCCATCGCGGGGTCTGCTGCGGGTGCCGCGGGTGCGGCAGGCGCGGCGGGCTGCGCCATCGCGGGATCGGCTGCCGGTGCGGCCGGAGCGGCCGGTGCTGCGGGGGCCATTGCGGGGTCGGCCGGTGCCTGCTGCATACCGGCGTCCCCTGCGGGCGCTGCGGGCGCGGGCTGCTGCATCGACGTGTCGGGCGTCGTCGGGGTCGTCTGCGCGAGGGCGGGCATTGCGACCGTGGCAGCGAGCGCTGCGAGAATCGTGAACTTCATATAGGAACTCCTACAAACAGGGCAGCATTGCGTACTGCACGGTCGGACAAACGCGCATGTCCGATCATGGCTCCCAAAAATCTTTACGCTCCCGAATCGAGTGCGTAGCCCGCCGAGCGCACCGTGCGGATGATATCGGGCCGATCGCCGCGATTGATCGCCTTGCGCAGCCGCCGGATATGCACGTCGACGGTGCGGCTTTCGATGTCGCTGTCATGCCCCCACACCGCGTCCAGCAACCGCTCGCGCGAGAAGACCCAGCCGGGATGCTCGAGGAAGTGCTTGAGCAGACGGAATTCGGTGGGGCCAAGCGGAATGACCTCGCCCGAGCGGCGGACCTTGTGGCCGACCGTGTCCATCTCGATGTCGGAATAGGTCAGCTGTTCGCCTGCAAGCGCGGGCCGCACGCGGCGGAGCACCGCGCCGACTCGTGCCACCAGTTCGCGCGGGGAGAAGGGCTTGGTGACATAGTCGTCCGCGCCGGTCTCGAGCCCGCGGACCCGGTCCTCTTCCTCGCCGCGCGCGGTGAGCATGATGATCGGCACGTTGGCGGTCTCCGGCATCCGGCGCAGGCGGCGGCAGACCTCGATCCCGGACAACCCCTCGACCATCCAGTCGAGCAGGACGATGTCGGGCGTGTTCTCCTTGGCCAGCAACAATGCCTCCTCGCCATCGGGCGTTTGGGCAATCTCGAAGTCCTCGCGCTTGAAATGCCAGATCAGCAGTTCGGCAAGCGCCGCATCGTCTTCAACCAGCAACATTTTCGCGCGCGCCATGGCGTGTATTCCTTCAAGCGGTCGGCGTTAAATAGGAATTCGGTCCGCGATCGCGTTCGGCCATGTGCGTGCCAGTCGCCGAGAAATAGACCATCTCGGCAACGTTGGTGGCATGGTCGCCGACGCGTTCCAGGTTCTTGGCAACGAACAGCAGTTGCGCGACC
>Ga0265780_10003300_pt1 | contig 21281 bp, 18 predicted proteins | sample P1T30metagenome_FD_192432 | JGI IMG/M metagenome (GOLD analysis project Ga0265780, IMG submission 192432) | Plant litter microbial communities from East Loma Ridge, Irvine, California - P1 T30 | ecosystem: Environmental > Terrestrial > Plant litter > Unclassified | place: USA: California...
CCATGGCCGACCGCGAGGCCTGGTACGGCGACCGCGACGTGCCGCTCGACCGCCTGTTGTCGACCGGCTACGCGGCCGAGCGCCGTGCGCTCATCGGGAGCACCGCCTCCCACGCGCTCCGTCCCGGCGACGCCGGGGGCGCAGGAGGTGCGGGCCGGCTCCCCGAGCTCCGCACCGACGACGACACGGCCGGGTCCCGCGCCGGCGTGGGGGAGCCCACCGTCGGGTCGTTCGCCGCCGTGCCCTCGGACGACGCACGGCAGCCGGGCGCCGAGCCCGACGTCGCCCCCACGGGCGAGGCCCGTGGCGACACCTGCCACATCGACGTCGTCGACCGCTGGGGCAACGTCGTCTCGGCGACCCCGTCGGGCGGCTGGCTGCAGTCGTCGCCGACGATCCCCGAGCTCGGCTTCTGCCTCGGCAGCCGCCTGCAGATGACGTGGCTGGAGGAGGGCACGGCCTCGACCCTCGAGCCCGGCCGGCGGCCGCGCACGACGCTCACGCCGACGCTCGTGCTGCGCGACGGGGAGCCCGTCGTGGCCCTCGGCTCGCCGGGCGGCGACCAGCAGGACCAGTGGCAGCTGCTCTACCTGCTGCGCACGATCGTCGGCGGGTGGACCCCGCAGCAGGCGATCGACGCGCCGGCCCTGCACACGACGTCGTTCCCCGGCTCGTTCTGGCCGCGCACCTGGACGCCCGGCGGGGTCGTCGTCGAGGACCGCCTCGGCGACGAGCTGATCGCCGGGCTCGAGGCCCGCGGCCACGTCGTCACCCGCTCGGGCGACTGGTCGCTCGGCCGGCTGTCGAGCGTCACCCGCGACCCCGCGACCGGCGTGCTGGGCGCCGCCGCCAACCCCCGAGGAGCACAGGCCTATGCCGCAGGACGCTGAGACCGTGACCACCACCGCCGCCGCCGGCCCCGGCCCCGGTCCCGCCGAGGGGGCCGTCGCGCCCCTGCTCGCCGTGCGGGGCCTCCGGGTCGCGTTCGGCGACCGCGACGTCGTGCACGGCGTCGACCTCGACGTGGCCCGGGGCGAGCGCGTCGCCATCGTCGGCCAGTCCGGCTCGGGCAAGTCGACCGTCGTCGCGGCGGTGCTGCAGCTGCTGCCCGGCGCCGGCCACGTCACCGGGGGCACCGTGCACCTCGGCGGCGACGAGCTGACCGGGGCGGGCGAGGCGCGCATGAGGTCGGTGCGCGGCGCCCGCATCGGCCTCGTGCCGCAGGACCCGTCGACGAACCTCAACCCCTCGATGACCGTCGGGGCGCAGATCGCCGACGCCCTCCGTGCGGGCGGCGCCCGGGGGCGCGCCGCCGTCGGCCGCCGCGTCGTCGAGCTGATGACCGAGGCCGGCATCCCCGAGGCCGAGCGCCGCGCGGGCCAGTACCCGCACGAGTTCTCCGGCGGCATGAGGCAGCGGGTGCTCATCGCCGTCGCCCTCGCCCGCGACCCCGAGCTGCTGATCGCCGACGAGCCGACGAGCGCCCTCGACGTGACGGTGCAGCGGCAGATCCTCGACCACCTGCAGACCCTCGTCGACGCGCACGGCACGTCGCTGCTCTTCATCACGCACGACCTCGGGGTCGCGGCCGACCGCACCGACCGCATCGTGGTCATGCTCGACGGCCGCGTCGTCGAGCAGGGCACGCCGCGGCAGATCCTGCTCGACCCGCAGCACGAGTACACGAAGCGGCTCGTCGCCGCGGCGCCGACCGTGACGGCCGCGGCGGCGCTCCGGGCCGAGGAGCCCGTCGCCGACGGGCGGCAGGACGCCGAGGAGGCGCGGGTCGACCCGATCCTGGTCGTGACGGACCTCGTCAAGGAGTACCGCCTCCGGGGCCGACGGGGCGAGACCGTCCGGGCGGTCGACGGCATCTCGTTCGAGGTGCCCCGCGGCACCACCACGGCCGTCGTGGGGGAGTCGGGCTCGGGCAAGACCACGCTCTCGCGCATCGTGCTCGGCGTCGAGCCGGCGACGTCGGGCAGCGCGCTCATCGACGGCGAGGGCATCACCGCCAGCCGCGGGGCGGCGCGCCGGGCCTTGCGCCGCCGCGTGCAGCCGGTGTTCCAGGACCCGTACGGCTCGCTCGACCCGACCTACAGCGTCGAGCGGCTGATCGACGAGCCGCTGCGCATCTTCGGCGTCGGCGACCGCGCCGGCCGCCGCGCCCGCGTCGCCGAGCTGCTCGACCAGGTGGCCCTGCCGCGGTCGGTCGCGCAGAGCCGGCCGAACGAGCTCTCGGGCGGGCAACGGCAGCGGGTCGCCATCGCCCGGGCCCTCGCCCTCGAGCCCGAGCTGCTGATCTGCGACGAGGCCGTGTCGGCCCTCGACGTGCTCGTGCAGGAGCAGATCCTCGAGCTGCTGGCCGAGCTGCAGGGCCGACTGGGGCTCAGCTACCTGTTCATCACGCACGACCTCGCGGTCGTGCGGCAGATCGCCCATAGTGTGGTGGTGATGCGACGCGGTCGCATCGTCGAGCGGGGCAGCGTCGACGACGTGTTCCTCGCCCCGACGGACGAGTACACCCACCACCTCCTAGGAGCGATCCCCGGTGCCAGCCTCGGTGTCTGACCCCCGCCCCGCCCCGCCGGGCGTCGTCGACGCCGTCCGCGCCGACATCGTGCACGGGGTGCTGCAGCCGGGCACCCGCATCACCGAGGCGGCGCTCGCCGAGCGCTACGGGGTCTCCAGGGTGCCGGTGCGCGAGGCCCTGCGCGGGCTCGAGGCCGAGGGGTTCGTCGAGTCGCGGCCGAACGTCGGGTCGCGCGTGGCCGACATCCCCGTCGACGAGGCCGACGACCTGTTCGCCGTCCGCGAGGCGCTCGAGATCTCGACGGCGCGGCGGGCGGCGTCCCGGGCGCGGGCGCGCTTCAGCGGGGCGGACGCCGACGACGGCGGCGACTGGCTGCGGGTGCGCCGCGAGCTCGAGCGCGTGCTCGACGAGGGCGACGCGGCCGTCGAGGTCGACGAGCTCGACCGGCTCGTCGACCTCAACGAGCGGTTCCACATCGGGGTCGCCGAGCTCAGCCGCAGCAGCACCCTCGCGACGCTGCTGAGGCAGCTGTCGCGCAAGATCGAGTGGCTCTACGCCCTCGACGAGTTCTCGCGCGGCAAGCGCCTCTGGCCCGACCACCGCGTCATCCTCGCCGCCGTCGACGCGGGCGACCCGGACCGGGCGGGCGAGCTCATGGGCCGCCACGTGCGCGAGTCCCGCGTGGGGTACCTCAGCCGGACCGCCCCGGCCGAGGTCGTCGCCGAGCTGCGCGCCGCGCCGCCCGCGGTCGTCGCGGTGCGGAGCCGCGCCGAGACGGACGGCGGCGACGCCTCGTGACCCTGCACCGCCTCGACGCGACCCGCGAGACCACGCACGACGTCTACTCGCGCGACCACGCGCCGGTGCTCACGGTCGAGCCCGGCGACGAGGTCGTCGTCGGGTCCCTCGACGCCTCCGGCCACCTCGAGCGCCAGACGACGCCCGGCGAGCAGCGGCCGCGGCTGTTCGCGCAGGCGCGGGGCCACGCGCTCACGGGTCCGGTCGCCGTGCGGGGCGCCCGGCCGGGAGGCATGCTCGGCGTGACCTTCGTCGACCTGAGGCCGGGCGACTGGGGCTGGACCGTCGCGGGCGGTCGCGAGACCCCCGTCACCACCCGGCTCGGCCTGGCCGACGTCGCGCCGTCGTGGTTGCTCTGGGACATCGACGCCGACGCCGGGCTCGCCACCGAGAGCCGCGGCCCGACGGTGCCGACCGCGCCGTTCCTCGGCGTCGTCGGGGTCGCGCCCGCCGAGGCGGGCGAGCACGCGACGACCCCGCCGCGCACCGCCGCCGGCGGCAACGTCGACTGCCGCGAGCTCGTGGCCGGGTCGGTGCTCTGGCTGCCCGTCCAGGTCGACGGCGCGCTGCTCTACCTCGGCGACGGCCACGCGGCGCAGGGCGACGGCGAGGTCGGCGGCACCGCGATCGAGTGCGCCATGACGACGCGGGTGCGGCTCGACCTGGCCGACGACCGCCCCCTCGCGAGCATCCACGCCGAGACCCCGGCGGGCCGCGTCACGTTCGGCTTCGACCCCGACCTCGACGTCGCCACGGGCGACGCACTCGACGCGATGGTCACCTGGCTGGCCGTGCTGCTCGACGTGGACCGCGCCACGGCCCTCGCCTTCGCCAGCGCCGTCGTCGACCTGCGGGTCACGCAGGTGGCGAACCAGACCTGGGGCGTGCACGCGGTGCTCCCGACGGGCGCGCTCGGCGTCTGAGTCCCCGCGTCGCGCCTACTGGTAGGTGACGAGGTCCGGCACGGGCGACACGTCGCCCAGGGTCTGCTCGGGCGTGAGCATCGGCTCGTCCTCGTCGTAGAAGTTCTTCCAGCCCCAGGCGACCGCGGGGGCGCCGTCGTGCAGGGCGCGCCAGGTCGCCTGCTTGTCGGGCTGCGACCCCTGGCCGTCGACGTGCACCAGGGTGGTCAGCTCGGGTCGGCCGAGGTCGATCGCGGCCCGGTCGCGCAGCATGCTCGACCGGAACTGGTGCAGCACGAACAGCTTCGGCGGCAGCGACCGCGCGGCGACGAGGTCGGCCAGCCAGGTCGACACCCCGTTCACCTCGGCGGCGTCGACCCCGCCGATCTGGGCGAGCGGCACCTGGTCCGGCGCGAGCCGCCACTCGGGGTCGAGGGCCAGGCCCACGTTGGGCTCGGCGAGCAGCGACTCGTAGCGCTTCGCCTGGCTGAGGAAGTCCGCCCGACCGGGCTGCAGGTCCAGGACGACGTACTGCCCGGCGTCGGCGGCGGCCTCGACCCAGGGGCGGAGCGTCTCCGGGTCGAGCTCGTTCGAGTAGTCGCCGTCGGGCCCGGCCGAGCCCGCCGCGACCGTGGCGATCACCTCGAGCATCGGGACGACGGGCCGGTCGGACGACGCCTGGTAGCCGGCGGCGACCTCGGCGGCCCGTCGCACGGCGGCGGCGGCGTCCTGCTCGCCGAGCACGCCGAGGGCGCCCGTGCCCGGAGCGCCGTAGAGCGCGACGAAGCGGCGGTCGGGGAAGAACCGCTGGCCCCCGCCGGGCAGCTGCGCGCCCGACCGGGCGGCGGCGACCGACCAGTCGAGGTGGGCGCGACCCGCGAAGGCCGCTCCGACGACGACGGTGGCGGCGGCCCGGGAGGCGCCCATCGCGTCCACGACGGACGCGTCCTGCTGCAGGTCGACCACGCCCTCCGGCAGCGGCAGCAGCTCGGCCCCGGCGGCGCGCGCCGTGGCCGAGGCGGCCTGGTCGTCGGAGCCCGCCACGACGACCAGGGTCGACGAGTCGGCGTGCCGCGAGGGGGACGGCTCGACCTCGTCGGCCGGCACGGACGCGACGCCGTCGACGGCCGCCGCGTCGTCGTGGGCGTCGTCGGCGTCGCCCACGGTGGCGACCGTCGTCGCGTCCAGCCGGTCGAGCTCGGCGGCGACGTCGACGCCGTCGCCGGAGAGCAGCACGGGCGCCCCGAGCCGCTCGCCCTGCGCGGCGGCGTCGGCGACCGCGTCCGGGCGACCGGCCGGGGCCAGCACGACGACCGGCGAACTGGTCCAGAGCGCGCGGCTGGTCTCCACGGCCCTCTCGGCGGCCGTGGGCGACGCCGCGGTCGTGACGGGCGCCTCCGGCGTGGCCACCGTGACCTCGACGCGCTCGGGCCGGGGATCGGCACCCGTGCACGCGGCGACGAGCAGCGAGGCGCCCACGGCGAGGGAGGCGGCGGGCAGGAGGCGACGTCGGGTGAGCACCGATCCACGCTAGACCGCTCAGCGCGGCAGGCTCAGCTCAGGACGTCCTTCGTGGTGAACCGGCCGAGCGCGAGCGCGCCGAAGACGGCGATGTAGCCCGCCTGCAGCAGCGCGTTGTCCGCGAAGTTGCTCCACGAGATCGGATCGCGCAACAGATCGGCGAACCCCAGCCAGTAGTGGGTGAACAGCCACGGGTCGAGGAACGACAGCTGCGGCAGTGCGTCGACGATCTGCGCGACCGTCGACAGCACGACGGTCGCCGCCATGGCGCCCACCGGCACGCTCGTGAGCGTCGACGCGAACAGGCCGATCGCGCTGAGGCCGAGCAGCGAGATCGTGACGTAGAGGGCCATCAACAGCATGCGGCCGGCGTAGTCGCCCAGCCCGATCGTCTGGCCCGACAGCAGCGTCACCGGGCCGACGGGGAACAGGGCCGCGCCCGCGATCGCGCCCACGACGACCACGACGAGGGTGCCGGCGAGGCAGAAGAGGGCCGCACCGGCGTACTTGACGAGCAGGAGGCGCACCCGGCCCACCGGGGTCACGAGCAGGTACCGCAGGGTGCCGAGGCTCGCCTCGCCGGCGATCGTGTCGCCCGCGACGACGCCGACCGTGAGCGGCAGGAACAACGGGATGGCGACCGTGAGGGCCGTCAGCGAGACGAAGAGGCCGTTGCGGGTGATGTCGCCGAGGAACGCGGGGCCGCCGCCCGACCCGTCGTCGTCGGTGGCCACCCGCACGGCGACCGCCAGCAGCACCGGGATGAGGGCGAGGGCCGAGAGCAGCGCGATGGTCCGTGTCCGACGGAACAGCACGGCCACCTCGCTGCCGAGCAGCGCCAGGCCCGAGCCACGACGTGCCGGCACGGCGGCCGCCCCCGGGACGGACGAGGAGGCAGCGGCCGCGTCGGGCCCGGTCGGTTCAGCCGGCGACATCGAAGCCCTCCCCGGTCAGGTCGACGAAGCGGTCCTCCAGGCTGGCGCCGGCGACCTCGAACCCGCGCACGCGCACGTCGGCGGCCACGAGCGCGGCGACGACGGTCTCGGGCGCCAGGCCCTCGACGCCGAGGTCGGCCTCGACGCGGACGGCGCCCGCGGAGCCCGTGGCGGCAGGCGCGGCAGGCGCGTCGGGTGCGTCGGGGGAGGCGGGCAGGGCGGGCGAGCCGGACCCGTCGGGCACGAGGCCGAGACGGGTGAGGACCCCGCGGGCGAGGTCGGGGTCGGGCGTGAGCACGCGGACCCGGTGCGTGCCGAGCGCGCGGAGGTCGTCGAGCGTGCCCTGGGTCAGCAGGCGGCCGGCGCTCATGACGCCGATGTGGCTGCACATCTGCTCGACCTCGGCCAGCAGGTGGCTCGAGACGAGCACGGTCGTGCCGTCGTCGGCCAGCGAGCGGATCAGGGCACGCACCTCGCGGGTGCCCTGCGGGTCGAGGCCGTTGCTGGGCTCGTCGAGCACGAGCAGGTCACGAGGCATGAGCAGCGCGTTCGCGATGCCGAGCCGTTGCTTCATGCCGAGCGAGTAGGCGTGCGCCTTCTTGTCGGCGGCGTGGCCCAGCCCGACGCGGTCGAGGGCGGCGTCGACCCTGGCCCGCCGGGTCGACGTCGGCGCGCGGCGGTCGCCCGAGTCGAGGCGCACCAGGTTCGCGCGCCCCGAGAGGAACGGGTAGAACGCGGGGCCCTCGACGAGCGCCCCGACGCGCGGCAGCACGTCGCGGGCCTGCTCGGGCATGGCCCCGCCCAGCACGCGGATCGTGCCGCTCGTCGCCGAGGTGAGCCCGAGCAGCATGCGGATGGTCGTGGTCTTGCCCGAGCCGTTGGGGCCCAGGAACCCGTAGACGCTGCCCTGCGGCACCGCGAGGTCGAGGTCGGCCACGGCGCGCTGTCGGCCGAAGGTCTTGCCGAGGCCCTCGGTCTGCACGGCGAGCCCGGCGTCCGGCCGCGGGCCGGTCCCGTCGCTCACTGCGCGGCGACGGCTGCCTGGAGGGCGTCCGCGTCGACGGCGCCCGCCCACACGCGACCGTCGTCGCCGACGAACACGGAGACCAGCGAGGTCTGCAGCACCCGGCCGCCCGTCACGGGCGTCAGGACCTGGTCGAGCAGCGCGGCGGAGTCGCCGTCGTCGCCCTGGCCCGAGGCGGGAGCCGAGTCGGCGGGCGACGCGGCGAGGCCCACGACGGTGCTCCAGCCCGAGCCGAGCACCGTGGGCGCCGTCCGGTCGCCCCGAGCCTCGGCGGGCGCGTGGTCGTGCGTCGTCGGCAGCGCGACCTCGGTCACGTCGGCGCCCGCCGGCGGGGTGAAGGCGAAGACGTCGGAGGCGGGTGCCCGGAAGTCGACGGAGGTGAAGCCGATCGAGACGGCCGGGTCGGCCTGGCCCTTCGCGGCGACGACCACCTTGAGCGGCACGCCGGTCTCGGCGTCGACGGTCAGGGTCGCGCTGCCGACGAGCGTCGCGGGGTCGTCGGGCGTGAGCACGACCTGGTACGCGGACCGGCCGGCCACCCTGACGTCGTCGGTCGTGGTGACGGTCGTGGTCGGCTCGACCGCTGCCAGCAGGGCCGAGGCGAGCTCGGCGGGGGTCTGCGGCACGGCCGTGCCGTCGGGCAGGACGCCGGGCGCCTGCGTGCCGCTCGCGTCGGGAAGCGTGACGTGCGACGCCTGCTTCGACGACGAGTCCCAGGTCCAGACGCTGTCGCCGTCGCGGATCACGTCGCGCTCGGCGAGGTCCTCGACGACCTGCACGCGCTGCCGGTCGTCGCCGTCGACGAACACCTTCGCGGTGTGGCTGCCGGTCAGCAGCTCGAGGGCGTCGGCGGTCGAGCCGTCGCCGGAGCCGCCCTGCAGCCCCGAGACGTCGGGCAGGCCGAGGTCGCTGGTCTGCTCGACCGTGCCCGAGAACGCGGTGCCCGAGCTCGACGCGGCGAGCTCGAGGACCTGCTGGGGCGTCTTGTCCGGCAGCGACACCTCGGCGTTCGCGGCCATCGAGGGGACGACGATCCCGGCCGCGACGACGGCGGCGGGGACGATCGCGGCGGGGATCCAGCGGGCTGACTTCTTCATGGTGTCCAGTGCCTCTCGTGGCGGCTCGGAGCGGGTCGCGACTGATCGGCAGGGTACGTCGCGACCCTGGGATCCACTGGGAACGCACGTGCTCGTCGCTCGACGTCGAGCGACCCGCCGGGGGCCGGTGCTCAGAGCTCGACGACCTCGAACTCGAGCAGGTCGGCGCCCGTGGCGACGGGACGGCGCGGCGCCTCGGCGCCCGGGTCGGCCGACGCGCCCGGCCCGGCCCCGGCGCCGTGGCCGGTGGGCGGGCCGGCGTGGGCGGCGGCAGCCCCGTTCGCCGACCAGTCCTGGAACGACTGCTCGTCGGCCCACGTCGTCACGACGAAGTATCGGGCGTCGCCCGAGACGGGGCGCAGCAGCTGGAACCCCTCGAAGCCAGGGGCCCCGTCGACGGAGTGCTTGCGGGCCGCGAAGCGCGACTCGAGCTCGGCGCCCGACCCCTCGGGCACGTGGATGGCGTTGATCTTGACGACGGACATGGCTGCTCGCTCTCGTTCTGTCGGGGTGGGGGACGGGTGGTCGCGGGTCAGGCGGCCTTCATGACGTTGGTCGTGAAGCCCTGCACCCGCTCGGCCAGGCCGCTGGCGCGCCGTTCGATCTGCTCGGGCGGGTTGAGGTGGGGAGGCGCCACGCGGATGAGCAGCGAGCACGCCAGGTCCTCGCAGATGTAGGTGCCCACGGTGTCGCCGTTCGCGCCGGCGTCGCCGGCCTTCGGGGCCGTGAAGAGCCGCACCTGCGTGGCGGGCTGGGGCGAGTGGCACAGCGAGCACATGGCGGCGATGCCCGGCCGCAGCGACGTGCCCGACGACCGCACGACGAGCCCGACCGGCCGGTCGGCCATCCAGTGCACGATGTAGCCGCGCTGGTGCGCCTGGGGGTCGCGCCAGCCGAGGAACTCGCGGTCGTCCCACAGCATCTCGTGCAGCCCCGGGATGGGCAGCCTGTCGAGGTCGCCCGGCAGGGCGTTGACGAACGACTCGCGGATGTCGGTCTCGGTCAGCGGCTTCATGATCTCCTCTGCTGCGGCGCCCTCGGGCCGCCGGCTGCGACGAGCCTACGCGGCACCGCCGACAGCGCACCGGCGCGGCGGGGGCAGGGCGGTCCTACGCTGGCCCCGTGGTCGAGACGGCGGCGGTGGGCCCGGACGAGGAGGCGGTGGTCCGGCGCCTGCGGACGGCCGGCTGCGTCTGGGCCGAGGACGAGGCGCGCCTCCTGCTCGAGGCCGCCGCGGGTGCCGAGCTCGAGGCGCTCCTGGCGCGACGCGTCGCGGGCGAGCCGCTCGAGCAGGTGCTCGGCTGGGCGGGCTTCGCGGGCCTCCGGCTCGCCGTCGAGCCCGGCGTGTTCGTGCCTCGCCGCCGCACCGGGCTGCTCCTCGACCTGGCGGAGGCGGCGCTCCCGGCCGCCACCGCCACCGCCACCGCCGACGACGTCGCCGTCCCCGCACCGGTCGTCGTCGAGCTCTGCTGCGGCGTCGCCGCCGTCGCGACCGCGCTGCTGCACCGGTCGCCCGGGCTGGACGTCGTCGCCTCCGACCTCGACCCCGCGGCCGTCCGCTGCGCCCGTCGCAACCTCGGCCCTCGCGCCCTGGTCGTCGAGGGCGACCTGTTCGGCGGCCTGCCCGCCCGGCTGCGCGGGCGGGTGGACGTCCTGGTCGCGAACGCCCCCTACGTGCCGACGGGCGCCATCGCGACGATGCCGCCCGAGGCCCGCCTCCACGAGTCCCCGCTCGCCCTCGACGGCGGCGCCGACGGCCTCGACCTGCACCGCCGGATCGCCGCGGAGGCGGCAGAGTGGCTGTCGCCCACGGGGACCGTGCTCGTCGAGACGAGCGTGCGGCAGGCGCCGGCCACGGCCGCGCTGTTCGTCGCCGCGGGGCTCGACGCGACGGTGGAGCGCGACGACGAGCTCGACGCCACGGCCGTGCGGGCGACGAGGTCCGTGGGCTAGAGCGGCGTGCACCGGCCGAGCGGTCGGATGGTGTCCTCCAGCCCCTCGGGAGGGACCGTTCCCGACCACTCGAGCGACGGCCGTTCGGGCCCGGAGGCCCGGGGGCTAGATGTCGACGGGCGAGACGAGGTCGACGACGGGGGACTCGGGCGTGCCCGAGATCTGGCAGGTGAAGGCCGCCTCGACCCGGCCGTCGGCCAGGTGCCCGAACCGCACCTCGGCGACCGCGCCCGAGTCCGCGTCGCGCACGTCCGCCTCCTCGTAGGCCCACACGTCGTCGAGCGACGGCAGGTCGGGGTACTCGGTCCGCACCGCGGCGACGCAGGCGTCCCACGCGGGCGGCGCCTCGTGCGCCTCGGCGGTCGAGGGCGCCGGCGGGGTCGTCGTCGGCAGGGGCGTGGCCGTGGCGTCCGGGCCGGTGGTCGTGACGACCGTGGGGGTGCCGGCGGCGCCCGGCTCGGCGTCCGTCCCGGCGCAGCCCGCGGTCGCCAGGGCGAGGGCGAGGACGGCGACGAACAGCGGTGCGGTCTTGGAGGCCACGGCGTGCTCCTGGTGGTGGGAGGGGCGACGGCTCACGCCGACGGTCGAGGAGGCCAAGACTAACCGCACGGGGCCCCGCGGCGAGGTCACGGAGGCGTCACGGAGGTCGAGGGTGCAGGCTGGTCCGATGACCGCTACGGAGAACCGCGAACCGACCGCCCTCGAGCAGGCCATCAGCAAGGGACAGGCAGGTGAGGGCGACATGAACGCCGTGCTCGCCGAGTTCGTCAACGCGCAGGTCGTCGTGGCCAGCGCCGTCGACGCGCAGGACAGCCTCAACGACCTGCAGCCGGTGCTGTTCGACCGCGAGGGCACCCCGATGCTCGCCGCCTTCACGCACGCCGACATGATCGGCGAGCAGGTCAAGGGCGTCGCCGAGTTCCAGGCCACGATCCCCGCCGCCGAGCTCGTCCAGGCGATCCCGGCGCAGACCGGCCTCGTCGTCAACCCGGGCAACCGCGAGGGCTTCGAGATGCTGCCCGAGGGCGTCGCCCAGCTCGCGAACGACGTGCGCGAGCTCGTCGCCGCGCACCAGGCCGCGGGCTCGCCCGAGCCCGAGCAGCCCGAGCAGCCCGAGCAGCCCGCCTCGTAGGCCCGGCACCGCTCGTCCGCCCCGCTCCCAGGACGCCCCGACCGTGACCCACGGCCGGGGCGTCCGTCGTGCGCGCCCGAAACACCGCTGTCACACGCCGCCTGTAGTCTGGGCGGCACAACAGAACACCGGGCCACGAACACGTCGCGGGAGAGCCCCGGAGCGCACGATCTGCGCCGCCGGGCACCGAAGGAGCAAGCTCCCCGCCAATCTCTCAGGTACCGCGTACCGCGACGGACTGGCCGCTCTGAAAAGCAGGGTGCACCTGCGACCCGAGGCGCGCGAGCGTCCCGGGGCGCCGCTCCCTCGCCCACGGTGAAAGTCGGCCTCCGGGCCGGCGAAGCTCTCAGGCCCATGACAGAGGGGGTGCACGACCACGGCTCCGCCGTGCCGTGCGCGTCCCCGTCGTGCAGGTGCTGCACGACGCCGATCCCGGCCGAGTCAGGCGCCGGGCCGTCCCCCAGGAGTCCGCAGATGTCCGACGCATCCTCGAACCTGCCCGCCGCCCCCGGCCCCGACGACGCCGAGCTGGCCCGCGACGGCCTCGCCGACCTCGACGACGACGCCGCGGGCACCGCCGGCGCGACGACCGACGAGACGGGCGACGTCCCGGTCTCCGACGACGGCACCGAGGGCATCGCCACCGCGGGCGGGGCGCCGCTCGACGTCGTCGCCGCCGACGACGCCGAGGCCGTGGCCGACGAGCAGGAGGAGCGCCTCAGCCCCCTGCACGAGGTGCACGTCGCCGCCGGGGCCAGCTTCACCGACTTCGCCGGCTGGCAGATGCCCGTCCGCTACAGCTCCGACCTGGCCGAGCACCACGCGGTCCGCACCGCCGCGGGCCTGTTCGACCTCTCGCACATGGCCGAGATCGCCGTCGTCGGCCCCGACGCCGGGGCGTTCCTCGACGGGGCGCTCGCGGGCACCCTCTCGACCATCGCGGTCGGCCGGGCCAAGTACTCGCTGCTGCTCAGCCCCGAGGGCGGCATCGTCGACGACCTCGTCGTCTACCGCCTCGACGAGCACGACTACCTCGTCGTCGCGAACGCCTCCAACCGCGACGCGGCCTTCGCCGCCCTCGCGGGCCGGGCCCACGGCTTCGACGTCACGGTCGACGACGAGAGCGACGACACCGCCCTCATCGCGATCCAGGGCCCCGAGGCCGAGGGCGTGCTCGACGAGCTGGTCACGGCCGACCGCCTGCAGCCCGACGCGCCCCTCTCGACCCTCCGCTACTACCGCGTGCTGCAGGGCACCTTCGACGACGCCCCCGTGCTCATCGCGCGCACCGGCTACACCGGCGAGGACGGCTTCGAGCTCTACCTCGCCCCCGAGCTCGCCCCCGAGCTCTGGGCGGCCCTCGCCGAGGCCGGTGCTCCCCGCGGCCTCGTGCCTGCGGGGCTGGCCAGCCGCGACACGCTGCGCCTCGAGGCGGGCATGCCCCTCTACGGCCACGAGCTGGGCCTCGACGTGCGCCCGGCGCAGGCGGGGCTCGGCCGGGTGGTCGACACCTCGAAGGAGTTCGTGGGCAAGGCGGGCGTCGAGCCCGAGCCCGGTGCCCGGGTGCTCGTCGGCCTCGCCCTCGAGGGCCGCCGCGCCGCCCGGGCCGGCTACCCCGTCGTCACGGACGACGGCACCGTGGTCGGCGAGGTGACCAGCGGCGCCCTGTCGCCGACCCTCGGCCACCCCGTCGCGATGGCCTTCGTCGACCCCGAGGTCGCCGACCGGGGCCCCGCCCTCGCCGTCGACGTCCGCGGCACCGCGATCCCCGCCGCGGTCGTGTCCCTGCCGTTCTACAAGCGCTCCTGACCCCCGCGGGCGACCTGCCCGCGCCCGCACCGCCTCCTCGTCCCCGCCCCCGGCGTCCCCTGCCTCCCCGAAAGGACCGGCCATGACCGACCTCACCGCCCTGCAGTACACCTCCGAGCACGAGTGGCTGCTCATCGACGGCGACACCGCCACCGTCGGCATCACCGACTACGCCGCCGAGAAGCTCGGCGACGTCGTCTACGTCGACCTGCCCGCCGAGGGCACCGAGGTCGAGACGGGCAAGGTCGTCGGCGAGATCGAGTCGACCAAGTCGGTCGGCGAGCTCTACGCGCCCGCGCTGGGCACCGTGCTCGAGGCGAACCAGGCCGTCGTCGACAGCCCCGACCTCGTCAACAGCGACCCCTTCGGCGACGGCTGGCTCATCAAGATCAGCCTGTCGACCACCGACGGCCTCGCCCTCCTCTCCCGCGACGAGTACGTCGCCCTCACCGCCGAATGAGCGACGCGCAGGGGTCCGTCTTCGGCGACTGGTCCGACCGGGCCGCCACCGGCTTCGTCGACCGCCACGTCGGCACGACCGCCGCCGACCAGGCGGCCATGCTCGAGCTGCTGGGCCACGACAGCGTCGAGTCGCTCGTCCGCGCCGCGGTGCCCGACAGCATCCACGCCGCCGCCGTCGAGGCCTCGGTGCTGCCCGCGCCGATCGGCGAGAAGGAGGCGCTGGCCGAGCTGCGTGCGCTCGCCGACCGCGGTCGTCCCTCGCGCAGCATGATCGGGCTCGGCTACTACGACACGGTCACGCCGGCCGTGATCCAGCGCAACGTGCTCGAGAACCCGAGCTGGTACACGGCCTACACGCCGTACCAGCCCGAGATCTCGCAGGGCCGCCTCGAGGCCCTCATCAACTTCCAGACCATGGTCTCCGAGCTGACCGGCCTCACGACCGCGAACGCGTCGATGCTCGACGAGGGCACCGCGGTCGTCGAGGGCATGCTGCTCGCCCGTCGTGCCTCGAAGGCGCGCACCGACGTCTTCGTCGTCGACGCCGACGCCCTGCCGCAGACCAAGGCGCTGCTCGCGGGCCGCGCCGAGGCCGTCGGCATCGAGCTCGTCGAGCTCGAGCTGGCGAGCGTCGACCCGGCCGAGATCCCGGAGGCGTTCGGGGTGTTCGTGCAGTACCCCGGCGCCTCCGGCTGCGTGTGGGACCCGGAGGCGGTCGTCGCGGCCGTCCACGCGTCCGGCGGCCTCGCGGTCGTCGCCGCAGACCTGCTCGCCATGACCCTGCTGCGCCCGCCCGGCGAGTTCGGGGCCGACGTCGCCGTCGGCACGAGCCAGCGCTTCGGCGTCCCCATGGGGTTCGGCGGCCCGCACGCCGGCTACATGGCCGTCCGCACCGGGCTCGAGCGCCAGCTGCCCGGCCGCCTCGTCGGCGTCTCCCAGGACGTCGAGGGCCACCCGGCCTACCGCCTCAGCCTGCAGACCCGCGAACAGCACATCCGTCGCGAGAAGGCCACGTCGAACATCTGCACCGCGCAGGTGCTGCTCGCCGTGATGGCCTCGATGTACGCCGTCTACCACGGCCCGTGGGGCCTGCGGCACATCGCGTCGCGGGTCCACGCCCACGCCGCCGACCTCGCCGCCGCCGTGCGGGCGAGCGACCTCGAGCTCGAGGACGACGTCTTCTTCGACACCCTGCAGGTGTTCGTGCCCGGCCGGGCGCGCGAGGTCGTCGACGCGGCGCACGAGCGGGGCTACCTGCTCTGGGCCGTCGACGACGACTGCATCCGTCTCTCGTTCGACGAGACGACGACGCGCGAGGACGTCGAGGTGGTCGCCGAGGTCCTCGGCGTCGCGCTGCCCCCCGCGCCCGCGGCCGACGAGCGCGACGCGGTCCTGCCCGGTGCCCTGCGCCGCACCAGCGACTTCCTCACCCACCCGGTCTTCCGCACGCACCGCAGCGAGACCAGCATGATGCGCTACCTCAAGCACCTCGCCGACAAGGACTACGCGCTCGACCGCGGCATGATCCCCCTCGGCAGCTGCACGATGAAGCTCAACGCGGCGACCGAGATGGCCGCGGTCACCTGGCCCGAGTTCGCGGCCGTGCACCCGTTCGCCCCCGCGTCCGACGTCGAGGGCTACCTCGAGATGATCGGGCAGCTCGAGGGCTGGCTGGCCGAGGTCACCGGCTACGACACCGTCTCGCTGCAGCCGAACGCCGGCAGTCAGGGCGAGCTCGCCGGCCTGCTGGCCATCCGCGGGTTCCACCTCGCGGCCGGCGACACGGCGCGCACCGTGTGCCTCATCCCGCAGAGCGCGCACGGCACGAACGCCGCCAGCGCCGTGCTCGCAGGGCTCCGCGTGGTGGTCGTCGCCTGCAACGAGCAGGGCGACGTCGACCTCGCCGACCTGCGGGCCAAGGTCGCGCAGCACGCCGACGAGCTCGCCGCGCTGATGATCACGTACCCGTCGACGCACGGCGTCTACGAGCACGACATCCGCGAGGTCACCGACGCCGTGCACGCGGCCGGCGGCCAGGTCTACGTCGACGGCGCGAACCTCAACGCCCTGCTCGGCTTCGCCCGGTTCGGCGACTTCGGCGGCGACGTCTCGCACCTCAACCTGCACAAGACCTTCTGCATCCCCCACGGAGGCGGCGGTCCCGGTGTCGGACCGGTCGCGGCGAAGGCCCACCTGGCCCCCTACCTGCCGGGCCACCCGCTCGCGCAGCAGGCCGACCGCCGCACCGGCGCCGAGCCCGCCGCGGCGGGGGAGCGGCTCGCCCACGCGGGCGTTCCCGTGTCGAGCGCGCCGTACGGGTCGCCGAGCATCCTGCCGATCAGCTGGGCCTACGTGCGCATGATGGGCACCGAGGGCCTCGCGGCGGCGACCGGGGCGGCGGTGCTCGCGGCGAACTACGTCGCCGCCCGTCTGCGCGACCACTTCCCGGTGCTCTACGCGGGCGAGAACGGGCTCGTCGCGCACGAGTGCATCCTCGACCTGCGGCCCCTGCGCGACGCCACCGGCGTGACCGTCGACGACGTGGCCAAGCGCCTCATCGACTACGGGTTCCACTCGCCGACGATGTCGTTCCCCGTCGCGGGCACCCTGATGGTCGAGCCGACCGAGAGCGAGGACCTCACCGAGATCGACCGGTTCGTCGACGCGATGATCGCGATCGCCGGCGAGGCGGCCGACGTGGCCTCGGGCCGCTTCACCGCCGAGTCGAGCCCGCTGCGTGGCGCGCCCCACACGGCCGAGTCGGTCATCTCGGGCGAGTGGACGCGCGAGTACAGCCGCGACGAGGCCGTGTACCCGGTCCGCACGCTCGTCCGCGGCAAGTACTGGCCGCCCGTCCGTCGCATCGACCAGGCGTGGGGCGACCGCAACCTGTTCTGCGCCTGCCCGCCCGTCGAGGCGTTCGCCTGATCGTCACGCGCCTCCGGGCCTGAGGTGGAGAACCGCCTGGTCGCCGATCCCGTCGGCGGCCAGGCGGTTCTCCGTGGTCCCCGCGGGTGCCGGCCCCTGAGCGGCGCGGACGGCGCTCGCGTGACGGGGGCCGTCCCGGATGACGCCCGGGGGGACGGTCGAGGAGGTGCGTGTGGAGTTGTCGGAGCCACCTCGGCACCTGAGACCATGACACGCTCCCCCCGAACGGGTGTCAAGAGGGGGCGTCGCCCGCGGGGCGAAGTCGGCGCACATCCGCGTGGAAGTGGCCGGGGGAGGCCACGCGACGAGCGCACGCGGCCGGCCGCCGCCTCCTCGGCTCGCGTCCCGGCGCGTGGACCGCGTCAGGAGGGCAGGCCGAACGCCGCCGGGAACGCCGTCGCGGCCCAGGGGTAGCCGACGAAGACGGCCGCGTCCATGAGCAGGTGCGCGACGACGAGCGGCAGCACGCGGCCCGTCCGCGTGTAGAGCCAGCCGAAGACGAGCCCCATGACGACGTTGCCGACGAAGGCGCCGAAGCCCTGGTACAGGTGGTAGCTGCCGCGCAGCAGGGCGGCGGCCACGATGATCGGCCAGGTGCGCCAGCCGAGGTCGCGCAGGCGGGCGAACAGGTAGGCCACGACGATGACCTCCTCGGTCACGCCGGCGCGGAGGGCCGAGAGCAGCAGCACCGGCACCGTCCACCACTGGGCGGCGAGGTCGGTCGGGACGACCGTGACGGTCAGGTCGAGCGCCTTGCCCACGAGGTAGAGCCCGATGCCCGGGACGCCGATGGCGAGCGCGAGCCCCGCCCCGCCGAGCACGTCGCGGCCGGCGCGGGAGAAGTCGACCCCCAGCCGGCCGAGGTGCGGCCGGGCCTCGCTCCAGAGCAGGTAGGCGACGAGCGCCACCGGCACGAGGTCGACGGCGATGCCGACCAGCTGGTAGATCAGGTCGAAGACGGGGCGGTCGCTGAGCGACGAGTTCAGGGTCGCGGTCTGCTGCGAGAGGGCCTGGTCGCGGGTCAGCCGGTTCGCGATCGACAGCAGCGAGTAGACGGCCGAGGCCCCGAGCGAGAGCCCGAGCACGATCGCGATCTCGACCCGGAGGCGCGCGCGGCCCGGCCGGGTCGGTCCCGTCGCGACGGGGTCGGGCCCGTCGCCCCGTGGCGTCTGCCCCCCGGATGCAGGTAGCGTGTCGTCTCTGTCGCTCACGGCCCGATCGTACGTGACGCACCGGCCGGCCGCGGATGATACCCGGCAGCTGTCTGATTTCTCGCAGCGGATCCTTGCGCCTCGCGCCCGGCACGCGCAACGGATCGACCCTCCACGCAACGATCCGGCGAGTTGGTTTCCGTCGTGTAACCGTTGCCCGTGGGGTTTGGAGATGGCTGAGCCCGGTGCTTAGGGTGACTGCATCCAACGCGGCGAGGCTCATGGGGGCCCCGCTGCGTCCTTTCCCGCATCAGGAGGAACATTGAAGAAGACGCGCATGGGCCTCGGGGCCATCGCCGTCGTGGGGACGGCAGCACTCGTCCTCACGGGCTGCGCCAGCGGCGGAGGGTCGGACGACGACACCTCCGGCGACGCGAGCGCCATCATCACCACCAACGGCACCGAGCCCGAGAACCCGCTGATCCCCTCGGACACCACCGAGACCGGCGGCGGCCGCATCGTCACCTCGATCTTCGCGGGCCTCATCAGCTACAACGCCGACGGCACGACCAAGAACGAGGTCGCCGAGAGCATCGAGAGCGACGACGCCACCGTGTGGACGATCACGCTCAAGGACGGCTGGAAGTTCACCGACGGCACCGACGTCACCGCCGAGTCGTTCACCAAGGCCTGGAACTGGGCCGCGAGCTTCGACAACGCCGCCAACTCGTCCGGCGCGTCGTTCTTCGACAACTTCGTCGGCTACGACGACACCGCCCAGAGCGACCTCGACCTGACCGTCGACAGCGACACCCAGTTCACGGTCACGCTGAAGTCCCCCGAGGCCGACTTCCCGCTGCGCCTCGGCTACTCGGCCTACTCGCCGCTGCCCGAGTCGTTCTACGCCGACCCCGCCGCCTTCGGCGAGAACCCCGTCGGCAACGGCCCCTACATGCTCGCGAGCGAGGGCGCCTGGACCCACAACCAGGGCATCAAGCTGGTGACGAACCCCGACTACGACGGCAACCGCAAGCCGGCCAACGGCGGTCTCGACATCAACTTCTACACCTCGCTCGACTCGGCCTACGCCGACGTGCAGGGCGGCAACCTCGACGTGCTCGACCAGATCGGGCCCGCGGCGTTCCAGACCTACCAGAGCGACTTCCCCGACACGAACGTCAACCAGCCCGCCGCGGTGTTCCAGGGCATGACGATCCCGCAGTACCTCGCGCACTTCGGCGACGACGAAGAGGGCAAGCTGCGCCGTCAGGCCATCTCGATGGCCATCAACCGCGACGACGTGACGAAGGTCATCTTCCAGGGCACCCGCACCCCCGCCAAGGACTGGACGAGCCCGGTCATCCCCGGCTACTCGGACGACCTGGAGGGCGAGGACGTCCTCTCCTACGACGCCGACGCGGCCAAGGACCTCTGGGACCAGGCCGACGCGATCTCGCCCTACGGCGACACCGTGTTCACCATCGGGTACAACTCCGACGGCGGCCACCAGGAGTGGGTCGACGCCACGACCAACAGCATCGCGAGCACGCTCGGGATCAAGGCCGAGGGCAAGCCCTACGCGACCTTCGCGGAGTTCCGCACCGACGCCTCCGGCGGTGCCATGACCGGTGCGTTCCGCTCCGGCTGGCAGGCCGACTACCCGTCGCTGTACAACTTCCTGTACCCGACGATGGCCACCGACGGCTCGTCCAACGACGGCAAGTACTCGAACCCCGAGTTCGACGACCTGCTCGCCCAGGGCAGCGCCGCCAGCGACGTCGACGAGGCGAACGGCTACTACCAGCAGGCCCAGGAGATCCTCCTCGAGGACCTGCCGATCGTGCCGCTGTGGTACGCGAACGTGAACGGCGTCTGGGCCGACACGGTCAGCAACGTCGAGTACGGCTGGGACTCCGTCCCGCTCTACTCGCAGATCACGAAGTAGGGTCGACGCGCACCGCGCTCGACCGGAGCTCGCGAGGGGTCCGGGCAGTGTCCTCACTGTCCGGGCCCCTCGGCGGGCGTCACGACCGTTTTTCCCCCCACCTCATGATTGCGACAACGATGCACGCGCAGCCGACTGAGGAGGCCTGATGCTCTGGTACACCGGACGCCGGCTCCTCCAACTGATCCCCGTCTTCTTCGGGGCGACGTTCCTCATCTACTTCATGGTCTTCGCGCTGCCCGGGGACCCCGTGGCCGCGCTCTTCGGCGACAAGACGCCCAGCCCGGCCGTCATCGAGGCCATCCGCGCCGAGTACAACCTCGACCAGCCGTTCATCGTGCAGTACCTGCTCTACATCGGCGGCCTCTTCACGGGCGACCTCGGCACCACGTTCTCGGGTCGACCCGTCGTCGACGAGCTGGTGCGCGCCTTCCCGATCACGTTCCGCCTGGCCATGCTCGCCCTCGTCTTCGAGGCCGTCGCCGGCATCCTCGTCGGGCTCGTCGCGGGCCTCCGCAAGGGCAAGATCTTCGACACGAGCGCGCTCGTCGTCAGCCTGCTGCTCATCTCCGTGCCCACGTTCGTCATCGGCTTCCTGCTGCAGTACGTCTTCGGCATCCAGCTCGGGCTGTTCCGCACGACCGTCAGCTCGCAGGCCCCGTGGTCCGAGCTCGTGCTGCCGGCCATCGTGCTCGCCTCGGTGTCGTTCGCGTACATCGTCCGCCTGACCCGCGCCTCCGTGGCCGAGAACTCGAGCGCCGACTTCGTGCGCACGGCGTCCGCCAAGGGGCTCACGCGTCGCCGCGTCGTCACGGTGCACATCCTCCGCAACTCGCTCGTGCCCGTGGTGACCTACCTCGGCGTCGACATCGGCTCGCTGATGGTCGGCGCGATCGTGACCGAGGGCATCTTCAACATCCAGGGCGTCGGCGGCACGGTCTACCGGGCGATCACGCTCGGCGAGGGCCCGACCGTCGTCTCGTTCGTCGCGGTGATGGTGATCATCTTCATGCTCGCCAACCTCCTCGTCGACCTGCTCTACGCCCTTCTCGACCCGAGGATCCGCTATGCCAAGTAACGACTCGTCGGCC